>JACCEC012563466.1_pt1 | contig 27027 bp, 12 predicted proteins | sample 7450121 | NCBI WGS metagenome assembly JACCEC01 (sample SAMN15323455, study PRJNA562643) | freshwater metagenome | isolation source: river surface water | place: USA:Blue River Watershed | collected 2017-08-18 | reverse complement strand
TAAAATTGCTTAGAGGCCTATATATTGGGTCTTCTGGCACTATCGCCCATGGAACGGTATATATAAAATTATTGTCATTTGTCCTAGCTGATGCTCCAGCATTAACTAATTCACTACGGCAAAGCGGACAAGATGAATTTTCGGCCAACCACGCATTTAGACACGGGCTGCAAAATTTGTGCTGGCATTTAGTGGTTTCGGTCGCCGGAGATTCTAAACATACCGGACAAATTTCTTGTTTATTTTCACTATTAGATATTTCCTTATTAGCATCAGATTCCATTTGCAGTGCTAGGTTATTTATTTTTTGGTAGAATGGTTATATATAGTTTGTATCACTTATGAATATACCTAACCGAAAATTGTTTTAAATTATTGATACCTAGCTATACCAACATACCACAATCCGATTTACCAAAACAAATAAATCATTTTAGACTCAATAATATGTCTTCTGAAAGCGACAGTGAAAGCACAGCTAGTGAAACAAGCCAAGAAAGCCGGACCAGTGAAGTTAGCTCAACAACACAAGAATTCCGCATCCAACTAATTACATATATGAATACCCAATTAGGTATTGAATGCGAAATTGATAATCTAGAACAGCAAGACAATGATAACACCGGACCGGAAACTTACACCATCCGGGATTATACCATTATCCGGTTTCCCGCAAATCCCGGCAATCCGTATCATCGGTGTTTCATTTGGTCGGAAAATGCATATTTCCTAGTAGATTTGACGACAGACCGCGCATTAATGAATCTATTTTCCACCAAATCCTGCGGCAAACTTGTTAATGCTGTTTTGAGGACCCGACCAGGTGATGATTTATTAGCAGATAAACTTGTTTTACTTTATAAGGGAATACCTGAAAAATCAGATGCGGATGTCCCGCAAGGTAGGTTTGACATCTTAGCTGAACCATTTTATCAGCGGATGGAGTATTCATTAGAATTTGATAGCCCGGAAATCCAAATGATATATATCCCAGAATCTACGCAAATTTATTCATACCCAAATGACCGCCGCCCAGAGCTAAAATAACTGCTAGGCAGTTAAATCATACAAATTAAACATACTATTCATAGTATTTTTAAATGAATGAATTGGGGTTATATTTTTTATTCCTAATTTAAGTATTTTATGCAAAAAATAGGATAAATAGTGCTGAATATTTCGCCCCGCTCCCAATAAAGTATGAGTAGTAGTGAATATGACTCAGAATCCGAATACAGACAGGATAGAGACAGTGGGTCTGAAAATTCAGATTCGGAATATGAATGGGGGTCACGTATAAAACTACCAGCAAATTATGATACAATTATAAGTAGGAACCAAGATAAATTTGTCCCACAAACTTCAATTTGTTCGTATAGAGATATGAAATTAATTAAAAATATGCAAAAGAAAACAATATCTATTGCCAAATATATTGATTTACGCGGTGGCTATAAATATACAAGTTTTAAATGTGAAAAACACACCTCTCAGGAAATAAATGATAATGGGTATTTATTTGTATATGCTTTTAATAAACCAAACAATAGTCGTATAAATTATGCTATTTGTTCGTATTGCTTACTTGGAATGTTGCCACAACTGGAAGCATACATATCCAATAGAAATACACGAATTCAAAACAAAGAAATAATTATAGGCCCACAGTATAATGAAAATACTTTTGAATTAAAAGATAAAATAGACATAATTAATAATGCGATTAAAAATAATAAATATGAACTAAAATATACTAATCTACAATCCACATGTTCGTGTTGTAAAAAAACCACATATTTTTATAGTATTATAAAAGATAATACAAGTGATAGTGATATAGTATTATGCCCGGAATGTATTTATAGATTTTCAGAAATACACTTAAGATTTTTGAATAAAAAGGCAAATAATGCAACAATTAAGTTACTATTTAACACATATACGAAACATTGTGATATATGCGGTATTAGGGACAGGGTAAAGGAACAATGGTTTTATTCAACACCGATTGAAGGTAATTCTTATGATGTATGTAGCGACTGTATGATGAATATACTCCCGGCACTAACTAAATATATAGACAATTCAGCATCTGAAATTCATATATCTAGCGGCGAATTAACACCATTTACAGCCGAATCTTTTCCACTTTATGCGAATATGAGACAAATATCGGATGTGTTATGTAATTATTTTGACGATAATCTTATGTGTGAGATATCAGATGTTAAATGTAGTTCCTGTCAAGAATCGTGTTGTATTATGCGTACTATTTTAGCTGAAGACCTAGAACTCGGACACGACATCAAATTATGTGCGGTGTGCTTACATAAACTAATTCCATTATATATTGCGGAAATCGCAAAAATGAGAGCTGAAGAAGCAGCACAGGCAGCTGCTGAAGAAGCAGCACATGCAGCTGCTGAAGAAGCAAAAAGGGCAGCCGCCGCAAAGAAAGCTGCAAAAGCAGCAGCTATGAGGAACACTGCAAATCCAGTAGAAGAAGTGGCACAAACAGTGTGATTCCGGATTAATATTTATTTTTGTGTTTGTTTTTTATGTGTAATAAACTAGTAGTATTTAAAATCGCATATATAAGTAAATATGGTTTTTTTTAATATGATACCTAGCTTAGCTCCTATAAAGCAACAGAAGCCAAAGCATCGTGCTAAAACACTTAAAACACAAACTGGAACATCTGCAAAGAAAACAGCAAAATTACAACGTGGACGAAAACTAAAAATGGCACCAAAAAAAATGCGTGGCGGATTTGCAGATGGATGTGATACTACCGGACTGGTCACAGAGCCGGGCCTTAATATTCCTTCGCTCATGAAAGGTATGGAATCGGGTTTAAACATCAATAAAACTATAGCTAAGATTGAAAGAGGTCAAAAATAAACATACAACCGTATTCAAAAATATATTAACTTATGAATGTGGATTAATCAAAACTAACTACTTTATATGCTGAAAATACTAGGATACTCCGGTTGGTCTTAGTGAATTCTTTCTTTTTACGTTCTTTCACTTTACTCTTCACTTCCGGGTTACCTAGCACAATATTCTTCTTAACAGTTTTGCGGGTGGATAACAATGATATCGGCAATAATTCATTAGTAGGTTTAGTGAGTTCTGTAGCGCCACCAGTTTGATTTTCGCTACTTGTTTCCTGTGCGGGCTGAGTAGACGTAACTGTGGCATTAGATGTTGATTCTGTAGAAGCAGCATTCTTTTCCAATAATTGCCGGGCTTTACGGAGTTGTTTCTCGGCCTTCACCGATTTCTCATATTCATTCATACTCTTTTCAATAGTATCCAAGTTTTCAATAACGTAGTCTAGGATATGTTTCTCAATCGCCCATTTAAAAAAATTGAGTTGAGCAATAGTGGTATAAAAGAATTTATTTTTATCATAATACATCCGGATACGATTCCAGCGACAAAATGGGTCAAAATTCTTCTTATTGTATTCTTTCAACTGACACTTATAGTTGTCATGGACAATGATATAATTATCGAAATTCTTAGGTGCTTGGTTTGCAGCCGGTTGTTGCTGTTGCTGTAGTTTCTGGGCAGCGGTATAATCAGTTATTGCACGTTGGCTAAAAAATGTTTCGAGGGTAATTGGCTGTTTTTTGACAGGTCGAGTTGTGCCAGTGACGGTTTGTTTGGACTTACCGGCGGAAGAATTAGATTTGCTCGCAGCGGATTTAGCTTGAATATCTGCAATTATTTCATCCCGGGCTTTCTTATAAGCCATTTGTTGTGCAGTAATACTTGCTGCCAAACTATTGGTCTGTTCAGTGGCAATAAGTGACGGGTGTTTATCAATTTGTTGCTGTGAATTAACACCCGGTTGCATATCTAATGATTGCGCGGGCATTTCAAACACCTTCTCCCGTAAATTACGTATAAGATATTCGGGACACTTATTATACCGGTTGATATCAAAAAACGTGTTATTTTCCAATACATAATTCACGACGAAATATTCGATCAGCCGTAAACTAATAATACTTTGGCCATTAAGTATATTTACTAGGGCATACATATTCCGGACATTACGGAAAAATTTGGTAATGGGTATAGCTAGGATATATTGTTTACCGGATAATGATTTAGATGTCTTCAAATCAATATCCATTTCGGAAGACATGAGTTGTAGGTCTAGTGGTTCGTCGAAATTAGGACATGATATTACTGGAGTTGCAGATGTAGAAGTAGATACTGTAGAAATATTAGATATATTTGATTGGGTTGTATTGGTTGTTTGAGATTTATGAGTTGTAGAACTTGTTGTAGTGGTGGTAGCGGCAGCTGACATCTTGGATAAAATTGTGTTCAATGATGTATGTGAATTAGTGCCCGCGGTTAAAAATGATTATAACACTTGTTTGTATTAATGTTCTCCGGTAGAAAGTTGCTTTAAACTGATTAATTCCCAATTTTTGTAAGTAAATCATTTAATCCTTTACAATCCTTGTTAAATTTGCGCGCAAATAATGATTTAGAATTAATTAAAAAAACTAATTCTTCATTACAAATCTCATCGTATTCATTTGGTGATGTTTTGGTTAATTTAGAATTAGAAAAAGTTTTATAATTAACCATATCAGGCCAACCTGCAAATATAATAGCTCCCACAGCCATATTCGGCGTTAAAACTAATTCATTTTTTAATTCAAAATGATGCAATAATGTTATGTATACAATTTCATCAGGAATACTAACATATTTGAACCAATTTTGTATATTCTCATTATTATCTACAAATAATTGTGCATGTTTTCTATTTATTATAGACGGCATTGCAGCTTTTTTAATATTATTTCTGCTGATATATTCTAATACAGGATTTCCGCGTGGAAAAACTTGGTCATCTGGTGAAATATTAAAATACGATTTATTAGTGTCTAAATAATCATAAACATGATTAAATGATTTTATAGGGATACATGATTCTGATAACCAAACAAAATGCTGATTATCTGCGTCTTTTAATGCTTCCTCTAATAATAAATTTTGTGCTAATACTATTGATAAACAACCCCAACAAGTTGGAATTGTATGTCCCAATTTTTTATCATCAAAATACTTAAGTGGTTTGTTATCCTTGTAATGTATATAAATGTTATATTTGTTTGAATTGACTGATTTTAAATACTCATACCATATTTCTTCATGATTTATGGAATTATTTATTAAAAAGCATAACGCTATTTTTTTATGTTTAGTTTTATGTGCATTTGTTTCTGTATTTTCCTCTGTAAAATATTCTGTATCTTTGCTTTTTTTGTTCTTATAAATATATACCACCAATATTACCACGAATATTATACTAAGTATAAATATTCCTAATATAATATACGAATTAAGTTTAAACCTATTCAAGTTTTTTTGTTGTATTTTATGCTGTATGTGCTGCATTTTTGTCTATTTTAACTAACTAATATATATTTAATATTTCGTTCGATAAGGAATAATAATAATATATAATAAAACAAAACTAATAAACGAAAGTGTAGGATATGCCTGCATCTTCATTGACTTTTATACGAAAACAATCTACAAGTGTCCTAGATAAGTATATACCCAACCCTGCACACCGTAATTTGATAGTAGGCGGCATGTTTGCAGTAATTAGTATCATATTATTAGTTTGGTTATACCGCACAGTGCGCTATCATTCAGAAGGGTTTACAAGTGGTCCTCAACCTGATAAAATGATCGAAGCCAAGCGCCCTTTCCTGAATATATTTGATGATAAAGGCCAGCGCACCAATATAGTGTTCATAACACATCATTTTACTCGCGATGACTGTATTGAGAATTACAATAAAATGAAAGATGCAGGGTGCCAATTTTTGGGTATTTCAAGTTATTGTGAATTCCCCGGGGTTATTAGTAACCCGCATGATGTGTTACATGATCCTAAACACAAAGCATACACCTATAATTATTTTGATTTGACCAAAGGTTGGTGCCATTGCTTTCGTAATCCCGATGAATATATCCCCAAGGAATTCCCTAAAATTCTACTCAGCGAAAGTGATTTTGCAAATTATGAAAAACATAAACCCGATCCTAGTGTTAAAAAGGAATTCGACTTCATTTATGTCTGCCTTAAAGACAATGATAAATGCGAAGACGGGTGGCAATCTTATAACCGCAATTGGGAACAAGCACAAGAATGTCTCGATATTATGTGTAATAAATTCCACTTGAAAGGCCTGCTCATTGGACGTGTTAATTGTAAGATACCTTCAGCTTGTCATAACCTAATGGAACTCACTGATTTCTTGGAATATGATAAGTTCATCCAGCAATATAAACGTTGCCGTTTCGTATTTGTTCCTAATAAACTGGATGCCAGTCCACGTGTTATGACAGAAGCAATTTGTTATAACATGCCAGTGCTAGGTAATTATAATATAACTGGTGGGTGGAAATATGTAACTCCCGAATCCGGTGAGTTATTCAACGCCAAACCAAATGATTTTGAAGAAGTGCTTGGCCGATTCCTCAAGAATTTTGCCAATTATAAACCACGGGAATTTTATATGCGCGAATTTGCCAAAGAAAAAATGGGTAAAGAACTACTCGATTTCTGCGTTCAAACAATCGGCTGGGATAAGATGAATATTAAACCGGAAGATACAAAATTCTTAGTCCCCGGTGTTTAATTTCCATAAAAATTGATTTGCCATTAGTTTGTTATTATTTTTTATTACTTTGCCAACTCCAAAAAAATGCTATCACAACTTACCAGGAATTTTATTAGATGTCCTAGCACACCAATTCAAGTGCTAGGTCTTCGGAATGCTTCTACAGCTAAAACCATTAAGGAACTTATGCTAAAATCTAACACCGATTTATTATGTTATAAACAACCGGATGAGGTGGAATCAGAATATAATAATACAGACCTAGAACCTCATGAAATAGAGTTTATAAAAACTGGCTCGGATAGTGTATCAGAAATGCGCGAATTACTACAAAAAAGGAAAGACCCAAAAATGGCAAATACAAATACAATTATCCCAAAACGAATCGCCGAATCATCGCCAAACCGACGTATTTATATCAAACGTGTGCTAATGACGGATTTGACTGAAACTAAGACCGAACTAGATACAGCACGGAAATTCATTAATGAATACCCAGAAATCAAAAATAAAATATTATTTAATATCGCAATTGGGAAAGTATCATTAGCAGGTCAACTATTTGCTTTATGCTTGACAATCGATAATACTATTACATGCCCTGTGAGTAGTTTTGTAGAAATGGCATTATCGACTATGACAATTGGAATAATAGGAACAATTGGACTATCATATACCGCCCATAAAATAATGAAAGACAATTTTGAATACTTGACTTATACACCACACCAAATCATTCCTAGATATGAAGAAAAAATAGAAAAACTAGAAAAACAAATTGCCGGATTATAAATTAAGATTATCAACATCAGCTATAGGTAATTCACCTATTGAGCCGGTTTCTTTTTCAGATTTGAGTGCATCTTCCACACGTGCTGCTCGTAATTCAGCAGTAGCAGAGTTCTGACGCTCTTCTTCAGGTGGAGCATTTGCAATTTCTATCATTTTTTGTTTAATCAACCCGCATAATTCCTCTTTACTCTTGCCGGATATATCAATACCTAATTTGGTCCCTGCAATATGCTTCAAATCCTTACTACTCAGACCACCACGGCTTGTAGGGCGGGCACATAATTCAATATTACGGTCAGCTGGGTAAATTTCACCATCTTTCATATTTATACCATTATCACCTGACATACTACCTGCAGAACCATCGTCGCCATTAAATTTAATAGCCAACCCAAGAGCTTTGCTTATATGGTCACAAAAACCTTGTTTTTTATCTATTTTATCGGCTTCAGCCTGTGAAAGCCCGAAATAAGTAATTGCCATATCACGCAATTCAGTGAGTTTGTAACCACCTTTAGTAGGCCCTTTCATACATAATGCAGGGTCTTTAGTGTATATATTTTGGCGTAATTCTTTAAGTTTTTCGGGGTCAAGTGTTCCAGCCGCAGCTAGGATATCTGCCTTCTTGATATCACGTAATTTGCTATTAATTAGTTCACAGAGTTCCTCTTTCTTAAGGATTTTGTTGTTTTCATTCAACATACTCTTATAATTGATGCCTAGCTCATCACGTCCGAACAAATAGAGCTGTTGTTTTTCATAACCTTTCTTGCTAGCACCAGCTGTGCAGAAATCAGGGTTATATGTTTCACGTGTAATACGTTCAACCCCATCCAACCCTAGTGCTTTTTCAATCTTTTCACGTTTAGTATCATCTTTTGCAATTTCACATATAGCCGGATTTTTGCCAGTTACTTTCTCCCATTTAGCAGCAAATTCGCGAACTTCAGGTGCACCAGATTCAGGATTAACTAAATCACCTAGCGACCAATCACCCTTATAAATTGTCTCGCCTTTTGCCGCACCTATAAGGAGACTAATTTGCGCTCCAGGATTTTTGGCATTCGGAGCATTAATTATCTCATCATCCATAATGTCATTAACACTGCCGGTGCCCTCACCTTCTGACCCATTTGATTGTTTGCCATTCGAATCAGATTTATTTGATTTTTGGTTCGCAAGTAATGATGGGCCAACATAGCACCAAGTGCCATTTTGTATAGGAGCTCTATCACCTTGTGCACCACATTTATAATTCACACTAATAAATGGTTTAGCCCGACTTAATGGATTAACTATCTTGCGGTTAGCATAAATAAATGGAAAATCGCAATTGCCAACTTTCTTCAATAAATTACGATTGGCATATTGGTATGCATCAGTAACTTGACCTGCAGTGCCTAACCTGGTTTGTGCAGCCAAGGGTGTGCTAGGACAATAACCCCAATTAACAACTGTTTTATCACTATTAATTTCAGTCGGACATATCAAATCATTTTCCCGCAAACCTTGTTGGTCGAGCCGGCGTTTATTACCATTCAAAACCTCTTTGGCTGTCCCACAATGATAATTTAATTTACCAGCCGATTTGTAGGGGAATACACAAGGTGCATGACGAGCAGCAGGGTTAAGAATACCTTCACTATTAAAAACAGTGGCTTTAATTTGAACAGTCTGGTGATTAACATCGGATGAAGCCGAACTTGAACTAATTGAACTAAAAATGCTACTCAACCCGCTAACTAGTCGGTTTTTAACATCCTTAATAACTATATTGGCTAATACATCCAAATCCTTATTAGCTAGTGTGGTTTCCTTACCTAGTTCTATCGGAGCAGTAGGATTGGCCAATTTAAAATTGCGCCGGTATTTGCTAATCAAGTTATGAGCTACATAATAAGACATTTCAGCCGGGCTAATAATTAAGTTTTGTTGAAAGTCTTGTGCAGTATTATAAATAGTATTGGAGACCCTGGATGAAATTAAATCATCACTAGGTATGATATATCGACCTTTAACAATACTATCGGCTTCTATCTTATTATTTATTAAATCCTTGCCAATCGCCATGAGTATATATTCATATATTTCAGCGGGCATACGAATACGGGTCTTACTTTGTGTCCCTAGCACTTCTCTAACACATAGAGCTGAGACAGTCGCGGCTCCGCCAGCAGTATCGGCTGCACCAGCTTTTGTGGTTTTCTTACAAACTAAATCGGCGACTTTACGTGTATAACTCTTATCAACTAATCTGGACTTACCAGTGCGCCGGTCGGTGAAATAATTACGGATGTATTCATTCAATGTTTGTTTATCTACCTTAATTATTTGTTGAAGAACATCATCTAGGCACCCATAAAACATGTTTTCATCTCGTGCTGTTTCATTTGGATTGTAAATATGGCCAATTAATAATTTAACAGGATTTGCACTACTACCACGACCAGTATCCTTCAAATGCAGTTGTCCAGAAATGTAATAACTCAAATTATTCTTTGTTTGATGCAAAAGTAGATTGAGTAGAGCATGAATATTAAAACTTGCTTGTGATAATGCATTAGGTGCTCCAATAAGTTTTAGCAAATTAATAATTGGTTTTGTTGTAACAGTTGCACTATATCCATCGCCACGTTTACCAGCAATCCTAGCTATTATTCCACTAATCTCTTTTGGTTTGAATTCTTGTGGCAATAAAGGTAACTCTAGGTCATTAGCAAATCGGACACCAGTAACTAGGACTGATTTATCAGATGATTTATCACGTTCGATAATTATTTCAGATATATGATATCCTAAGTCTAACAATGTCATAAGTTCATATGGTTCTGGTTCACCTTTAGCACCCTTTGCTACCACACCCGGCTTCCCTGTCGGATATAAATTATCAGCCAGTTTGCTTAAATTGAACTGCAAAGTATGCATATCATTGGCCAAGCCATAGAAATCACTTATTGAAACACGGTGTTCCATGAAATGAGGATATATAGGTATAAAAACCGAGTTACGCTCGCTGGTGCCTATACGGAAATACTGTGTCTGTGTGCTATCGCCCAAACCTAAATATTGTGTAATTAATCCAACACGTGTTGTTTTAATTGTCTTAATCAATTTGGCATGGTAATAACTCATATTATAATTACATAACCCTGCTTGGACATAAAGCAAACGAATGATACTTGATAACCTGTCTTTAGTAGCATCAATAAGTTTCTGCTGGGTAGGACGTTTCTTTGAAATCGCAGCAGCTGCTGTATCAGTTAAGTTTAATGTTTCATCCAGTTTAATAATCCCAACTGGCGGTTGAATTTGATTATATTTGGATTGCACATGAAACACCGGTATGAAATAATTGGGTGCTTCTTCAATTAGTATTATTAGTCGGTCAGTTTTATAATTAAAATTATCCAAACATTTAATTTGGCTACTATTCTTATCAAATATGAGAATATTTGCGCCCTGTTTAATTAACCATTTACGCGGCCGGCTAAAAATCTGAATAACATATTTGTAGTTCTTAATTTCATTTGGACTAACCAAATAAGATAAATAGTTATAATATGCTGAGTAAATGCGATAGAGTAATTTGGTATTAATCATTACTTGATGCTTAGCAGATGCAGTTTGCTGATTGGTCTGTGTAGCACCCATGGTAATATCACGGTTTTCCAAATTAAGTAAAATATCCCGGATGTCTACATTCATATATTCAGTTAAGTCAGGATACAATGTTGTGAATTTTATAAATTTCTCGCGGTCTTTAGCATCAATGGGGAAATCAGCTGCACTGCAGAATATATCAACTAATTCACCATTATTTAATTCAATGAAGTCCATAGGTGTCAGTTTGTTATATATGATATTCAACATGCGTTCCAGTTTCATTTCAAATATAGCTGAGAAAGTGTCCAGAATATTAGTAACATGATTTTCATTAATACCACGCCGTAAGAATACGTTTGCATTATTATCAATAGCTGCGTCATTCTGTTTTAAGAACAGTTCTTGTGAATTGTTGAGCAAAATATTCAATTCTTCTGGAAGTAAGCCTAGACGACAACTCTTTAACTGAGTCCCGGCGCTACTCAAATATTCCTCATTTTTACAGAATGTTTCAACGGGTTTATCACCTTTAGCTAATTTACCAATAGCAGCATTAGGATTATCACCAGCACCAGGTGAGCTTTCAGGTTCCCCATGATATTGACAAGTTGCCGCGCCGCTTACCTTTAAGAACTGCTGTAATTCAGTTTTAGTAGTATCTAAATCATTAGGTTTATTCGAAAAACAACACGGGACACACACTTTATTAGGATGTTTATTACCATGCACTAACCCGGGATAAGCCTCTTTTTCAGTTTTCTTAAGTAATTCGGGCCACTCTGGATGTAAACTAGGATCGCTCCAATATGTATTAGTTGTAGGCTTACGGATAATAACTGAATATTTGTCGGAAATCACATTCTTTTGTGGTGATTGCAGCACAGGTAAGCCGCCGGTATATGGGCTTTTTAGGCCATTTTCTATGAATTGCCGTGCACTAATTGGACGGTCAACTTTGGCATCCCATATACGAGGGCATATATAATAATTATTATTATAGCGCATATATCCAGTAATTGATTCAGGGTCAATTGTTTTCAATTTGTCCTTAGTAACTATAAACGGCTGACGTTTAGGGGTGTCCGGGCAGTTGTCATGTTCATAACTGTAATCACTTGGTTTACCTTTCACTACTGGCTCATATAAATCGGGGTCAAATAATTTGCGCATTTCTTTCATATATGAAACTACTGTTAATTTCCCTTTGTTGCCTACAAATTGTTTGAGTTTGATATCCTGTAATCCTTCTTCTTGTGCACCCATTTTCTGGTCTGCACCTGATTTACCTTTCCCAACCTCAACACTTTTCCCATTTTCCTCTGATTCAATAAGAATGAGTTTCTCGATGGCATCCATATCTAGGTCGATTTCCAAACCACCCATGTCTATACCCATATCCAAACCACCAAAATTGATATCATCCAAATTAATATCACCTAGATCAAGCATATCAATAGCATCTAAGTTATCAATTGCATGTTTACTTATTTTTTTACTTTGTTGTTTATCGGGTTTAGGTTTATTAGGTTTAGAAGCATTTTCAACAGCATTGGCACATGTGATATCCTTGATAGCACCCATGTCTTTGAGGAGCATATCTAGGTTGACACTTTGTTCTGTGCCTAGCACAACATCCTTTATTAGCGTATCTATCTGTGCCAGAATAACAGGGCTCAAATTATATTGGCCGATATTATCAACGGTTAATGACAATTGCCGTGTGGCCGGAATGACTTTTAACCGGCACTCGACAACAGGGTATAAGAAACTGTATTTGGTTTGTAACTCAATAGATTGGATATCCTCAAATACTGACTGGCATTCATCAAGTGTAATCTTGAATATCCGGCTAACTAGGGCAAACATTTTCTCTTTTTCGGTATTACCCACACGGTCACCATGGTCCTTCAAATACGTCCTCATGAAATATTTGGCATTATCCCTACTATAAAAACCAAATGCTGATGTATAAATAAACCGGATTTCTTCCTCATACTTATGTTGAACAAACATATTGGGTTGATTAGCCAAAGCAGTATTCATTTTCTTAATAAATCCACTACTGATAACACCATCATATGCCGCATGTTGCCCATTACCACGCAACCAATCATCTAATTTGTCATATTTATTTGCCATAGCCCCAGAACCATAAAGTTTAGTCCATGCCCACAATACCCGGTTAGAAAAACCGAATTCGTATTTAAACCCAATGTTAATAAGATTACAATACTCAATAGCACCTGCTGTAGTCTTAAGAATACGTTCGGGGTTGGGTAATGATAACTCGGATAGTTTATATTTATCCTTGAGTTTACTAATTATCTTAGTAAGTAACTTCATGTATCCTAGCACACGAGTTTGGTCAATAAACATACCCACATCAGTTGTCTGTGCCGATTGATATTCAGTTATTATATACCCATTTTGGAACAAATAGATATTCACCAGGTTATCATCATCTACACGCCATTTGAATACAATATAGTCCCAATTAATCAATTGTTTCAACCGGCGGATATTCGCTTTTCCGCTTGTCGCCAGGATTTCTTCATTAAATAACATAATACGATCTTTGCCACGTAGGAAAATATTTAGTAACCGTTCATCCAAATTTCTGAAAAATGGTTTATAAATATTATATAATTGGGTTTCGCGGTCGCTAACATATTTGACTAATGGTAAATAATAATTAGTTTCGATGTCCTGGAATAAGGATTTCAGGTTAATATGTGTTTCAATACCCATATCATAACAATCAAATATGAAGTTTTTGCATTTAATACCAGTGATATCTAATGCAGATTGGGTGCATAATCCGGCGCGGACAGTATTACTTAATTCCTGCCATTTAGGGTTAGTGCCAAGACTATCAAGAGTCTTTTGAGTCCAGATACCTTGGGTATTGGCCACACGGAAATTGCGCCTGTTATTAATAACTGCTGTGGTAAAATCATCTATGGTCGCGAATTTTTGGGTCCGTTGATGGAAAGTCTGTATAAACGCCGGGAAATTATTACTACGGCCACTAGACTGTGGTAGCGCGTCATACCACGTATGAATATCCGTGCCTAGATAACACAAAAGGGTATTATTAGTTGTTAGCCCGGCAAAATTAATAATATCATCCAGTGCCGAATTATCTACTAGGGTATATTCTGATAAATCCGGGGTTGAATATTTGGCACTGGCTAGGATTTGAGCTGATTGCACACCTAGTGGTGTCTCTGTGCAATCAGTGAATACTTGATAACCTTCAAATGAGTATATATCATTGCTGACATACAAGTTTTCAAATGTAGTTTTCTTATACCGACGGGGTGCGAATACAACAGGAATTTGCCGCACTAGTTTCTGGAATTCTGCATTATTGGATAATTCCAGAGGTGTGTATGCAACGGTCGCTGTAAGTTTCAGCTCTTTAAGTAACTCAGTTACTGTAACCTGTTTTCCTGTTTTTTGGGAACCTAGACTATCTGCTGCATGACTCTCTTTCTTAGTAGCAGAGCTAGGTTGTGGAAGTTTAAGCGAATTTATTATTTGCTGTAAATTGGGTGAATATGCTTTATCAGATAATTTTGCCAATTCGGTTTGCAATTTATTATAGCCGTCGGTTGTGTCACTCTTTGCATGTTGTGATAGCAATTCAATTATTTTATTAACTATTTCACGTTCATTAGGTGAATATGCTTTTTTTGTGAGAGTATTTATTTTTTGGGATAATTCTGCTATTAATTTGTCATTGGGTTTTGTTTGCCCGACTTTTGTGGCAGTTGCCGATACATCCCAACCGGTGCTAGGGACAATTAATTTGGTTATAAGTTGCCGGCATATTTGTTCCCCAGTAAGTAAAATGGTAGTATCTTGATAAAGATATTCTAGGACATCGTAAATATATGAATAAGGCAATACACGAGGGAAGCCGTATAAAATCATGCCTTGTTTGAGTTGTTTGAGTGTAGAGATATAGCCTAGACCATAAAGTAAGTCTAGGACCAATAATTCTAATTGGGCAGTATTCGTATTATTCGGAATGATTTGATTTATGAAATGTATATGGAAATCATCCCCGGATAGACCACCTATTTTGGTTTTGAAATAAGGGAATTGATTATTTAATTCAGTTTCTTCCGGTTTCGCGAGTTGTTGTCCTAGCTCAAGTTTCCGAAGAGAACGGTTAATGGTATCTGGGACTTGGCCAATGAATACGAGTTTTATATTTTTGATTTTTTCACCACTGCCACTATTAGCCGGATCCGGCAAATCAAATAACCGCCTATTAATAATTATTTTCAATATCGGCTGGATATATGATTCATTTTGTATTGCATTTACTGGTGCAGCCGGTGCTATTTCCTGTTTCTGTTTCGTAGCCATTATTATATTTTTTTATAGTTTGGCGCGTCCCGTTTTAATGAATATCTATAAAAAAAAAGGAATGAAACCAACTAGCAACTACCCTAGCCACTCTATTACAAGCCCACCTACGCGGTGGGCTTTTGAGTGTCTAGGACATAGTGTCTCACTTGAATTCGAGCCCACCATGGGTGGGCTAATAATTCAATGTGGACGGTATCACGACACTAAACCCTGCCAAAAGCCACCATTCCTATACCACCTCACTACATTTCAGCGGGGTATCATTTATCGGTTGACCGCAATATACGGTCATATTCATATTATAATCCACACACTGATAAATACCATTCCGGATGGCAATCCTTAGGATAACCCGGAAATTGTCCCAAAATTCCTGGTCATGGCCAATAGTCCGGGTCATCAAATGGCTTAATTCGTGAAGTGCTACGAATGTCATCGTATTTAAATCAATTAGGCTTTCATCAGTTTTAGACCGCAAACAGAATACCACCCGTTCGCCCTTATTTTCACTATAAGCTGTATGTTCACTATTCGGGGTGTTTTCACTCAAACTATCGGGGCGATAATTATCTAATAAGCGCTTGACATCGGCTTTGAATTTGGTGAATTGTTCAGCTAGGGGCGTATTGTGTTTATCGGCAAGTTTTTCCATAGTAAGTTCAGGTTGTCGGATAACATAAGTGCGGAAGAGGTCAAATGGTTTTTCACGGCGTATGAAATCGGTTATTTGGTCGAATTTACCGTTGATTTGTGCCAATAGATTAGCGGCAGCTGCTTTATCGGGTAAATCGCGGACTTCATAAGTTTTACCATTAACTGATGCCCGTTCGGTGGTCATATTAAATGTTTTGGCCTCACTTGATTTGAATATCACAGCTAGGATAATAATACCCGCTAAAAAATAAAGCAAATCTGTCATTACTTAATTTCAAGGGACGGTTAAGAGTTTTATTATTTGGATAGATATTAGAGGGTGATGTCAAAAATACAAAAAATAAATAATTGTTAAAAGCATAAATAGACTATTCAGTCATAAAAGGTTCTAAAATTTCGGCGTCTGTGAGAGTTGGGTCGCGGACATAATCCTTGATATGGAAAATGAATTCTGCAGGTTTGAATACCTTTTCGGGAATCCTACGCAGTAATTCCGTGGGGATTTCCTGGCCGCGCATATTCTTATAAATGTAGTTCATTTGGTCGTGATTACATGCGCCTAGTTCAATCTTAAGATTAAACCGGCCAGCACGGTAAAAAGCGGGGTCCAGGTTTTCAATATGATTAGTAGTAGTAATAAAGATTGACTTATCAGCAGTCAGAACACCATCTAGGATATTCAAGAAGAATTCCAGAGTAAGAGTATTTGTTTCCTTATCGGCCATAATTGCCGACACCGTTGTATTGGTATCTGTTGTGCTATTATCATTGATGATATCAGTCCTAGATGTGTTAGCTGTGCTAGCGATGCAAGCTGTGCTAGGTTCGCCGGATGAGACACGCTTATGAACGCATGTTGTCATCGCGTCAATATCCTCCATAACAATAATTCCGCCACCAACTGCCACTGAATTAACATGATCGAAAATCAACTTCAAATCATTATTGGTCCGGGCTTCTTTCATATCCACATAGTAAATCGGCTTATTCAAATATGTCGCAATCGCTTCAATAGTGCTAGATTTACCCGTGCCTGGTTCGCCATAAAGTAGGATATTTAGTTTATTTTTAATACCCCAAGCCTTCAAAGTCGGTCCATCTTCCAAATAATCATCTAGGGCATGCATCAGCTTTTTCTTATCCTTAGACTTAAGACTTAAGGACTGCATCTGCCGGCAAGTTTGATTAATTGTTTGCTCGTCAATCACAAATCCGGTTTTCGTAGTCACCAATTTTTCAGGTGGCATACTATCAACTAGGGATGGCAGGATAGTATATACGGCTGCCGATGATTGGATTACACCGTTTGAATTTGAATTAGGGTTAGAATTATGGTTGGAATTAATTAGTTCCCCTTGATTACTAATCGGGGCTGAATTAGCAGATACTGGTGCGAGGTTGGATAAAATCAAATCCTTTTTCTTCACCCATTCTTTGTAAGCGGGGTTATCTGATTCGGTGGTGGTTTCAGTTTGTTTTAACTTAATATACTTTACAGGGACTGAATTAGAGCAATTGGTATTCAAACTTACAGAATTGGCGCGGATAGTTTCCAGGAATTTGGTTAATACTATTGTTGGATTCACGCTAGGTGTTTTAGTCTTTAGTAGTATATCTAGGCTTACAACTTTAGTTTCCTTACAACTCTTGACTTGATTTTCTAGGCTATTATCAGTCATAAATTTGTCAAATCTTTCTTGAGTGACATGCTGTCTATTAATTTTTTTATTCAAAATCAACGGTATATAAAACCCACTATACTTTGATTGTTTAGAAAAAGCTATATTGTTATCCTTATCACTTGCATATATTTTATTGACACCACCTAAAGTGGGCGCCCAAAACACATCTTTATCCCATTGAATAATTTCTTTAGACATATCTTGTGCTTTCAAATTCATTAAGTCGTCAAATAAATTAGCAATAAATAGTTGCTTTATATTCTTCATAAACTTATCCAAATTAATATTAATTAAAAATGGATTAATTGTATAGCAATCAAATAAATATGTTTTATAATAGCAAGCCGCATCTTCACAGCCAAGATGCATATAAATCATTAGTAATGTTAGGCAATGATTAGTAATGTCTGGATTGGCATTCGGAATACCAAATACTTTAAAGTTTTGCTTAGCAATATGTTTATTAATACATTTGTATATAAAACCAATAGTAGGCATAAGATTTTTCAAAGCACCTATAGATGTCTTATTAATTAGCTCTCTACTGGATGGAATAATGTAATCACCTTTCATAAATGGATAACTGTTCTTGAATATAGGATTTGACAATAAATCCCAATATTCGGTAATTCCCAATTCAGGTGGAAATACATATGCATCCGAATTTGTCCCAGATGCATTTGGTAATTCAAACAAATTCACTAGTGTTTCATTTGCCGAATTAGTAAGTTTTGCGCTTGTCATAAAGCTAATATTATTATTAATACTAATTTGGACGGGTTGATAAGTATCATCCGTCCAATTAATAACAGCATCACTCAGCATATATTGCCGTGTTATATTAACCCCGTCAATCTTAATACTAATACATGATTTAGTGTGTTTATGTTTATGAGTTTCAATGAATTTGATTAATTCGGCAATAAATATACTATCAACCGTCAATGCGTAATTCTCTGCACTTTGCCAAATGTCACCGTCGGACACTGATTTTACCATATTTTCCGTTCTGAAATCAATTGATTTCCGGCGAGCCATCCATTTACCGCTCAATCCATATGCTAGGCCTTGTTTGAGTGTTTGAATAGCATTATAAATATACTTTAATACTGTGAATAAATATTGTGGGCTTTCCTTAACAATACCGGCCAGATATTTCCCGGCTTCAATAACTAGGGTTTTAATATCCGGGGCACACATAATTAGCATTAGTTTGCCAATATTGGCGGGTGTGAATTCCATTGAATTTTTGGTATTCAAGATTTTGTCAAACATCATTTTATTAAGCATAAATTCGGAATAGCTTTTAATGGATGTTAATCCACCTCCATATCCGGTGTCAATATGGGTAATTTGCTGTTGAGTTGGTGTCGTTGCGGACATCCTGAGAAATTATAAAGTCTTATAAGGATTATTGTTGATTATCAAATACGTGGTAATAAAAAACAATTTTTACTAACCTAGCACAGCAATTATTGATCTAACTAGCCAAAAAATCTTTGCGAAAATATTTGCTAATAGGAGTACATCTAGGTTAGTGGGAATCCAGGACTACATCCAAGTAATACCAAAACTATCCTCTAAAAGCCTATTGCGTTTATAAACGCAACGGCTTTTAATTGAGGAACTCAGCCGCGTCAACGCGGCTCCCTTTAAAGGCTCGTTTGCGAGCCTGAACTCACCTTACTACGGCTGATTTTGGGGATAACCCAAAATCCTAGCCGGTTAAGTAAGGATAAAAACTAATTCAAAACAAAAAACAATGGTTAGCCAAATAATGACCAAGCCTTAGAATACAAATAGGACGCCCAACCTTGTGTTTGGTTTTGTGTATCTTTATTTTCTTTTTCTTTTGCTGGTTCAGTTGGTTCCTTTTTACCTTCTGGTTCCACTTGTTGTTCAGTTGGTTCCTTTTCGGGTTGTGGTTCCTTTTCGGGTTGTGATTCAACTTGTTGTTCAGTTGGTTCCTTTTCAACTTCTGGTTCCTTTTCGGGTTGTGATTCCACTTGTTGTTCAGTTGGTTCTTTTTCAGCTTGTAACAATGGTGTTATTTGGGTTGGTCTTGAATCTAAATAGTCCTTAGAATTAATTACTTCCCATTCAGGATCTTCAGACGATTCTATTAGTGATGAAGTTGATAAGGATGTTATTGTGGATGAATGCCCGTTGGCAACCCAATCACCTAGAGCTACATCTAGGTTAGCATATGAATCATTTGTATCGGATTTAGTATCTGAAGAGCCAGATGACATAGAATCCGCAACATACTTATAATAGTTACCTGCGAATCGCCCTGTTGCCTGCATAGCAGCCAAATCAAGCACTAATCCTTGACCCCAACTCAGAGATTTGAACACATTCGAAAGTATGCTAGGGTCATCTAGGAAGCTAGATAAGTATTGCCGGTGTATCCTGCGCAAATGTCGTAAATTACGGCCCCGGAACAGCACCAAATAATCAACTTTGGCCCGGATCATTGGGTCGAATGCAGCCGGTTTATTCATATGCATGAGTAATCCAGTAGTATGAAATCGTAGAATATCAGCAACATTGTTATATTCGCGTGCATCATCCCACTTCAACACGCAATCTAATAATAGATTCTTGTTAGCAGGAGGGGCTGGTTTTCCGACTAATTGATGAATATCAGTAATTACAATAGGAGAATGTGTATAACAATAGTCATCAATCATAGTCTTTTTGTATTGGGAATACTCATCGACTACGAAAACAATTGATTCGGCCGGGAAACTTAGATTAAACGGTAACATGTCCGTCATTTAATTATTGTCTTAGATATTTTCCACGAATTTACCTTATCGCACGTTTACAGCCTTAAACCGGTTATTTCACGCTAGGTTTATAAACGCCGGTTTAAAACAAACACGTAAACCTAGATTTCAATAAAAAACAAAAAAAAATTGTTTTGTGAGCAGCTAATCTGGCCACTAAAACTAAATACATATACTCAGAAGATATCCAATAGTATAAATGTCTACTACTATGCAAAAAGGTCCACGACAGCCTGTCGTATTTGAAACAACTGAGAATATTCAATTTAATGCATGTGACTGGTTCGAAACCGATTATTCACATGACCCTACTGATGATGATCGCAAGAAACAATATTATGACCGCGAACATAACAAAGAATATAATGTATTTGCATTCGGTGTCCGCGTGTCTCCTGAAAACCCTCAAGAGGGTCAGAGTATTTGTGTCCGGGTCCGGAATTATTTCCCATATTTCTATGTGCTGATTCCTAAAGAATTCGATGAAGGCCAAGTCCGGGATTTGCAATATGCATTCAATGCGTATAATACAGAGGATGTTGAAACCAATCAACCCACTGATGAACAAAAATTCTTTAGCCCTTTTATGAAATCGGGAATTAATCAGTCCCGAGTAGAAGTAGTAGAACGTGAGATTTTCTGGAAATTCATGAATAATGCCAAATTCCGATTTTTGAAACTGGTTTTTAAAAGCCGCGCGGCAATGATGTTCTATTACCGGTATCTCTTGAACCCCGTAGATTTGCGTGTCAAGGGCATCAGGGAATACAAATATAATATGTTTGAGGCCGACCTAGAACCCTGTCTGCGATTCTTCCATGATGCCGAAATTAAGCCTAGTGGTTGGATAGAACTGAAACCCGGCACTTATCGTAAGGCAGTCGGGCAAAGTAAATGCCAAATTAATATTGAAACCAGCTTTGAGAATTTCCGTCCGGTTAGTATTGATTCCATTGCACCGTTCCGTGTAGCGTCTTTTGATATTGAAGCAGACAGTAGTCACGGGGATTTCCCGGTCCCACGGAAAGACTGTAAAAAACTGGCCAATCAGCTGGCGATTTGTTGGCTCCGGGATTCATTTACAATTGAGAAAGAACCGGTCGGCTCGGCTAAACGCGGGCAAGCAACACTGAGACAAGCACAAGGCCCGAAATTCTTTGCAGCCCGGATTAAACAAGCGCTAGGACTCACCCAGGCAGTTGATGATGAAGTGGACAGGATTTGGCTCAAGACTGCACATACCGATTTTTACATGTCGTCAATGGAAGCCAAATGTAATAATGCCAATTTTATGACATTATGCAAGGAACTACATGAAATCTGCGCGCGGCCAATTAAGAAGGTAAAGGCGGATACTCGTATGAAAGCGGCTGCTAAACAAGTGGACCAAAAAGAAGAGGAATATATCGACCGGCAAGGCTTTATTGAATTCCCAACATATGTGGAAATCTGCCGGCAAGTTGGCAAGAGTTTCAAACTGGATAACCCAGAGGACTTAGTTGATAAGATGATTACAAAGGAAACCCTAGTGCGATTCATTAATCAGAAACTCAACGCATATCTAGGTCGCGCCCTTGGCGATCCAGTTATCCAGATTGGCACAGTGTTTTGGGAATATGGTGACTCGGATGTATTCCACAATAATATTATCACACTCAAAAATGCGTCACCGTTCGATGTCGGAGACCGGCCATGTGAAGTAATATCATTTGATTATGAACGTGCAGCAGATAGCGAAAACGCAGAAGCCCGATTACTATTGGAATGGACCGCTCTTATTGAACGTTATGACCCAGATATAATCATCGGGTATAATATCCACGGTTTTGATATGACTTATATGTATGACCGGGCCCTTGAAGTCATTGCCCGCTGGTCGCGTGGTGGAGTTCCAACTAAGGAAGAGGTCCGAGAACTTGAAAAACATGATAAATTCATGCGGTTTTTAGCACTTGGCCGTTTGGCTCCAGATATGATTGCCCGGTGTGACAATGCCAAAGGCGGGCTAACTAATAAGAAACTATCCAGCAGTGCGCTAGGTGACAATTTCCTCTTTTACTTCAATACACCTGGCCGCGTTCAAATTGATTTGCTGAAAGTTTGCCAAAGTAGTTTGGCCAAATTACCTAGCTATAAACTGGATGATGTAGCCAGCTTCTTTATCAGTGGTGATATCAAGGCTTTCAAACCGTGTGAGCGGGATGACATCAAATCTTGCGACCTAGATGAGAAAACAGATTGCGGACAAGCCCATAAAATGAAAGTAACCAATTTGAAGGAAATCGATGTAGGCAACTATGTAGTAATCAATATGGCTACTACGGGACAACAATTATATGATGGTGATAAAATCCGGGTCCTAGAAGTGGACCGTGAAGCCGAAACCCTGACACTGGAACGCCCTGTCCCTACTAACTCACTTAAAAACTTGCCTCAATGGGGTCTGGCCAAAGATGATGTTAGTGCCAAGGATATTTTCAGGCTCCAAAAGGGCTCGGATGATGACCGTATGACTATTGCCCGATACTGTATTCAGGATTGTGCTCTACTAATTCGGTTGCTCAAAAAACTGGAGGTGATTACTAACAATGTAGGTATGAGTAATGTCTGTTTGATTCCATTCAGTTATATCTTCCTTCGTGGGCAAGGTATTAAGATTTTCAGCCTAGTTGTCAAAGAATGTAGTCTAGCCGGCTATGTTCTGCCTACTCTTGAGAAAGTGGAAACAGATGAAACGGACCTAGGTGAAGGTGCCCGGCCTAATCCTTCAGCCGGCGGGCGGGGCGATGATGACGGAGACGGCCATGAATCGGGAAATCATAGCGAGGGTGGAGGCGCACCAATTGGAAGCGGCGAGGATGATGACGGCGATGTCTTCAAACTCAAAAGCGACTTCAATGTCATTAAAATCACCGATGAAGGTTATGAGGGCGCAATCGTTCTCCCGCCTAAACCTGGTATTTATACTGACCCAATTACCGTCCTGGATTTCGCATCACTATATCCTAGTGAAATGATTGCGAGTGATTTGAGCCATGACCGATTTGTAGAGGATGAGTGTTGGCTAGGTGATGCCGGGAAACAAAGACTAGAGGAGCTAGGTTATGAAGTCCTAGACCGTAGTTATGATAACCTGGTTTGGGTAGACCCTAAAAACAAAGGAAAAGGCAAACGTCCGGAAGGCAAAACCCATGTCCGGTTCGTCCATCCTAAAACCGGTGAAAAAGGTCTTATCCCCAAGATTGAAATGAAGCTGTTAGCTGCTCGTAAAGCCGCCAAGAAACTCATGGAAGCTGAAGAGAACCCTTTTAAAAAGAGTCTCTATGAAGGTTTGCAATTGGCATATAAGCTAGTGGCCAATTCACTTTATGGCCAAATTGGCGCACAAACTAGTAAGATTTATAAAAAGGAAATCGCGGCTAGCACCACTGCAGGTGGCCGGGCTAATATTCTCCGCGGCCGAGACTTCTGTTTGAAGAATAACCCAGGGTGCGAGGTGGTATATGGTGATAGTATCCCTGGCTCCGAGCTGGTGCTTATCCGCGTAACTACAAAAGATAAGCTAGGACAACAAACCACACAACAAATTTATTATGAACCAATTGAAAAGATTGCATATGAATTCTTTGGGTGCCTAGATTATGAAGCGTGTGGGAAAGAACATTATGTCCCTGCACCAAGTGCTAATCTCGGCGCAATAGAGGTTTATTCCGACAAAGGTTGGACCCCGGTAATCTATCTCATGAGACACAAGACTAATAAACACCTACTCCGGGTAACACTTCGTAATGGGTCTTGTGTCACCACCACCACCGACCATTCACTTATTCTTGAAACTGGCGCTGAAATTCGCCCAACCGAATTAAAGCTAGGAGACCGGCTTTTAACTCATGACCTTTGGACATCCTGTCAAAAATTGCCACTGAAAATAATCGAAAGACTACAAACTGTTTCTAATACCGGCAGATATATAACACAATCTGGACTCATGAACCCTAATGGATGTGAGGTTATTAGTATTGATGACCTAGGTGAGACAATAGACTATGTTTATGATTTGGAAACTGCTAATCACCATTTCGCAGCAGGTCTAGGTAACATAGTCGTCCATAACACCGATTCCCTATTCATGAAGTTGAACTTGGCATATGAAGATGGTAGCTATCCACAAACAGATGAAGAACAAATTGCCCGGTCCATCGAAATTGGCAAATGGCTACAACAAAAGATGAAAGATGAAAAAGTCTTTAAGAAACCACATGATTTGGAATATGAAAAGGTATTCAAACCGCTGATTCTTGCATCCAAGAAACGGTATATCGGAATCAAATATGAGGAAGACCCAAAGAAAGGCAAGAAAACCTCAATGGGTGTGGTGACCAAACGGCGTGATAATGCGCCAATCCTCAAGCATACTTTTAATGGGGTAGTGGATATCCTGACACAAGAGGGTGATACTGCCAAAGCCGTCCGGTTCGTGCAAGAAACCGGTCGCGACATGATTGACGGTAAATTTGACCTAAATATGTTCGTGATTAGTAAGACACTGCGTGAATATTATAAAGACCCGGAGTCCATTGCACATAAGGTCCTAGCAATGCGAATGGCTGACCGCGACCCCGGCAATAAACCCGCATCCAATGAACGTATCCCCTACGTCTATATTAAGATTGATGAAAAACCTGGTGTGGAATATTTACAAGGTGATCGGATTGAACATATTAACTATGTCCGGGAACACAATCTCAAGGTCGATTTTGAGGTAATTTTACGTAACCAAATTATGAAACCGGTTAGCCAAATTTTGGAACTAGATTTGGAAAATATCCCTGAGTATCCATACCGGAATGACCCTGCATATTACCTGAATTTGGAGAATTATTATTATAACAAATATGAAGGTGATTTAAAGAAAACCGCTAAAAAAGTAAGTGCCCTGCGTCAGGAACTGGTTCATAAACTGGTATTCCAACCTTTGATTGATTACTGTCATCAGAAGCATAGTGGTATCCGTTCATTGGAATCCTGGCTAACTCCTGCACAAAATCCGTCGTCTGAACCAGCTAATCGAACTGATACTGTAACTGAAACAATACCCAAAAAAATACAACGTGGGAAAATCCAAGTCGAAGCATCCGTTAAGAAATATAAACAACGGTCACTCGAAAGTTTTCTCCAATCAACCTAATTAATTTGTTACCTAATTTATTAATTTGTAATTTAATTTATTTTTTAGTATTTTTAGGCATTTTGACGAAAATTGTTTGTAAGGTTTTATGGTATTAATTTTAGCATTAGTGGAGCATACCACTCTAAAAAACCAGTATTAGGGAGTCAATCTGTGAAAGGACACCCGCGGAATAAAACCGACCAAATTGAGTGGAGCATACCACTCTAAAAAACCAGTATTAGGGAGTCAATCTGTGAAAGGACACCCACGGAATAAACCGACCAAATTCTTGCGAATCCAGTAGGGTTCCTACGTCGGGGGAACCGCGTAGCAGTCTATGGTGTTTACCGTAGACTTACAAATCTTTTTTTTGCTTTTACCGTCCACCATGTCTGCGGTAATAGGTTTTAGAGGATACTATTCACTTGATTCCAGCATGCGAATGCGTGCTTCAATGTGGGCGGGTATGATTTTAGCATTTTCGGACATTTTTACAAAAATTGTTTGTGAGGTTTCATACTATTGATTGTAACCTGTGGAAGTAAACCACGTTAAAAAAACCCGATTTACTAAGTATTTACCGGTGGGTAAAATCTTAGCGTAAGTTCAGCAGGTTCTACGAAAGTGAACCGCAAAAATCTTTTTTTTGGTTTTATTTGCTTTTGCAGGTTTATTCATGGTTAATCTATATCATTCAGACGGCTGTTAGTTGAATTAGTAGCAGCAGGTCTATGTTGATTAGTAGTATTAGTTGCTGCCTCTGGAAGAACATTTGTCCGGCATAGTGGACATGTATTATGGTCAGCTAACCAACGGTCAATACAACTAATGTGGAAACAATGGTCGCATTGGTCGAGACTTCGAATGTGTTGCCGGGGTTCATATTCAAGAGTGCATATGCTACAAATTGTAGAGCTAGGTTGGTCTTCGGATGGTCCTGGATTAGCAGAATATGTCATAATAGTCGAATTATCTGCGATTTGCTCATGTGTTAATCCAGATTGCCGGCTACTTTGTTCAGCGGCACGAGTCGGATTAATCAATGTCGCAAATAGGGCATTGAATAAGTTCAAATCATTTTCATCCCCAGTTGCTAGGGCTTCAATACGGACACGGTTATTTGGAGCCCTCCCAGCAGTTGTTGTTTGCCGAGATGATTGTGTTGTTTCTGGAATAGTTGTAGCAGTAGTTGTTCGTCTAGTTGTGGTAGTAGGTGTATTACCTAGAAACCCCGTTGAAAATATACTAGTTGTAGATGATGGTGTAGCCCGCATATTTGTAGTAAC
>JACCEC012490616.1_pt1 | contig 27050 bp, 19 predicted proteins | sample 7450121 | NCBI WGS metagenome assembly JACCEC01 (sample SAMN15323455, study PRJNA562643) | freshwater metagenome | isolation source: river surface water | place: USA:Blue River Watershed | collected 2017-08-18 | reverse complement strand
TTGGGAATGTGCGCGATGGCGGCGCACCCAACCCTCCGATGGGCGCGGAACACGGCTCGACGATTTTCACGCGTTCAGACGGATCGGTGACGCCGTGGAGCCGGACTCGCCCGTGGTTCCAAGACGTGAAGGCCCGAAACGCGAAAAGCGGGATCAGATTTGGGGTGGGCAAGCCACGTTCCGAGTGTTCGGGCAAGCGCTTCGAACCCGGAGCGGAGGAACGCTGGCTTTGGGGTCCGATGGGCATCCGGAGGCAGGGCCAGCGGCTGAAGCCGGGCGGATCAGCTGCCATGAAGGCGCCCTCAGGCGCTGAATGGCTGTTATAGATCCCTATAGAACAGCTTCTTACCTACTTTAAGCGACTGGGTCTCACTTTTATTTTTGCCTTAGTGAGATTGATTCCCATTATTTTTCGCCTCGTGACCTTACGTTCAGCCACCGCCTTTTTCGGCCCCTCGCTCCTGATCGGAGTTCGCGCCTTCCTCACGGCTGCCACGGCAGTCTCCCTTCCCCTGACCGGCGCCGATTCCTCCGTCTACTCCTCTCCCCCCGTTCAGCTTCCCGCGGTCAGGGCGGAGGCTGAGGCGGAGTCAGACCACTTCATCCAGGGCCCCTTCCTCCCCGAGATCCAAGGTGCCCGGATCAATGCCGGCAAAAAGACGACGATCCTCGATTTCGACGGACAGCCCCGCATCAACGGCAACAACTACCGCCAGGCCCTCGCGCAGGCGCCGGGCCTCGTGCTCAGCGAGGAGACCAGTCCGCTCGTGAGCATCGGCTACCGCGGCCTTGAGCCCCATCGCGCGCAATTCACGCAGGTGCTGAAGGACGGCATCCCGATCCACGCCGACCAATTCGGCTATCCCGAGGCCTACTACACGCCGCCGCTCGACACCGTCGACCGCATCGAATTCGTCCGCGGCGGCGCCGCCCTGCTCTACGGTCCGCAGCCTGGCGGCGCCCTGAACTACGTCACGCACCGCCCGCGCACCGACCGCCCGTTCTCGGGCTCCACACTCCACACCGCGGGAAGCGACGGCTACTACTCAACTTTCACGCACCTCGACGGTACCGCCGGCCGCGTGGGTTACTACGGTTACCTCAATCACCGCCGCTCCGACGGCATCCGCGCCGAGAACAGTGATTACCGGCTCACTTCCTGGTTGGGACGCCTCGCGCTCGACGCGACCACCGACTCCCGCTGGCTGCTCACCTTGGAAACCTACAAGGAGGAGCACGGCGAACCGGGCGGCCTCACCCTCGCCACCGGCCCCAACGCCGCGAACTACCTCGTCGACCGCCGCGCAGCCTCGCGCCGCTTCGACCGCTTCAGCCTCGACCGGAAGGCCCTCTCCCTCATCTGGGAGCGGGACTTCGCGGGTGGCGCCTTCGCGTGGCGCACCTGGGCGATCGACTACGTGCGCGCCTCGCGTCGCCAAGGCGGAGGCGGCTTCGGCACCCTCCCCGCCGGCGCCGCCGCCGCAACCAACACGATCGAGCGCCAGACCTTCGCCTCCATCGGAACCGAGGCACGCTTCCGTCGGGACTGGGGCCCATCGCGCCGCCACGCCCTGAGCGCGGGCGCTCAATTCTACCGCGGGGAGTCGCCGCGCACGGATGCCCGGGGCGCGAGTCCCGAGGCAACCACCGGCATCACGCAGACCAAGTCCCGACGCGACGTCCTCTACGCCCCGCTCTACCTCGAAAACCTATTCCGGTTCGGCGCCCTCACCGTGACGCCCGGAATCCGCCTGGAAACCGTGCGGCAGAAGGTCCGGGAGGAAATCAACGTCGCGAAGACCGCCGCAGGGAATCCGCTTTCCGGCCGCGCGGTGGACGACTCGGTACCGCTCGCGGGACTCGCCGCGACCTGCGATCTGCCGGGGAAGTCGCAGGCGTACGCCAACCTCTCTCAGAGTTTCCGCCCGGTCATCTTCACGCAGGCGGTGCCCAACGGCGCCACGCAGGTCGCCAACGCCGACCTTTCCGAATCGCGGGCCCTCCAGGCGGAGATGGGCTGGCGCGGCGAGCCCTCATCAGGGATGGTCGTCGACTTCAGCGTGTTCCAACTCGCATTCGACGACCAGGTGGGAACCCTCGCGCTGCCCGGAGGGCGGTCCACGGTGGCCAACGTCGGCCGCGCCGTGCACCGCGGGGTGGAAGTGTCCCTCCAGCAGGACCTGCTCCGCCTCCCCGGAAGGAAGAGCGGCGCCGCCGCCCTCAACTTCTACGCCAACGCGCTGCTGCTCGACGCCGGTTTCCGCGAAGGCCCGTTCGCGGGTCGCGCCCCGCAGTACGCCCCGCGCCACCTGGTCCGCACGGGGCTGCTGTACTCCCGCGGCGCGGACCTGAAGCTCGGACTCGCCGGCACGCTGAGCGCGGCGTCATTCGCCGACGACGCCAACAGCGAGCAGCGCCGCGTGCCCGCGCACGCGGTCTGGGACCTCACCGCGGAATGGGTTCCGGCCCGCGGCCCGGTGCGGATCATCGCGGGGATCAACAACGTCTTCGACGAGGACTACTACAGCCGCGTGCGCGCCGACGGAATCGACCCGGCGCCGCGCCGCAATGCCTACCTCGGGGCAGCCTGGGAGTTCTGAAGACGGTCCCCGCGGTCAGCGGGACTTGGCCTTCTGCTTCGGCTCGGTTCCCCGCGCGCGTTGCCCGTCGGGATCCTCGTTCGGGGTTCCGCTCCAGATCGGGGCGCGATTACCGGCATTCCAGCGGTCCCATTCCGCCGCCAGGGCCGCGACGATCTCCGGATGGCGACCGGCAAGATCGACCGACTCGCCGACATCCTGCGCAAGGTCGTGGAGCCGCCAGCCGCTGTTGGACTTCGCCTCGAAGTCCCGCCAATCGACGAGCTTCCAATTCCCTCGCCGCACGGCGCGCTGCGGACCAAAGCGCCAGAACAGCGCCGCATGCGGCGCCTCCCGCCGAACTCCCGTGAGGAACGGCAGGAGGTCAACGCCGTCCAACCCCGACGGAAGCGGCGCGCCCGCGGCCGCAAGCGCGGTGGGCAGGATGTCGAGGGCGATGACCGGCTCGCCATAAACCGTTCCTGCGGGCAGCCGACCCGGCCAGGACACAAGGAATGGCACCCGGATGCCTCCCTCCAGAGACTGTCCCTTGTCGCCGCGCAGCGGAGTATTCACGCCCGTGTTGAAGGCGAAGAACGGCTTCCGGCCCGAACCGCCGTTGTCGCTGAGGAAGAAGACGATCGTCTCGCGCTCCTGCCCCGTCGCGCGCAAGTGGGCCGTCACCCGGCCGATCGCCTCGTCCAATCCGAGCAGCAAAGCGAGGTAACCGCGGCGCGCGGGATCGGTGACGCCGGCCGGCAGGCGCTCGCGCCAACGCTCGGCGATCTCGAGCGGGGTGTGCACGGCGTTGTACGCGAGGTAGAGGAACCAGGGGCGGGCCGGATCGCGGCGCATAAAGCGGATCGCCTCGTCGGTGAAGAGATCCGTCGTGTGGCCCTCGAGCCGCTGCACGTCGCGGCCGCGATAGATCAGGTCGTGAGAGTGGGCGCTGCCGAACTTCGGCTTGGCCTCGCGGTGCAGCTGGTAGTTATGGCCGCCCACCAGGAAGCCGAAGAACGCGTCGAAGCCCCGCGACAGCGGGTGATGCGCGGCGTCGAAGCCCTGATGCCATTTGCCGACGAGTCCCGTCGCGTAGCCGGCTGCGCGCAGGCGATCGGCGATGGTCCGCTCCTCCAGCGGCAGTCCGAGCTTCGCCTCGTCGCCGACGTGCGGATTGAACTCATGCCCGAAGCGCGTCTGGTACCGCCCGGTCAGGAAACCCGCGCGCGACGGGCTGCAGTAGGGCGCCGAGACGTAGCCGCTGGAGCAGCGCACGCCCGACGCGGCGAGGGCGTCGATGTTGGGAGTAGGCACCTCACGGCCGCCGTGGACGCCGATGTCGGCGTAACCGAGGTCGTCGACCATGATCACGAGCACGTTGGGCCGTGACGCCGCCGCGAACAACGCGGCTGGGCAGAACGCGAGGAGCAGCGGAAGCAAGGCGCGGGAAATCATCGGGGGCGGGGTTTTCCTTGGGGGTGAAAGTGTTCCTGCGGTCGCGGGCGAATGCCCGCGCGGGGAGAGGGTCATCAACCGCCGCCCGGTCCACGGCGAAGCAGGTCGGACCGCGCGGCCTCCAGCCGGGCCCTCTCCTCGCGGGAAAGGCTGTGGATTCCGTGCTGGGCGATCTTGTCGAGCAGCGCGTCGACCTCGGCCATGCCCGCGCGCGGCGCCGGCGCCGGAAGGGGACGGGGCGCGACTCGCGAGGCCGGACGGGCCGACGGCGCCTGACGCCGACGCGGCCACCGAATCCGCGGAAGGGAGAATCCCTCGCGGGCGAATCGCACGAAGAGATACGCGAATCCGCAGCCGGCCGCGAGGTCGGCCAATTGGTCCCAGCGCCGCGCGGCCAACGCCATCAGCGCGTAGATGCCGACGAGGGCGACGGCGGCCCACTTAGCGAGGATGTTGAACAGCAGCGGAATCCCGGGGAACAGGGTCGCGAAAGCGACGAAGAGCGGGAAGGCGAGCGCGGCGCCCGCGAAAGCTCCTCCCAACCAAGGCCCCACGGCGGTGAAGAGCAGGGGCCGGATCAGGTAGATGCCCGCGCAGAGCTGCAAAAAGGGCCCTCGACCCATCGCCTTCTCCACCTCCCGCCCGAACCAGACCAGCATCACCACCTCGAGGGCGAAGGAGAGGCTCGGGGGATTGACCAGACCGTAGGAGATGATGCGCCAGAGCTCACCGGAACGCACCGCGGCGCCCGAGAACCCGAGGACCTGCAGCACCCCGCCCGCTCCGGCAAAGAGCGCGAGGGTCGTCACGAGCATCGTCACGACCAGAGCCGCCGCGATCACGTGAGCGCAGTAGATCACATGGCCGCGCCACCATGTGACGGGCCGCGCCCCACCCCACTCTTCTGGCTCCCACGTGCTCATTGCAGTGTGGAGCGTGGCCGCGCGCTTTCAGCCGGGCAAGCAGCGGCTGCGCGCGGCTTCCGACCCGCGCCCTTCCGCCGCACCCTCCCCACCGCCCGCCCGGCCAGCGCCGCGCGCACCGCCTCGAGCAACCGGTCCGGCCCCTCACTCTTCATCACGTAGCCGTTCGCCCCGGCCCGCAGCACCCGGTCGGCGTAGATGCTTCCGTAGTGCATCGAGAAGACCAGCACCGGGAGTTCAGGCCGCTCGGCGTGCAGCCTCCGGACGAGTTCCAATCCGCTGCGGTCCCCCATCTCGAGGTCGGTCAAAACCAGATCGGGCCTGGTCCGCTTCACCGCCGCGAGCGCCATCCGGACGGATCCCGCGCGCCCGCACACCCGCACACCCGGTTCGCGGTTCAGCAACGAAGCCACCGCAGCACGTGTGAACGCGTGGTCATCAACCACCAGCACACGGCGGTCACGCGGCGCGGATCGACAGGGGGAGGCACGCGGGCCGCGCGCGGAAAACATGGCCCGAAACCGTGGGGTGCGGGCTCCGCTTCGCAAGCCACGCCAACGAGATCCGGAGCGCCGCGGCGGATTTCGGCGTAACGATGTCCGCCGGCCGCCGCGAAGGCGGATCACCCTTTCGGTTTATTCCCGAGTTCGTGCCGCAGGCATCCGCCGAGCGTCGGCTGCCGGAAAACATACCCGGAACGGAGGAGCGCGGCGGGTTCGGCGCGGGTGCTCGCGAGCAGCGTCTCGTCGGCCATGCGTCCGAACAGCATCCTCAGAGCGGGTGCCGGCACCGGGAGGAAGGCTGGCCGACCGAGTGCCCTCGCCAACTCGCGCGTAAAGGCGGCGTTCGTCACCGCTTCCGGCGCGCATACGTTGATCGGCCCGCGGCATCCGGCGGACATGATCGCATGGTGAACCGCGCCGACCGCATCTTCCAGACCGATCCAGCTCATCCATTGCCGCCCGCTGCCGACTCGGCCACCTAGCCCCAGCCGAAAAATCGGCAGCATCTTCGCGAGCGCTCCGCCCGCCGGAGTCAGGACTACGCCGAAACGCAGCAGCGCGGTCCGCACACCCGCCCGCGCCGCGACCTCCGCGTGCGTTTCCCAAGCGAGGCACACCTCGGGCAGGAAGCCGCGACCGATCGCGGCCGTCTCAGCGAGAACCTCGTCGCCCCGTTCGCCGTAAAAGCCCACCGCCGACGCGCTGACAAACGCCTCGGGCGGGCTCGGCGCCGCCTTGATCGCCGCGACCAGCGTGCGCGTTGCGTCGACGCGGCTGCGCAGGATCGCCTCGCGCCGCGCCGTCGACCAACGCCCGGCACCGACGTTTTCACCCGAAAGGTTCACCACGGCGTCCACGCCGGAAATCGCCTCCGGGGGCAGATCACCACGCGCGGGATCCCAGCGGATCTCGTCCGGACCGACCGGTTCGCGCCGGACGAGCCGCAGGACCCGGTGCCCCTGGGTCTGCAGTAACCCGACGAGCGCCGAACCGAGCAGCCCTGAGGCGCCCGCCACGAGCACCAGCCGCGGCCGGGCATCGTAGCGGGCGGCAAGTTCGACATCAGCCTTGGTCACCGCGTGGCGCCACGCGAAGAGCCGCTCCAATTCCCGTCGTGCGAATCCGCGCCCGAGGAATCTTCCCGCTGCACCGCCGGGCAGGCGGTAGGTGATATCGTCCGTGAGGAAGGAAGCGTCCGCCCCATCGGGCTCCACGCGGTGCACGTGCTCCCATGCCGCGAACGGTCCCGAAAGCTGCACGTCGCGAAACTCCCGCCCCGCGACGTAGCCGCGGTGCTCGACGGTCCATTCCATCGTGAACGGCCCGCGTCGGTTGCGGACGACGACACGCGCGCCGTCGCGCACGCCTCCCGTCGCCGAGACCACGTCGACGTTTTCCCAGGGAGGACACAGCCGCGCGAGCGCGCCCGGACGTTCGTGCCAGGCGAACACCTCCGCCGCCGGGCGGGCGATGCGCGTCGTGAGCGAGAATTTCTCCGGTGTGCTCATCGGCGGCCCTTCTTCCCCGCGCCCGCCGTCACCAGCGGCAACTCGCCGCCGGGCGCAGGCGGCTCGCCTCCACCCTCGCGGATTAAGTCGGCCCGGGCGCGGACGTCGGCTCGCTGCTGAGCATCGAGCCGATCCACGTTCTTCACCTGGAGCGACATCCGCTGGTTGGCCCGCAGGACCTTCTCATGCCGGAGCAGGAAATCCCAGTAGAGGGTCGTGAAGGGACAGGCGTCGTCGCCCGTCGCCTTGGCCGGATCAAAGCGGCAGGAGGCGCAGGCGTTGCTCATCCGCTGGAGGTATTTCCCGGTCGCCGCGTAGGGCTTCGACGCCATCACACCGCCGTCGGCGTACTGCGACATGCCGAGGGTGTTGGGCAGTTCGACCCACTCGACCGCGTCGACGTACACCCCGAGATACCAAGCGTGCACCTCGCGCGGATCCACCCCCAGCAGGAGGGAGTAAAGCCCCGTGACCATCAGGCGCTGGATGTGATGCGCGTAGCCCAAACGCAGGGTCTGGCCGATCGCGTCGCGCAGGCACTCCATCCGCGTTTCTCCGGTCCAATAAAACGCCGGCAGCCGCTCGCGCGCGCCCAGCGCGTTTCGCTCGAGGTAATCCGGCATGTGATGCCAATATATTCCGCGCACGTATTCCCGCCAGCCGAGGATCTGTCGGATGAAACCTTCACCCGCGGCGAGGGGCACGCGCCCGGAGCGCACCGCCTCCTCCGCCGCCGCGATCACCTCGCGCGGATCAATCAACTTCAGGTTCATCGCCGCCGAGATCCGCGAGTGGTAGAGCCAGGGCTCGCCCACCCACATCGCGTCCTGGTAGCGACCGAAGTCAGCGAGTCGGTGGTCGATGAAATCCCGCAACGCCGCCTTCGCCTGCTCCGGCGTGACCGGCCAGTCGAACGCCGCGAGTTCCCCGGGGTGCCGCGCGAACCTCCGCTCCACCAGCTTGATCACTTCGCGGGTCGTGGCGTCCGGAGCGAAGCGGCGCGGCGCCGGGACCGGATGCGGCGGGCCGCCCCGGCCGAAGCTCTCCCGGTTGTCGTGGTCAAAGTTCCACTGCCCGCCCAGAGGCTCCCCCGCCTCGTCGAGCAGCACACGGTGCCGCCGGCGCATCTCCCGGTAAAAGAACTCCATCCGAAGCTGCTTTCTCCCCCGGGCATGCTCCGCAAATTCATCCGGGGAGCAAAGGAAGTGCCGGTCCGGACGCGTCTCCAGCGGCACTCCCGCCTTTTCCGCCGCTGCGGCCAGGTCACGCGCGACGCGCCATTCCCCTGCTCCGGTCATGACCAAACGCGCCGGCTTCAACGCGTTGACCGCGCGCGTGAGCTCTCCCGCGAGGGTCTGCGTGTTGCCCGCCGCCTCGAGTTCGACGTATTCCACCCGCCGCCCGAGCGCCCGCTGCGCGTCACGGAAATGCCGCATCGCCGCGAGGAACATGGCGGTGCGCGTTTTGGAGGAAACGACGTGCTCCGATTCGCCGGCGACTTCCGCCATCCAGATCGCGTCCCGCGCCGGCTCGAAGCCGTCGAGTGCGGAGGACTTCGCGTCCAGCTGGTCGCCGAGGACAACCACCAGGTGGCGCACGCCGGGCGCCGCGGCTCGGGCACGTGCGCTCATTCGCGCACGGAGATATCGCCGCCGCGGATGCTCCGGAACGCCGCCAGCGCCTCGTTGCGTGCCGTGGCGTGGTCCACAATGGGAGAGGGATAATTGCCGCCCGCCCCCAGACGCACTCCGGCCGCCGCCAGCACTGAAGTCGGCGCCTCCCAGGGCGCATGAATGTGTTCCGCGGGCAAGTGGGCCAGTTCTGGAACCCAGCGGCTGACGTACGCGCCGTCGGTGTCGAACTTCATGCCCTGCAACACCGGCGCAAACACGCGGAAGTACGGGGCGGCGTCGGCGCCGCACCCGGCCGTCCACTGCCAGCCAAGCGTGTTGCTGGCGAGGTCGGCGTCGACGAGCGTGTCCCAGAACCAGCGCGCGCCGTGGATCCAAGACAGCCGCAGGTGCTTCACGAGGAACGACGCCGCGATCATCCGCACGCGGTTGTGCATCCAGCCCGTGTGCCAGAGCTGGCGCATCCCGGCATCCACGATCGGATACCCGGTGCGGCCCCGCTGCCACGCGCGCAGCTTGGCTCCGCCGGGGTCATCCGCCCACGGGAAGTTCTCGAAGTCCGGTCGCAGCGGCCTTTCCGGAGTATGCGGGAAGTGGAACAGGAGGTGGTGCGCGAATTCGCGCCAACCCACTTCACTCAGAAACACCCGCGCGCCATTGCTCGGCGGGAAGACGCCGCTTTCACGCGCCACCGACTGCACCGCCGCCCAGATCTGCCGCGGTGAGAGTTCACCGAAGTGCAGCCAGGGTGAAAGCATCGAGGTGCCGTCAACCCCGGGCAGGTTACGCCGGTCGGAATACGCCTCCATCGCGTCGGCCGCGAAGCGCTTCAACCGCTTCGCCGCACCCGTTTCACCCGGGGTCCAAGCCTCGCGCATGCCGGAGTCCCAGGGGATACTTGGCAGCAGCCCCAAATCAGGCAACGCGAGCCCGTCCGGCCAGCGCGCCGGGGCGGGAATCGTCGCCGACGGCGCGAGGCGCAGCGGCGCCTCCACCGGTAGCTCGAGGCAATGCCGCCAGAAAGGCGTGAACACCTGGAAGGGCTTGCCCTGCTTGTTCGCGATCGTGTGCGGCTCGTGCAGAAGCGCGGCGTTGAAGCTCTTCACCTCGATGCCGGAGGCGGTCCAGCGCGCCTTCAGGCCGGCATCCCGCGCGATCACCGCGGGTTCGTAACGGCGGTTCCAGAAAATGGCGCCGGCCCCGGAAGCATCGCGGAGACGGTCGAGCTCCGCGCCGCTTTCACCCCGGAGCAGGATGAGCCGCGAGCCGCGCGCACGCAGGTCGGCATCCAACGCCGCGAGCGACTGGTGCAGCCACCAACGGGAAGCGCCTCCCGCCGGCCACGCGCCGTCGCCGGCGTCGTCCAGTACGTAGACCGGGATGACTGGCTCGCCCCGGGCAAGCGCCGCCATGAGCGCGGGATTGTCCTGCAAGCGCAGGTCCTGACGGAACCAAAGGAGCGTGGACGGCATGAAAGGCGGCATGAAAACCGCGTAAGTCATACGCGCCGCGCGGGCTTAAGGACGCAAGCCACGGCGGCTAAATGAGAGGGTGGCGACGCTCGGAGCGCGGTGGCGATTCGGGCAGGGGCGCCGACTGGGTGCGGCACAAATCGCGTGCGATATCCGTGCATACGCCTCGGACCAACCGAGGCGGATGCCACTCCTTCGGCCTACTATAGCACCGGACGCCTCCAGGCCGAGTTGGCCAATGCGCGCGCCAGCACTTGCCCGGGGTCGGTGGGTCAGCCGATGGGGTTGCGCCATTTCAAACCGCGGAAACGCGAGAAGTCGGCATCCGTGGAATGAAGAACGCAATTATACTCGATCGCCAATGCAGCCAAATGCGCATCGGAGACCAGATTTCCCACCGCCTTACCGCTCCTCAGCATCTGCTGGAAAATGAACCAGTGCTGCTCGCCGGGGTGGACTAAACGCACGCAAGGCTGCTCCAGCCAACTCTGCACCCGGTCGATCGCCTCCGTGAGGTTCAGCGGACGCTGGTGCAGCCGGGCGTTGGTTCCGATGCGAACGAAGGCGCTGAGCACAGGCCAGCACAACGCCACCGGATCAACGCCGCTCAATTGCGCATCCCACCACGAACGTGCCGCGTGATGGTGCTCGGAGAGACTGTCCTCGGCGTAGAGGAGCAGGTTCGCGTCGACCATGATCATGCGTGATCCTCGCCTTCCCCGGCCGCGATCAACTCGGCGATGTTGTCGTAACTGAAGCCGCGCCGGAGCCCGAGAGGACGAGACTTGGTCACGTAGGGTTTGGCCGGCGGCGGCGCTAGGATCTCGTCCAGCCCCACCCTCAGGGCGGCATTGATCACCTGCTTGAGCGGCTTCCGCATCCGGATCGCCCCTTGCTGGACCTTCGCCGCGACGTCGGGATCAAGCGTCAAGGTGGTTCTCATGAAGGCATCATGATGCCTTGCTGGGACGCAGTCAAGGCTTCCACCCCGGCGGCCCAGGGTACCGGCGCTGAATGAGATCGTTCAGGAACGACCGGAGTGCGTTTTCCGTGGTACGCCCCAGGCCACCCGAGGCGGATGGCACTCCTTCGGCCTACTTTAGCACCGACCGCCCCTGCTGCGCCGATCCGGCCCAGGCCCGCGCCAGCGCGAGCCCGTAAGCTTCGTGCTAACAACCCCGCTCAGGGCTTCAGGTACTTCGCGATCGGCGGGTTAACCAACTCCGCCATCTCGGGCGTGTTGAAGTTCTCCTTGGTGACGAAGCCGACGCCGGTGTCGACGCGAGGCTCCAACTTCCCGCCCCGCAGCGTCGTCACGATCGCCTTCACCCCGAGATAGCCCATTTTCATCGGATTCTGGACGACCAGCCCTTGGACGTCGCCGGCCTTCAGGCCCGCATTGAGGGTCTCGCCCGAATCGAAGGCGACGAGCTTTACGCGGCCGCCGGCGAGCCCGGCGTCGCGGAGCGCCTGCATCATGCCGACGCCCGCGGTCTCGTTGCAGCAGAAGATGCCGTTCACCTGGCGACCGAAGCGGTTGAGGAGGTTCTCGGAAGCGCGCTTGGCGGTGTCACGGGTGGCGCCGGCGTGCTGGTCGGTGGAGATCAACTTGATGCCGGGAAAGTCGCGGCGCATGACCTCAAGGAATCCTTCCTCGCGTTCCTCGGTGCTGGCGGAGCCTACCGCGTAGCGCAGCAGGATGGCATTGCCCTTACCGCCGAGCATGCGGCCGAGCTCGCGCGCGGCGATGCGGCCGCCTTCGCGGTTGTCGGTCGCGATGAAGCTCGCCGGAGCCTTCGACTCGATGCCCGAATCGATCACGACCACCGGGATCTTGCCACGCGCGGCGGACTCAAGCGGCGCGACGAGCGCGCGGCGGTCCAGCGGCGCGATGACGATGCCGCTGACGCGCTGCGCGGTGAAGTTCTCGACGACCTGCACCTGCTGCTCGCGGTCATCCTCCCGCAACGGCCCCTTCCAGATCACCTGCACGTTGACGCCCTCGGCCTTGAGCTCCTGCTGGGCCTTCATCGCGCCGGCATGGACGGCCTTCCAGAACTCATGGGTGGTGCCCTTGGGGATGACGGCGATGCGGTACGACTCGGCGGCGCCGGCCAGAGCGGCGGAGACGGAAAGCAGCAGGGTAAGGCGAAGGGACGTATTCTTCATGGGGTGGGAAAAGCGCTGAGGACCACCTTGGCGGGAAAGAGGAACCCGCACCCGGGGCAGCGTGCGGAAAGTTCGTTTCCCGCAAGGGTCCGTCAACCGCGAATTACCCACACGAACTCCGACTTGCGCCCTCATCAGGTCCAGCGCTACTTCCGACCTGCCCGCGCCGGGCAAAATCGAGATGACGATGAAATCAAACCTGCCCGAGACCAGCCAGCAGCCGCTCGCCAGCATGGACGAGTGGGAGGATTTCCTGAAAGTGCGCTATCCCGAGCCGGCGCCCGCGCCCGCCGCGGAGGGGCGTCGTTCGCCACCGGTCGGCGTGGCGGCCGACAAGAAGAAGGAGGAGTTCAGGCAGTACGAGGCCGAGGCCCGTCCGAGCGTGCGCGAGTTCTACCGCCTCAACCACACCCACCAGACCTACGACTTCGTGCAGGCGAAGCGGAAGGAATACCTCGGCCTGAACCGGATGCGGATGAGCGTCTGGGAGGCGATGGAGTACCTGAACCAGCTGATCGACGACTCAGACCCCGACACCGACCTCTCCCAGCTCCAGCACCTGCTGCAGACCGCCGAGGCGATGCGCCGCGACGGCCAGCCGCGGTGGATGATCCTCACCGGGCTGGTGCACGACCTCGGCAAGATCCTCTGCCTCTGGGGAGAGCCGCAGTGGGCGGTGGTCGGAGACACGTTCGCGACCGGCTGCGCATTCTCGCCGAGGAACGTGTTCCCCGAATTCTTCGCCGCCAACCCCGACGCGAATAACCCGCAGTTCCAAACCCCGAACGGCATCTACGAACCCGGCTGCGGTCTCGACAAGGTCGCGCTGTCATGGGGGCACGACGAGTACATCTATCAGGTGTGCAAGGACTACCTGCCCGAAGAGGGGCTCTACATGCTGCGGTACCACAGCTTCTACCCGTGGCACCGCGAGGGAGCCTACGACCAGTTCGCCACCGAGAAGGACCGCTCGATGAAGCAGTGGGTCCTCAAGTTCAACACCTACGACCTTTACACGAAGAGCCACGAGGCGCCCGACGTCGCCAAGCTCCGCCCCTACTACGAGGACCTGATCCGCGAATTCTTCCCGGCGCAGGTCCGGTGGTGAGCCGGCCGCCCGACGTCAGAGGGACTCGAGATAGAGCCGGTCGTAGGCCTCGGCCGCGGCCTTCCAACTGAAATCCCGCGCCATCCCCCGCTGCTGCACCTGGGCATGGCGCGGGGCGTCGGCGAACAGCGCCAGCGCCCTCTGCAATGCATCCAGCAGGCCCGACGTGGTGGGTTCACACATCAGCCCCGTGCCGCGGATCGGGTCCTCATCCGCATCAATCACGGTGTCGACGAGTCCGCCTACGCGGCTCACCACGGGCACCGTACCGTAGACCTGCGAGTACATCTGGTTAAGGCCGCAAGGCTCGAAGACCGAGGGCATCAGGAAGAAGTCGCAACCGGCCTCTATCAGGTGGCTCATCGCCTCATCGAGCCGCGGGGAAAAGTGAACCTTGGCCGGCGCTTCGCGCACGAAAGCGCGCACTTCATCCTCCAGCCGACGTTCGCCCGACCCGAGGATCACCAGCCGCACCTCGTTGGACTGGAAGAAGTCGCGGTTGGCGAGGATCAGATCGATGCCCTTCTGCGCCGCCAGCCTCGCCACGACCCCGAAGACCGGTCCCTTGAAACCCGCGCCGAAACCACAGCGTTTCAGAAGCTCCGCGCGGCACACCTTCTTGCCCGCCATGTTCTGCGGCGAATAACGGGCGGGCAGCAGTTCGTCCGTCGCCGGGTTCCAGATCGCCGTGTCCACGCCGTTGATGAGGCCCAGGAGGTCGTCCGCGCGGTTCTGCACCACGCCGTCCAGCCCGCAGCCGAACTCCGGGGTCTGGATCTCCTGCGCGTAACGCGGGCTCACTGTGGTGACGCGGTCCGCGAAGAGGATGCCGCCCTTCATCAGGTTGATCTGCGAATAGTACTCGATCCCGTCGATTTGGTTTACCTCATCGGGAAGGTTGGTGCGGGCGAAGGTGCGCGAGGGGAAGACTCCCTGGTAGGCGATGTTGTGGATGGTGAAGACGGTCTTCAGCGCGAGCGTCACGCCATGACGGCGTTCCGCCTGCCGCAGCAGCACGGGGACGAGCGACGCCTGCCAGTCGTGGCAGTGCACGATGTCGGCCCCGGCTTCAGCGAGCCGGAGCGACTCCACCACCGCCTTGGAGAAGAAGATGAAGCGCTCCGCGTTGTCCTCGTAGTCGCGCTCACCGTTGCCGTAGGCCCCGCGCCGGTCGAAGAACTCCTCACGGCACACGAGATGGACCGTGACGCCCGGCCGCGGCGAAAACGCCCTCACTTCGGCGGAGAGGAAATCCGCGCCCTGCTCCACCTTCAGGCGGTGGGTGCGCTGCGCCGCCGCGACGTCCTTGTGCTCCAGCACCGCCCGGTAGCCGGGTAGGTAAACTGCCACTTCATGCCCGCGGTCGGCCAACGCGCCGGCCAGCGCCGCGACCGCGTCCGCTAGGCCGCCGGTCTTCACGTACGGGAACAACTCGCTCGCGACGTGCACGATTTTCATCGCTCGTACCGTACCGCCGGCGTTTCCTCTCGCCAACACCAAACGCGGACGCCGCCCCAGCGGGCCCGCCAGTCATACGATGTCACTTCGCGAACGTCTCCTCGCCCTCGTCCGGGCGCAGGACTACTCCCCGGCAGACGAGTTCGGGCTCTGCCGCCTTCTGAACCTGAAGCAGCGGCTCCGTCCCGGGGTGCGCCGGGAGCTGGCTGCCCTCGTCAAGTCCGGCGAGGTACGTCGCGACGGTCGCGGCCGGATCCTGCCGGCCGACCGCACCGGCCGGCGGCAACCGACTTCCCCGGCAACCAGCCGGAACGTCTTCGTTCCGACCCGGCGCGGCCCCACCATGCCGCCGCCCGGCTCCCCCGGGCCGTTTGCGGCGCCGGCCAATGCCGCCGCCGCACCCACCCGCCCGCCGCGCCCGGCGGCGCCACCCGCCACCGCCAAATTGAAGCACGGCGAAAGCGTCGGCCGCATCCAGTTCCGCCTCGGTGGCTCGGCCTACGTCGTCCGCGAGGGAGCCCCGGGCGAAACCGGACTCCAGATTCCGCCGGAGGACACCGGCGTCGCGCTGCCCGGCGACCGCGTCATCGTCCGCGAGATCCCGGGCCGCCGCGGCCGCCGTCCAGGCGAGAAAGTCGGCCGCGTCATCCGCGTGCTGGAACGGGAAAGGGACACGGTGATCGGCGAACTACGCGGCGGGCGCCGCCATCAGGTCGTGGTGCCCGACGACGCGCGGATCGGCCGCGAGGTCCAAGTCACCGGCATCGAGATTTCCGGGCCGGGTCCGGCGCCTCGGGAGGGCGACAAGGTCGTCGTGCGGCTCGCCGAATGGACGCGGCGGGAGCTGCCGCCGGCGGGCGTAGTGATTGAGCGCCTCGGGCGGACGCACGAACCCGCCGCCGAGCTGCGCGCCATCCTGCTGCGCTACAAACTGGATCGCGCGTTCCCCGCCGAGGTCGAGGCCGAGGCGGCCGCCCTGCCCGACCGCGTGCCCGCGACGCAGACGTCAGGCCGGGAGGACTTCCGGCGGAAACCGGTGTTCACGATCGATCCCGATGACGCGAAGGACTTCGACGACGCGCTCTCCTACGAGGAATTGCCCCACGGGGCCGTGCGCATCGGAGTGCACATCGCCGACGTATCCGCCTACGTCCGCCCCGGCACCGCGCTGGATGCGGAGGCGCAGCGCCGAGGCAACTCGACCTACCTGGTCGGCGTGGTCGTGCCCATGCTGCCGGAGAAGCTCTCCAACGGCCTGTGTTCGCTGGTCGAAGGCGAGGACCGGCTCTGCAAGGCCGTGCTGCTCACCTTTGACGCGAAGGGGGCGCTCACCGCGACCGACTTCGCCGACACGGTGATCCGCAGCCGCAAGCGCCTCACCTACCGGCAGGCGCACGCGCTGCTGTTCACCGACGACCTCGAGCGCGTACGCGCGCTGCCCTCCCCGCCTCGCCACCGCACCGGATCATCCGGCCGCGCCCTGCGGGAGTTGTCGACGGCCGAGCTGCGCGACCTCCAACGCTGGGTCCGCGCGCTGTGGGCCATCGGGCGGCGGCTCCGCGCGGACCGGATGGCGCACGGCAGCCTCGACCTCGACATGCCCGAGACCAAGATCCTGGTCGACGCGGAGGGTCGCGCGGAGGCGCTCGAGCGGATCGAGCACGACGAGAGCCACCAACTGGTCGAGGAGTTCATGCTGGCGGCCAACGAGGCCGTCGCGCGGCTCACCCGCACGCGGAAGCTCCCCTCCCTTTACCGGGTGCACGACGACCCGGAACCCGCGCGGCTGCTCGAACTGAGGGAGTCAATCGCGGCCGCGGGCATAAAGAGCGGCGACCTCGCGCAGCGGCGGGAACTCACCCGCCTGCTCACCGCGCTCGCGGATCACCCGCAGGGCCACACCCTCCGCATCCAGCTCCTGCGCAGCCTCCGGAAGGCGGAGTATCGCCCCACGCCGGACGGCCACTTCGGGCTGCACAAGCGCGACTACACCCATTTCACCTCCCCGATCCGCCGATACGCGGACCTCGCGGTCCACCGCGCGGTGGGGGCGCATCTCGCGCGGACCGGAGGCCCCGCCGGCGCGCACGATCTACCGCAGGTGGCCCGGCTGGGCGATCACCTCACCAAGACGGAGGTGAACAGCGCCGAAGCAGAGCGCGAGAGCGTCAAGGTGAAGCTCGTCGAGTACTTCGACCGCGAGCTAAGCCGCCGGCCGCCGACCCGCTTCCCGGCGATCATCACCGACGTGCGGCCGCATGGCTTCTTCATCGAGCTCACCGATTCCCTCACCTTCGGCTTCGTGCCGGCGGACCTCCTGCCCGCCGACCGCTATGACTTCGACGAGTCGGGCCCGACGCTCACCGGCCGCCGCCACCGCCGGCGCCATGCGCTCAACGACCACCTCGAGGTCGTCGTGGCCCGGGTCGACCGCCACAAGCGGCTGATCGACTTCCGGCCCGCGCCCGACGGCGCGGTTTGACCACGGCGCCCGGGGGCTTTTTGTCCCTGACCATGGATCACTACGCCTTCCCCCGGGATTTCCGGAAACTGTATGACGCCGCCGTCGCCCGCTACGCCGCGGGCCACCGCGGGGTGGCGAACCTGCTGACGCCGGATGAGCTGCACTTCGCTGAGGCCAACGGCATTTCCGCGCAGAATTTTTACGACTACGCCGAGGACCATGCCGGCTACGCCGCGGAGCCGGGACCCGAACAGGCGCTCGCGATCGAGCTTGTGCGGCGCGACTACTTCCTGAACGCGCAGGGCGGACGTGCCTCCCACCAGGTGATCGACGAGAACTCACTGCCCGCCAAGACCGACACGGTGCGAGGGATCGCCTGGCTGGCGCGCCTGCTGCCGAAAGCCCGGGCCAAATTGCGCGGCGAGCTGCCGCCCTCCCTCATGTACTGTTGCGGGGGCGACCGCCGGTTCTTCCGCGAGCACAACATCCTGCCCGCGGAATTCCTCGCGCTGACGTGGCGCCACGAGGCGGATTCGGACGCGATCGTCGATTGGGTGATACGTCGCCGGTCGGCGGCGCGCTGAAGCAGCGCCCTCCGGAAACCGACGGAAATTACGTTGCCTCACCCGCCCCGCGAAAGCACGGCTAACACCATGAGCGCCCATCCTGATGCGAACCCGGCCGGGGCCGGCGGCTCCGCGGCTGCGGTGCACCGCATCCTGTACGTCTGCGCGGCCCGGAAGCCATTCAGCCGCGAGGAACTCGCCGCGCTGCTGGCCAAATCGCGCATCAACAACGAGCGCGACGGGATCACCGGCCTGCTGCTCTACAAGAACGGCCTCTTCACCCAACTGCTCGAGGGACCCGCGGACGCCGTCCGCCGCTGCTTCGGACGAATCAGCCGCGACCCCCGTCACGACGGCTGCACCGTGCTGGACGAGGATGACGCCGGGGAGCGCACCTTTCCGGACTGGAAGATGGGGTACCGCAATCTCTCCGACCCGGCGGTGACGGGAATGCCGGGGTTTTCGGACTTCATGAACTCCGGCGCGTCCAGCGGGAATCCCGCGCCCGGCACGTCACGGCATTACTGGCAGCTGCTCGATTTCTTCCGACGCGAGATGTGATCCCGGCGGTGCGCATGAGTGTGCGGGGGGCGGGATTATCCGCTGGACGAACCCACCCGCGGAAGCAGAGAAACGATCCCGGTCCACCCCTCGGGGAATCCCTCCCCGCCAAGACCGGTCGCATGTCGAATCCAGGAATCACGGCCGCCCCGCCGGCCAGCCCCGAACCGCCCTCCCCGGGCCTGCATTGCCTCATGTACGTGAGCTCCGCGCGGCAGAAATTCGGCCCGCCGGAGCTGGCGCAACTGCTCACCCGCGCGCGAGAGAAGAACTCCCAGCTCGGGATCACCGGCATGCTGCTGTACAAGGCAGGACTTTTCCTGCAGGTGCTGGAGGGGGAAACCACGCGGGTCCGCGATCTTTACGCGACAATCATGACTGATCCGCGGCACCGGGCCTGCTCCGTCGTCCAGGAGGGCGCCATCACACGCCGCCAATTCAGCGACTGGTCGATGGGCTTCCGCAATCTCGACGACGCCGAGGTCAAGCGCCTCCCCGGGTACACTCCCTTCATGGAGAACCCGCGCCTGTTCGCCGAAATTAAGGAAGACCCGAACGGATGCTGGTCCGTGCTGCGGGTCTTCCGCGACGAACTCTGAACCGCCTTCCGCGGGCCGCGCCCTACCCCAGGACGGTCGCGACGGTCGAGGACAGCTCGCGGAAGGAAAACGGTTTCGCCAACCGGTGCACGAGGTGCGGCGAGGCGGTGCGGATGTCGGGAAACTGTCCGTGATCACCGCTCATGATGACGATCGGAAGGTCGGCCCGCGCCGCGTGGATGCGTTCCGCGAGGACGTTGCCGGTCATGCCGGGCATGGAAAGGTCGATGAGGGCGAGGGTGAAGCCGGCCGGGTGGGCGGCGAGCGCCGCCTCGGCCTCGTGTCCGTCGGCGAACGCCTGCACGGCAAAACCCATCCGTTGCAGCGACCCGGTCGCGATCATCCGCACGGTCTCGTCGTCGTCGACCACCAGCACCCCGCGCCCGCCGCCGATCGCGGCCGGTGCGGACCGGGCAGGCTCGGGCAGCGCTGACTCCGCTTCCGTCGGAACGACGTGGAGCGGCAGGTGGATCTCCATCGTCGTTCCTCGGCCGGGTTCACTGCGGACGCGGCAGAAGCCACCGTGGGTCTCGACGATGCCCTGCACCACCGAAAGGCCCAGTCCGGTTCCGCCCGTCTGCCCCTTCGTCGTGAAGAACGGGTCGAAGATGCGCGCAACGGTCTCCGCCGACATGCCGCAGCCGTCATCACGCACCGCGAGGCAGGCGTGGGGCTCGGCGGCGCCCATCTCGCCCGGCCGGGGTCCCAGCGACCGCTGGAGGCCGATCACGATGCGGCCCGGCCGGCCCTCCATGGCCTGGGCGGCGTTCACACACAGGTTGGTGAGGACCTGCTGCAATTGCGTCTCATCGCCCCGCACCGTCATGCCGGCGGCCGCCGGCTCCACTTCCAGCTTCGCGGACGAAGGCAGGGCCGCCCGCAGCAGGGGCAGCGCATCCGCCACCAGCCGCTTCAGGTCGAGCGGCACCAAGGTTCCCGCGGGCATCCGCCGCGCGAAGAGCAGGAGGCGGCGCACGACGTCGCGGGCGCGGAAGATGCCGGCGGAGGAAAGCTCCAGCGGCTTGCGGGCCTCGTGCCCCTCGGGCAGGGCGGAGATGGCCGCCTCCACGCAGCCGAGGACGCCGGCAAGGACGTTGTTGAAGTCGTGGGCGATGCCTCCGGCGAGCGTCCCCAGCGTCTCCAACTTCTGCGACCGCTGCAGTTCCTCCTCGAGCCGCCGGCGCTCCGCCTCAGCGCGGCGTTGCTCGGTGACGTCGCGGAACACCGCCACGAGTCCCGAGGCCGCGCCGCCGGCTCCCAGGATAGGGGCCACGCTGGCCGAGAGCACGTGCTCCCCTCCCCCGCGTTCCAGGAGCACCGAATCCGGCGGCAACTCGACGCGACCCGCGGGGATCGGGCTCGCGTAGTTCCGCGCCACCCGGTCGTTGCCATCCGCCACCCGCCAAACCTCCCGCAGCTGGCGGCCCGCCGCCTCCTCGATCGTCCAGCCGCACAACCGCTCCGCGATCGGATTCATGCGCCGCACGCGCCCGGCGACGTCGGTGGCTATCACCCCTTCGCCGATCGAGTTGAGGGTGATGGAAAGATTCTCCTCGCTGAGGCGCAACGAATCGCGCGTGCGCCGGTTGTCGAGATGGGCCCGCACCTGCTGCGCGAACACCGTGAACGCCTGCGCATGCTCGGGCTGGAGGACCTCGTAGAACTCGGCGCCGGCGACGCTGTTGGCGGCGATGAGCACGAGCAGCGGGCCGTCTCCCCCCCCCGGGGGCGCGAACAGCAGCGCCTCGCGGAGGCGGCTACCCAGCCCCAGATAGGCGAGGCGTTCACGCGTGAGGAGCTGGGCTCCACCCTTGGTGCCTTCGCCCCCACCCGGGTTGAATTGCTCGACCAGCCGCTCCGCCTCGCTCGGTCCCAGTCCGTGCAGCCCCCAGGTCGACGGCAGGCTGGTGCGGAGATCAGGGATGAAAACACCCATCTCCACCTCGAAGGAATCGACGAGGGATTCCGCCGTGAGCCGGTTGAACGCCACTTCGTCCATCCGCTGCAACGCGCGCGCGTTGAACTCCTGCATCCGCGTGTGGATGCCGACCTGCCGGTCCAAGCGCTGTCGCGCCGCGACCAGCTGCATCTCCACCGCGGAGAAACGCGTCACGCGGAGCTGCAGCTCCTCGTAGCGCCGCAGCAGGTCGTCGGCAGGCAGCCCGTCCGGGGCCGGTTCAAAATCCATGGGCATCCTCAGCGATGCGATGGGCGCGGGAGGCGGATCCCGGCGCCCGGCGTTGACCTCAGCGCCGGTAGATCGCGTAGAGCGCGGTCGTGTAATTGTGGTAAGTGTTCACTCCCCCGAGGCGGGCAAACTCGCCGAAGCCGTACATCCCGAGCCAGGGTGGGCATTCGCCGTTGCTGTGGAACGGGTGCTGCATGCGGCTGACCAACTCCTCCTTCAGGATCCGGTCGAAGAGGAAGCGGCCCCGGGCCAGGCAGTCGGCGTGGAAGACCGCCACCGGCTTCCGTCCGCCAGCGCGGGCCGACATCGTCGCCACCATGCGGTCCATCTCACTGAAGATTTTGTCCTCGTCGCGCTTCGTCAGCCAGAGGCGCGTGCCCTCCGCGCAGGTCGTCGCGTAATGCATCGTGTCGCCCTCGCGGCTCGTCACGACGCGCAGCAGGTGGTCGTTGCCATACTCCGCCGCGAGCGCCGGCGAGAGCTTCTCGCCGAGCGCGCCGATCGGGATCGAGTCGCCGCAGGTCGCGGTCGGGGCCAGGCCGAGCCGACGGGTGTACTCGGTCCACGCCGGCCGGCCGTTGAACTCATGGATGCGGTTGCCCTCGGCGCGGGTCACGACGAGCGGCTCGCCCACCGCGACGAAGCCGTGGGTCGCCTGCGTGTCGACCTCGAGCGTCGGGTCGGTGAAGCCAATGGCGAAGGCCGCGTGCTGGTACACATCCCCGTCCACGCCCTGATAGCTCACGATACCGCGCATGTTGTCGGACGATGTGGCGCCGAAAATCGTGACGTTGGGACCGAAGACCGACTCGAAGCCCGCGATGCAGCGGTCGTTCGCGATGTCGATGCCCGAGGCGAGGAAGTAGATGAACCGCACGTCGGGGTTCTGCGCCTTCATGCGCTTCGCCATCTCGACGCTCTTTTCGTAGGAATTGGCTCCGTAGATCCCGTCCTCATGGGCGAGGACGAAGTCCTTCCCCTGGATCGCCATGATCGCGATGTCCTTCATCGACTCGCTGACGCCGTCGCGTCCCACCACGCCGCAGCCGGAAGCGGCCACGACCCGGGCCTTGGGGGCGAGACGGCGGGTCTCCGCCAGCATCTGCTTAAAGTCATGGCCCAGCGCCGCGTGGATGACCACTAGGTCGCAATTGCCCGCGTTATCGGGACCCAGGGCGGCTTCGAGGCATTCGGCGACACCGCGCGCGGTGTTCACCATACGGGTTTTGGCGGAGTGGAACTTGAGCATGGTAGTCTGGGTTTTGATGCGGAACCTCGGGTGCAATACCCCATTTAGGCCGAGGATTTAACCCTCATGGGGACCCTTTTATCCTTATTCTCCCCTAGGGTGTTGCGAGGTTTTTATCATTTTCGGGAAAAAAATTTCCTGCCCGACGCACGGATGTTCGTGAGGTGTAAGGCAGGCCGGTCGTCCGCCGGCCTTGGCGCCGGCAGCGAAGCCGTTCCTTCGCGCGTCACGGAACGGTCCGACCCGAATTTGCTTACGCTCCCGATCTTCTTCCCCAGCTTCCCCAACACCCCGATGAACAAGCTCCGCGCCCTCCCCCTGTTCCTCCTCGCCACCGCCGCGATCGCCTCGGCCACCCCGCTCCGGATCCTCTACGCCGGAACCCCCGAACGCCCCGCCCGCCTGACGTGTCACGTCCTGATGCGCGACCTGGGCCGCGACGCCATCTGGTTCGACTACGTCTCGGATCCCGCGGTCGCCACCGTCGATTACGCGGGCCGTTTCGATCTCGTGGTGATCGATGCACCGGCCGGCCGTTTTCCCGCCCTCGGTACCCTCCCCGCCTCGAGACGCGTCGCCGCCGCTACGCTCGGCGACCCCGCCGCGGAGAACTTCGCCTCCGGCGCCAGGGAAAGGCTCCTGACGGCGGTCGGCAGCGCCCGCCGCGCCGCTTGGGAGAAGTTCCTCGCCGGGCGTGAGCCCGAGACCCGCGAGTCACGGCCGACGATCGCGAACTACGAAAAGCGAGCCCAGCCGGTGACGTTCCAGCTGCCACTCTCCGTCAAGGGCAGCGTCGAACGCACGCAGGTGGCCCCTGACCTTAGGCTCGAGCTGTTCGCGGCCGAGCCGGACATCGCGAAGCCCATCTTCATGGCCTGGGATGAACGCGGCCGCCTCTGGATCGCCGAAAGCCGCGACTACCCGCACGACGTGCAACCCGACGGACAGGGCCGCGACAGCATCAAGATCTGCGAGGACACCGACGGCGACGGCCGCGCCGACAAGTTCACGGTGTTCGCCGATCGCCTCAACATCCCGACCAGCTTCACCTTCGCCAACGGAGGCATCGTGGTCGCGCAGCCGCCGCGCTTCCTCTTCCTCAAGGACACCAACGGCGATGATCGCGCCGACGTGCGCGAGGAGATCATGACCGGCTGGGGCGTGAACGACACCCACGCGCAGGCCAACAACCTCCACTACGGCATCGACAACTGGCTGCACGGCTGCGTCGGGTACTCCGGATTCCGCGGAACCGTCGGCGGCAAGGAAATGCAGTTCGCGCAAGGCGTGTACCGGTTCCGCGCCGACGGCTCGGCCCTCGAGTTCCTGCACCAGTTCACCAACAACTCGTGGGGGCACAGCATCAACGAGTTCGGCGACGAGTTCGGCGGAACCGCCAACAACGCCCCGATCTTCTTCGGCGGCCTGCCGGCGACGATCGTGCCCAAGGGCATGCGCGCGATGACCGCGAAGCGCATCAACAGTGAGGACCGCAACCACACCATCACGCCGAACTTCCGGCAGGTCGACGTCTTCGGCGGCTACACCGCGGCCGCCGGCAGCGCCTTCATTTACTCCGACAACCTGCCCGCCCGCCTGCAGGGCAAGGCGATGGTGTGCGAGCCGACGATGAAGAACATCGCGCTGTTCGACGTGCGCCGCGACGGCGCCGGCTACGTGGCCGACGACGGCTTCAACCTCGTCGCGAGTTCCGACGAATGGATGTCGCCCGTCTTCGCCGAGGTCGGACCCGACGGCGCCGTCTGGTTCTCCGATTGGCAGAACTACATCATCCAGCACAACCCGACGCCCTCCCTCGAACGCGGCGGCTACGCGGCGAAGACCGGCGTCGGCGGCGCGCATGAGAATCCGCTCCGCGACCATGTCCGCGGCCGCGTGTATCGCGTCGTCTGGGAGAAGGCCAAGATCCCGGCCATCCGCTCCCTCCGCGACGCGACCGACACCCAACTGATCACCGCGCTCGCATCCGGCAACCCGTTCTGGCGGCTCACCGCGCAGCGGCTTCTGGTCGAGGGCCGACGCACCGCCGCCGCGCCGGAACTGCGGCGGCTGGCGACCGGAGTCGCACCCGTGCCCGCGTTGCACGCCCTCTGGACCCTGCACGGCCTCGGCCAGCTCGACGAGGGCACGCACCGCGCCGCACTGGTTCACGCTGACGCCGCCGTGCGACGCAACGCGACCCGCGCCCTGGGTCGCGACGCCGGTTCCGTCGCGCGGTTCTTCTCGTCCTCGGTGATGAGCGATCCCGATCCGCTCACCCGGCTCGCGGCCTTCGCCAAGATCGGCGAGTTCCCGCCGTCCCCCCAGATCAAGACCGTCGCCGCCAGCCTCGTCCGCAATCCCGCCAACCAGAAGGACGAGTGGCTCCGCGAGGCCGCGCGCGTGATCGGCCGCGTGCATGGCGCCTCGATGCACCGCGAGGGTCCGAACCTGCTGCCCAACCCGGGATTCGAATCGATCGGCGCCGACGGCCTGCCCGAGGGCTGGAAACGCCGCGACTACGGCAACCGCACGGGCAACGCGACGGCGGCATGGACACCGGTCGGCGATGCGCGCCAATTCCACTCCGGCCGCCGCGGTCTCCGCATCGCCACCTCGGCCGACGCCGATACCAGCCTCCACGCCGACGTCGCGATCAAGCCCAACACCACCTACCGCCTCGCCGGCTGGATCCGCACGGCTGCGCTGCAGGGCAAGGCCAGCTTCAACGTCCACAACATCCGCGTGGAGACGGAGACCATCCGCCGGCGCGAGACCGACTGGACGGAGGTCGAGGTCGAGTTCAACAGCGGCGAGCGCACGACCGCGAGCGTCAACGTGCTCCATGTCGCGCGCGGCGAGGCCTTCTTCGATGACGTTCGCCTCGTGGAGCTGATCCCCATTGATGAAAGCGCCAACCTGGTTGCGGGAGACGCCACGCGCGGCGAAGCACTCTTTCACCGCCACCCGGCGGCCTGCGTGCTGTGCCATGCCCTGAAGGGACAGGGCAGCTCCGTGGGACCGGCGCTCGACGGACTCGCGACCCGCGCCACGGCGAGCTACATCCGCGAGAGCCTGCTGGAACCGAGCAAGGTTATCGCCAAGGGCTACGAGCAGTTCAAGGTGTCGCCGATGCCCCCGATGGCGGACATCTTCAGCCCGCAGGAAATCTCCGACCTCGAGGCCTACCTCCAGACGCTGCGTTGAGCCGCCTGCGGTAGAGCGGCCAGATCACTTCCGTCCTACGGCGGAAGCGAGCTCGCGGACCTTGCCCACGAGCGCGTCCTGCACCGCCGGCGCGAAGTAACCGATGCCGCCGTGATAGAGGCCGCGGGTCTCGTAACCGCCTTCGCGCAGCACGCGGGCGGACGGCACGTAGCCGAAGGTGTCGTGGCTGTAGGCGGCCAGCCATAGCCGCAGCGGTCCTATCGCCTCCTCGATGAGGGCCACGTAGTCGACCACCACCTCGCCGGGCAAAGCGACCAGCGTGAGATCCCGACCGAACTGCCACACGGCGACCGAAGTTCGGTATTCCGTCGGCAGCGCCCTACTCTCGCCCATCCAGCGCAGCATCTCGCCCGCCACCCACTTGTCGGCGCCCGCTCCCTTTGCGGCCGTACGCTCCAACTCCTCTCGCGGCGGCGGCGCCCGCAGCGGCAGGGCCACCTCACCCACCGCCGCACGCAACGGTCCGCTCACGGTACGGAGCGTAAAACCCAGCACGCGGATGACCTCGCGCCCCAGTTCCGCGCCGTGCGCGCGGGCGATCTCCACGGCCGGTCGCTTCGCGGGATCGTTGAGGCTGTTAGGGTACGGATTGGCGTCGCCGGCGAGTCCCTGCACGAACATCGCCTGCGCGCCGGGAAATTCCCGCTCCACGAACGCCTGGGCCACACCCGCGTAATCGCCGCTCACGCGGTTGTCGCGCGTGCCGTACGTCGTGTTGTGGCACGCCGCGCCAAAGACGACTCCGAGCAGCCGGCCGGCCGGATCGTCGATGCGCAGCACCGGAACCGACCGGTCGACGGGACCGCGCGGATTCACGCCAAGGATGACGCCGCGTTCCGTGAACTCGCGGCGGTTCATGGGAAAGTTCACCTGCCCGACGCCCGTCCGCATCCGCGCCGGCACCAACTTTCCCAGCGCCTCGCGCGCCAGCCGTACACATGCGTCCTGCAGCTTTGTCGTGTAGGCCACCAGCCGCTCCGCCTGCTCACGCGCGATCGTGTAATGCGACTGCGTGCCGAGCATGATCGCCGGCCCGGCGTGAGTATGCGACGCGTTGAACAGGATCCGTTCCCGCGGCACGCCCATCTCCGCCGCGATCCGCGCGCAGACCGCCGCCGTGAAGTCGGCTCGGAATCCAATGAGGTCGGCGGTGAACACCAGCGCCCGCGTCCCCTCCGCATCCTCCAGCGCCAGCACCTTCAGGTGCAGGTCGTCGTCGACCTCGCGCGTCGGCTGGGTCCGTCCCGCGTAACCTGCCAGCATGAGCGGCTCAGTCGGCGTTATTTTCACGGAGGCAAAACCCGCCTTCCAACCCGATGCCTCCGGCGCCGGCGCGGCGGCAAGGAGCGGCGCGACCAGAAAAATCACCATGAGGAACAGGCAGCGGAG
>JACCEC010948307.1_pt1 | contig 27064 bp, 18 predicted proteins | sample 7450121 | NCBI WGS metagenome assembly JACCEC01 (sample SAMN15323455, study PRJNA562643) | freshwater metagenome | isolation source: river surface water | place: USA:Blue River Watershed | collected 2017-08-18 | reverse complement strand
GGCGAGTTGGGCGGCGGCGAGGAATGCCTGTGGTGTCGTCAGGCGTGCGGGATAACGCACTGTGAAGGTGAAGCTCGCCTGCCGGGCGGGGATGTTGAAGTAGAGGAAGCCGAAGCCTTCGCCGGACGCGACGGTGTCACCGGCGCGAGGTGCGACCTGAGGGACATGGGTCCCGGCGGTGGCGCCGAAGGTCCAGCCCGTCGCGGGCGGGGAGATTCGGATCGAGAGGGCCGTGATCGGCTGCTCGTAGTCCACCGCGACGGTGAAGGTAATCGTGCCACCGGCCGGCGACAGCACGGCCGGCGATGCGGTGAGGCGCAGGGTGTCCTGGGCGCACACGACGGGCGTCGCCACCAGCCCGATCAGCAGCAGGAGGAGTGCTCCGGTCGCTTTGCTTCGAGGCGTCACGGACACAGGACGTCGGGTTACGGTCCGCCCGCATAGCGGTCGGAGCCCGGGGCGGACTCATCGGCCTGCCAGTGATAGTGGCCGGTCCGCTCGGCGCCGGTGCGGTAGTTGTAGAGGTCGATGAGCTGGAGCAGTTCCTTGAGGTCGATCATGCCGTCGGCGTTGGTGTCCGCGCTATGGACGTTCGTGAGATTTGTCGCCGCCACGGAGCGCGAGGGGTCTTCCACAAACGGGCTGCCCGAGTCCGTGGCGACGTAACGATACGCGCCGGTCCGGACGTTGCTGTTGGAGGTGTTGAAGAGGGCGATGGTGTGCGCCAGCTCGCTGATGCCGATTTTCCAGTCGGCATCGATGTCGCTGCTGTGGGGCAGTCCGCTCGGTGAGACGGTCAGTTGCTCGGGGGTGCTGATGACGGGCAGCGTCTCGTTGTTGATCCGCACGTAGGCGAGGGCGCTCAAGGTTTTCGCGCCCGTGGCCGGGTTGGGGACGTTCAGCACATAGGAGAACGTCACGGGCGACGTGATGGAGCCGGTGGCCCAGGCCCATTCGAGCCGCTGGGTCGTGCCGACGGCGGGTTTGTAGGAGGCGCCCGAAGTCTCGCTGGCGAGGCTGAATCCGGGCGGCAGATACACGGTCCAGCCGAGGGCGGTGGCGTTGCTGGGGAAGGTGAACGTGTTGTCGATCCGGACGGTGCCGCCGGCGAGGTAGCCGCGCCCCGGCGTGACGACGAGTTGCTGCGCCGCGCTCATGCCCGCGTAGGCCACCTGCAGCAGCACGGTGTTGCTTCTCACTCCGGTCGGGTCGGTGGCGCTGGTGATCGTGACCTGATAGTAGCCGGTGTGGGCGCCGGTGGCGCCGGTGATGATGTAGCTGGCGTTCGTGGCCCCTGCGATCGGTGTGCTGTTGAAGCTCCACTGGTAGCCGAGCGAAGGGCCGCGGGCCGCCACGGTCAGGGTGCCGGTGGCGCCGGGCGCCACCTGGGTGTCCACGGGTTGAGTCGTAATCCGCGCGGGTTCACCGAGCACGAGAACCGCGGCGGCACTGGTGACGGATCCCTTGCTGTTGCTGACGGTGACGGTGTAACTGCCGGCCGACTCCGTCGAGGAGACGACCGTGTAGCTCGACTGGGTGGCGCCGCTGATCGCCCGGCCGGCTTTGTTCCACTGGTAGGTGAAGGGCGCCGTGCCGGCGGCGGTCACTTCGAAGGTCGCCGAAGAGCCGGCCAGCACCGTGGCGCCGGAGGGCTGGGTGGCGATGGTGGGTGCGGTGGCGCCGGGCACGAGTGCCGGGACGCTCTCGGAGGGCGTCACGCTTACGACGGCCCCCGTGGCTGCATGATACAGGGCCGTGAACGCCACGGACTTGTTACCCGTCTGCCCGGCCGGGTAGCCGAACCTGACGGTGAAGCGCGCGGGAGACGCCGGGGCGGTGAAATAGAACCAGCCGAATCCTTCGCCGGAGACGCCCTGCCGGGTATCGAGCGGATCGAGGCAGGTCGGAGCTTCGCTGCCGCTGGTGCCGGCGTAGGTCCAGTCGGCGGGTGTGATCACCCGCAGGGCCAAAGCGGCCGGCACGCTGCTGTAGGCGATGGTCACGTCGTAGGAAACGGTGCCTCCGGTCGGGGAGTAGTCGGTGGCCGAGGGCGTGACGGTCAGGGTCTGCGCGTGAACCAGGCCAATGAAAGCGGTCAGGCTGAGGGACCGCGCGACGCGTGAGGTGAAGCGGAAGAGGGAGCTTTTCATGGCGAATCAGGGTCCGGTCAGGAATCCGTCCACGCCGCGGCTGTCGGCGTGGTATTCGCCGGTGCGGCCGCTGGGTGCGACATGCTTGGCAAGGTCCATCACGCGCATGAGCTCGAGCAGGCTGATCGTGCCATCGCGATCGAGGTCGGCACTGTGGGGGCGCACGGGCACCACCGGCGTCGTATTGGGAGCCGGTTCAAACGTGGCGTCATAGGCGCCGGTGCGCACCGTGCCGTTGCGGGCATTGTAGATTTGCACGACCTTGAGCACCTCGAGCAGTTCGATGCGGGTGTCGCGGTTCACGTCGGCGGCGTGAAAGGTGGCTTCTGCCAGCGTGAGCGTGGCCGAGATCGGGGCTCCCCGGCTGTCGAGGGCGTTGGAGGTGTCCTGCAGCGCGAAGGCCGTGAAGGTCTGCAGGGCGACGATCGCGTCGTCGACGGAGGCGAGGCCGGAGGCGTAGTTCAGCGTGACATTGAAGGTCACCGGGCTGGCCGGCGTGTTGGTGAAGGAGAACTCCCAGGCCGAGGTGTCGCCCGGCAGCGGCTTGGCCGATGCCCCCGTCGCGGAAACAAACGACCATTTGGGGCCCGAAGATTCCGGGGCCATCAACCGGGCTCCGAGGCGGCTGAGCGTGCCCCGGTAGGAAACCGACACGGTGATCGTCACCGTTCCGCTGCGGTCCGCCAGAAACTGGTGCGTGGAACTGGTCAGCGTGATCGCCGTGATGGCGGCGGTGGAACTGGTGCCGGACGTCTGGGCCAGCGCGGAACGCGATGCGAGGCCGCCCATCAGAATCAGGGTCGTGGCTATATAGGACAGCGCTTTCATGGTGAACAAAGGGTTGGGTTCATCGTTCGGACACGGCGGCCCGTGTCGGCACGCGTTGGAAGATGACGGGTGCGGCGGCGACGGAATCGAGTTTGCCCTCCCGGAAGGAAACGAGCTCGCCCCGGATCTCGTGGCGGCGTTGCGCGCCGGGCGGATACTGCAGCAGAATCTCGAACTGCACCGGGGAAGCGGGAACGGTCACGAACGCCCAATCCAATTTGCCGGAGGATCCGGACGGCGGTGAAATGTCGGGGACGGAGAGTCCTGCCGTGCCCTTGAGCGTCCAGCCGGGCGGAAGCGAGACGGACCAGCCGAGCGCGCCCGGCACGGATTCGAAGGTGACGGTGGCGACGACCTTCACGATGCCGCCCTGGGGGCCGAGCTGGGTCTCGTCTGTCGTCAGGGTCGGCTGCTGGCCAAGGCAGAGGGTGCCCAGCAGCAAAAACAAACTTCCGGCGCGCGTCTTCATAGGGGGATGGAATCGGGTTTTTGCAGCTGTATTCCTCCCTCGCGCCCCGGCGCGACACGCCGGACCTTGGAGAGGCCGACGGAAGACCGAAGCTGGAACGGACGAGAAAGGTAGACCGAGCTTTTTATCGTCACTCCGCGCCGTCCCCTGTAGAAAATGCCGCCGAAAATCGGCGTTGTCCGAGTCGATTTTCGCATGGATGCGGCTCACAGATCCGTGAGTATCCAATTCTAGGATATGGCCTCTTTTTCGGAGGGAAAAAACCCGCCGGAGCCATCTGCCGGAGGCGTAAGACCATGCGTCATCGACGGGCTCCGGCGTGGCGCGCCGCAGGGAAACGGGCGCAGCCGGATCGTCATGCATGAACGGATACGCGCGCCCCGGTGGAGCGCGGCCCGCGGGCGGGCATGGTTGTTGGGTCCAGGCTGGCGCCGCGGCCCCGCGGAGGGATCGGCCTGCTCCGCCGGTCGCGATCCAGGCCAAGTGAGTTCGTCGACGGCGGGCAGGTAGGGATGGGGATTCCGGTCCGGCCGGCGGCCCGGGGACGGGACTTCGTGCCTGCGGCCTAGGTGGGATCGGATGCGGTTGCAGGAGCGAAGCGGCCGGGCACGGGTGAGCGTCGGATTTCCACTGGGTGCCAGTAGAGTTTGTATCAACGGTGTGGAGACGCGGCATGCGTCTTGTCGGACCGGCCGGCGATGACAGGCTGATGGCGTTGAGATTTGTGCCTGCGTCAAAAAACCCGCCCGCCTTGTTTACCGCCGAGGCCGCCCCGCCGGTCGGGAGAAACCCCAGCCATGACCACCGGCGAGGCCGCTAGCCCGGCGTTGCCCCCGTTGATCGTCTGCCTCGGCACGTCCGCCGGCGGCTTGCGCGCCTTGGAGGCGTTCTTCCGGCACATGCCGGTCGAGTCCGGGTGCAGTTTCGTCGTGGTGCAGACCCCGTCGCCTGACAGCCGCGCTCCGATCGACGCCCTGCTCGCCCGGTGGACGAAGCTGCGGATCCGACCGGCCGAGCCGGAGCTCCCGATCGTCCGCGACACGATCCATCTGATTCCGGCGGAGAAGATGATGACGGTCGGCGAAGGCCGGCTGCAGCTTACGGAGTGTCCGACCGACCTCCCGGTCGATCTGCCGCTCAATACCTTTCTCGCGTCCCTGGCGCGCGACGCCGGCCCGCGGGCCGTGGCCATCCTTCTGTCCGGCAGCGGCACTGCTGGCATCGCAGGCGTGCGCGCCGTGCACGCGGCCGGCGGCCTGGTCATCGTGCAGGATCCCGCGACGGCGGGATGCGAGGGCATGCCGGCCGGTGCGGACGCGACCGGTCTGGCCGACCATATTTTGGCGCCTGAAGTCATGCCGCAGGCGGTGCTCGCGTATCGGCGCGATCCGACGTCGCGCGGTTTGCTGCCGGCCGCCGACCCGCTTTCGTCCCCGGGCGGCCAGGCCCTGCCGCAACGCATCGCCGAGCTCGAGCTTCAGTTGGCCGCCGCGAAGAAGACGCTGCAGGTCACCCGCGCGGAGCTCCAGGCCGTCAACGTCGAATGCGAGCGCAGGAGCGTCGAGCTGGACCGGACGATCGCCGACCTCGACAACGTTTTCGCGGCTTCGGATGCCGGCACGCTGATCTTCGACGGCGAGCTCAGGATCCGCCGCTTCAATCCGTCGATTCAAGCCCTCTTCAATCTACTCCCCACCGACATCGGGCGTCCGGTGGAGCACCTCGCCCGGCAACTTGCCGATGAAGCGCAGCTGGTGGCGGAGACGCGCCGCGTGCTGGAGACCGGCCGATCGATCGAGGGCGAGGTCCGCACGCGCGACGGGCGTTGGCTGCTCAAGCGCATTCTGCCGTTCCGGGGCGCGCGGCAGCCGATCGAGGGCGTGGTGCTGACGTTGACGCCGCTGGATGCACGCAATGGGATGCAGGCGAAACTCGATCTGGCCATGGTCTCGTTGCGGTTGGTGTGGTGGGAATGGGATCTCGTGCGGGATGTGCTGGAGACGCACGCCAGCGGTTGGTGCCTTCTCGGCTATGAGGTCGTCTGGCTGGTGCCCAGCGCGCGCAGCTGGTTTGAGCTCACCCACCCGGAGGATCTGGCACGGGTGCGGCGAACGCTGGAGGAGTGCCTCCGGGGCGAGCGCGCGGAGTGGGAATGCGAGCATCGGCTGCGGGCGCGGGATGGCAGTTGGCGGTGGGTGTTGAACAAGGGACGGGCTTCCGAGCGGGACCGCGATGGCCGACCCAGCAGGATGCTCGGCACCACGCAGGACATTCATGCGAAGAAGCAGGCGGAGCTCGAACTCGAGAAACTGTCGCTCGCGATCCAGCATTCGCTCGCCTCCGTGGTGATCGCGGACGCGTCCGGTCAGATCGAATACGTGAATCAGGCGTTTACCCGCGTGACGGGCTATGCCGCCCACGAGGTGATTGGCCGGAATCCGCGGGTGCTGAACTCCGGGCATCACCCGAAGAGCTTTTTCGCCGCCATGTGGGCGAGCCTGCTCCGGGGCGAATCCTGGCAGGGCGAAATGCTCAACCGGAAGCGGGATGGGACGTTGTTCTGGGAGCGCGCGTCCATTTCCGCGGTGCGCAACGACAACGGCAGCATCACGCATTTCGTCGCGGTCAAGGAGGACATCACCCAGCAGAAGGCCGAGGAGAAGAAACGTGAACTGCTCGAGCGGCAGCTGGCGCAGGCCCAGAAGATGGAAACGCTCGGCACGCTGGCCGGGGGCATCGCCCACGATTTCAACAATCTGCTCACGGGAATTCTCGGTTACTCGCAGAACGCCCGCATGACCCTGCCGGAGGACCACGAAGCGGTCGCCTGCCTCGATGTGGTGGATGAGACCAGCCGGCGGGCCGCGGAATTGGTGCGGCGCATCCTGGCCTTCAGCCGGCATCATTTCCCTTCGCATGCTCCGGTCGTCCTGGCGGACGCAGTGCACCAGATCTTCCCGGTGCTGCGGTCGAGCGTCCCCACCTCGATCGAGCTGATTCTACAGGATAGCTCCGGCGGGGCGACGATCATGGGCGACACGGCCCAATTGGGACAGTTGGTCGTCAATCTGTGCACGAATGCGGCGCAGGCGATCGGCAGCCAGCAGGGTGCGATCCGGATCGAGATCAGCGTCGCGGAGATCCACAGCCCTCAGAGTTTCGATGTGGGCTCCGTCGATCCGGGGCTCTTCCTCAAACTGAGTGTGGCCGATACGGGCGAAGGCATCGACGAGGGAGTGCGGGGCCGGATCTTCGAGCCGTTCTTCACGACCAAGGGGCCCGGTGAAGGCACGGGACTCGGGCTGGCCATCGTCCACACCACCGTCACCGCGCATCATGGCGCGATCGAGGTGCGGTCGCGCAAAGGCTCGGGCACGACGTTCTCCGTCTATCTGCCGATTTCCGAGAGTCACGCCGCGCCGCCGCCCGGGATGCTGCTCCCGGATGGACCGGTGGCCGCGCGCGCTCCGGCGCTGGCGGATGTTCCGGTCTTCATCATCGACGACGAGGAGTTCATCGCGAAGTTGACCGCCAAGGTATTCAAGGCGGCCGGGGCCGTGCCGACGGTCTTCACCTCGGCGTCCGAGTGTCTGGCCGCGCTGCGCGCCGATCCGCGGTTCGCCGGGGTGATCATCACCGACCAGACGATGCCCGGGATGGCGGGAGTGGAATTCGTCGAGGCGATCCGTGCCCTCGGCATGACCGTTCCGGTGATCATCGTTTCCGGCTATGCGGGTGCGATCGATCCGCCGACGATCCGGCGGCTGGAGCCCTGCCGCTTTCTCGCCAAGCCGTTCGAAGTGGTAACGCTGCTCCACGCGGCCGCCTCCGTGGTGGGTGTGTCGGGACCGGGTGATGGTCCGGTGCCGGACGCCACGGGATAACGTCGGCCGGGGAGATCCGGCCGGACGCAAAAAAAGCGAAGCGCCGCAGCGCTTCGCTCGAATGTCTCCGCGGGATCCGCGGGGCTCAGTAGCGGCGATCGCCGCGCGCTTGGAAAGCGCCGGCCTTGCGGTCGGGGCTGCTGAAGCTGCGGTTGCTGCCGCCCATTTCTTCCTTCGGCTTCGCTTCACTGACGGACAGCTGTCGGCCGTCCAGTTCGGTGCCGTTCATTTTCTCCGCCGCGGCTTTCGCCTCGGCGTCGGTGCTGAAGGTCACAAAGGCGAAGCCGCGGGGGCGGCCGGTCATGCGATCGTTGGCGACGTAGACGTCGGTCACGCTGCCGAACTGGCCGAACGCATCACGCAGGTCGGCTTCGGAGGTCTTGAAGGACATATTTCCAACGTAGAGTTTGGAATTCATAGGGTCTGTTTTCGTAGCTTTCGTCTGCTGTCAGCGTGTTCCCGGTAATCGGGTTTCGAATCATCAGCTGAACCCGAAGCTCACTTGAAGACCCACCTGCCCACTGTCACCTAACGTAATTTACGAGGCGCCACGCTCGGTCATCCGCTCCCGAACGCAAGGACCATCGCGAAATAAAGGCCGGTCCGCGGCAGAAACGGAAATTCTCCGGGGCGCGGGAGCGGGAATTGGCGGGCGTCGTCCGGGTGCACGCGATAACCGGGCATTTCTCTCCGCCCCAAAGCGCACGCCCCGCAGTCACTTCCGGCTTCGCGCCGCGAATCCGGCGATGGCCGTCGACTTCCCCGCCCCGGTCGGAGACCTTCGCGTTGTTCCATGACAATCCACTGGAGTCTGTTCGTGCCGGGTGTGCTGCTGCTTGTTTTTCCGGCGGATCGACTGCTGTCGCCGTGGGTGGAGTTGCGCAGCTTCGGCTGCTTCCAGAGTCTGACGGACAGCCCCCGCTATCGTCCGTGGTGGTGGGTGCCGGCGCTCTGGCTCGATCCCCTCCGCGGTTTCCTCGGGACGTTGCTGATCAAGCAGTCGCTCGCGTTGTCGACGGTGCCCTGGGCGCAGACGCCCGCCGGCGGGTATGCGCTGGCGCTCGCGATCATCGCGCTGGGCTGTATCTGCCAAACGTATACGCGCCGCGGCGAGCGGGGTGTGCTGCTGGCGCCGATCGGATATGTGGCCGGGGTGGTTGCCGCCCTCACGCCCTGGCCGGTGGCGCTTCTGGCCACCGCCACCGCCGGACTCGGCTTGTTCGCCTTCCGGCAATTCCATGCGTTCTTCGCGTTCGGGTTCGTGGGAGTCAGCGTGATCGGCTTCGTGCTGTGCGACGACGTGGTCTGGGTGGCGCCGGCGGTCGGGGCGTTTGCCCTGCCGATCATCGCCGGGTTGGTCACGGGCAGCACGTTGGAGATCCCCACGCGCAACGCAGGTCGTCCCCTCCCGCAGTGATGTTCGTCCGTCGGACGTCGATCCCGCCATCGCCCCGCCTCGGCCCGAGGCTCTCCCTATGAAGAACCACAACGAACATTTTGCCCACGCCCGCGCGTTGCAGGCCGACATCAACGCTTCGCCCGGGGTATGGCTGCCCCGAAGGGATGTGCTGCTGGAGTGGCTGGCGGCGTTTCTCGTGCGGGCCGGGGCGCCGAGTTATGTGCTGCGGGAAAACGAGGCGGACAATCTCGCCGCCTTGGATCAGTTTCTCCGCCGGCAGAAGGTGCCGGTCGCCGTCTAGCGGCAGGTTTGCCGCGGGCGCGGCGGTCGGAATTTGGAAGGTCGTGGTCACGCGGAAACTTCGATGCGGTCGGTGGCCGAAAAATCCACCGGCGTGCCCGGGTTGCCGAGATTCGTGGAGATGCCGCCGACCTGACCGCGGATGCGGAACTGGCGGTGGGAGGTATCGGCCTGCGAACCGGCGGGATCGTTGACGCCGGCGTTGTCGACTAACTCAGCCTCTATCTTGGTGAGCTCGAGCAGGGCATCGCGGCCGAGCGCACCGGGCGGGGTGACGAGTCAAACGCGAGTCTGCACCACGTGGACAGCGCGCTTCCTTTCCCCGTTGGAGGGGGCGGTCTCCTCGTGTTGCCTCGATAAGGGTGGCGACGTTACGGCAGCGCCAACGGAGCGGGCCGGCTTGCCGGTTGTCAGCGGCTGCCGGACGTCAGCAGCTCCGGGAGGATGCGGGGATTGAGGCAGCCGGAAGGTGGCCTCACGCCGAGCAGCGCCGCGAGGGAGGGGGCGAGCTGGCTTGGTGTCACCGCCTGCGCCAGCGTGCGCGCCGCGATCCCGGGGCCGGCGAGGGCGAGCGGCACGTGTGTGTCGTAACTGTAGGGCGAGCCGTGCATCGCGGCGTAGAGCTCCGCGTCGGGATACATATACCAGAACTGCTGCTGGATCAGGACGACGTCGCCGGAGCGGCGGGGGTGGAAGCCGCGCTGGACCTGGGCGAGGAAGGGCGTCGCGCTGCCGATTCCCGCCTGCAGTTCATCGCTGGTGAAGGCCTGCGCGATTCCCGGCAGCTGCCGCGCGGCGTCGGCGAGGGCTTGTCGGCCTTCGCGGATCGAGAGGCCCGCGGCCGCGACGGCGGACTCGTCCAGATAAAGTCCGGGAGGCACAAACGCGGCGAGGAGGTTGCGCGTGACGGAGAAGCGCTCGCGCAACCGTTGCTCCAACGTGGAACGGACCGCGTCGGGCATGATGCGACCGGCGGGGAAGCCGAGTTGGCGCGCCCGTTCCGGGATGTCGGCCGTGCCGTGATCGGAGCCGAGTGCGAGCAGCGTCCGGTCTTGGCCGACGGTGGCGTCGAGGTGGCGGAAGAGTTCGGCGAGCCCGCGGTCGAGACGGAGCAGGCTGTCTTCATACTCGGCGCTCCGCGGGCCGTAGGCGTGTCCGATGTAGTCCACGCCGGAAAAGCTGATGGCGAGGTAGTCGGTGCCGGGGCCGCGGCCGATGCCTTCCTGCGCGATGAGTTCGCGGACGAACTGCAGCGTGAGCTGGTCGAGAAAGGGCGTGTAGGGCAGCAGGCCGAAAAACAGCGCGTCCGAGCGGGCGACAAGCGGATGGGGAAACTGGCGTCCCAGGGAGGCCGGCATCCGCGCGTGTGGATTGGCGTCGGCGGGCGGCGTCGAGCCCTCGAGTGGCGTCCACGTCAGCCCGCGAAAGGCATCCGCGGGTCGGCGGGCGTTCCACGTTTTCACCCAGTCCGGGAGAGCTTCGAAATAGTAGCTGCTGCTGATGAAGCGACCGGACGAGGTCGAGAACCAGAACGCCTTTCCCTGGCGTCCGGCCGGGATGATCGCGCTGCGGTCCTTCCCGGCCACGGCGAAGGCGCGCGTGCCCGGGCGCCCGAGCACAAGTTCGTCGGCGATCGTGCTGGAGAGGAGCTGGGCCGGCTACACGCCGTTGCCTTCCTCGTCGAGGAGACGGACGCCGGGATCCGCCACGCAGCTGATCGTGCGCCGGGAGGCGCGGTCGAACCACTGGTTCCCCACCATGCCGTGCTCCTGGGTGGCGGCGCCGGTGACCAGCACCGCGTGGCCGCTGGCGGTCAGGGTGTTGGCTGAGTCGTGGAACGCTTGGGAATAATACGTGCCGTGCCGGAGGAAGCGGTTGAAACCGTCCGGGCTGAGACGAGGCGCGAGGCGCGGCAGCACGTCGCCGGGCAGTTGGTCGACGATGAGTTGGACGACGAGCCGCGGGGGCTCGGCGGGTGCGGCACCCGCAGTGACCAATCCCGCGGCCGTGGCGAAGACGCCGAGGCAGCACGTCCAGAGAACGTTCATTTGGCCCGACCGTGCCGTCGGCGCGGGCCGGGTCAATTCGGGCAGGTCACGGTCCGGTGACATTTGCCGCGCCGCGCCACGGCACGGTTGCGGGCAGGGCGACGCGGGCGACCGATGCGCGAGGAAGATCGCGGTCGCCCGGTGGCGAGGGGAACGTGCGCGGTGGCGCGCGGCGTCCCGACTCCGATCGGGTCAGTGCGCTGCGGCGGTGCGCGTGGGGGCCGCGATCTCAGCGACCATGAGTTGCGTCCAATCCCGTTCGTTCACGTTGAAGTAAATCCGCTTTCCGTCGGCGCTGAAGATCGGGTGCGGGTGATTCTTCCGCCAGGATTTCGCGCCGCGCGAATTGTCGAAGCGGTGCAGGATCTGAAAGCTCCGGCCGCGCACGTCGCAGACCACCACGCCCCATTCCCCGGGTGCTCCGCCCATCAGGGCGAGCGGGCCGTCCTTGACGAACAACTTGCCGTCGGGGCTCACCGCGGGGTGGTCGCCGGGCAGGTGGGGCAGGTCGGGGATCTTGACCGCGGGTTGGCCGCTTTCGGTGCTGATGATGGTATTGCTGGCTTCGATCATGCGGCGGGAATCCGGAAACCAGCCCGGGTGGCCCCACTGCTCCCGCATGAACACCGGCTCGCCCCGCGTCAGGTCGACCACGACGGTGCCCTGGCGATGGCTCGCGTTTTTGGAGCGGAAATTGTTCGCGGCGCCGTCGGGCCCGGGAGCGGACATCTTGAAGAACACCCGTTGGCCATCGGGCGAGATGTGCGGGAAGAAAATGGAGGTCGGCCGGCCGCCAAACTCCTTCGCGAGCCACGCGCCGTAGCGTTTCTCCACGGCGGCAATCGTGAGCACGGTCCGGATCTCGCCGGTGGCGGCGTTGAGAAGTTGCAGGTCGCGATGCGGCCCCGGATTCCAGTGGCAGCCGTAGATCGGCAGCTGGTCGTCGATGGCGCGGCCGAAGCACAGCTGGCGGTCCTCCGCGAGGATGCGGTCCCGGCCGGTGGCCAGATCGATGACGTGCACGCTCCAACGGCCGTCCTTCACATCATGATACGCGACGCGTTGCCCGTTGCTGATCCACTGCTGGCAGGCCGCGCGATGGGCGTCCTCGGTGTCGATGTTGCGGGCGATCACCGTTTCTTTGCCGCTGGCGCGTTCGCGCACCACCAGATCGCCGCGGTGGCCGTCGGGAGTGGTCGAGGCGAAGAAGAGAACCTTGGTGCCGTCGGGGCTTTCGGGATTGGCGAGGTAGTAGCTGTGCAGGGTGTGCCGGTCGGTGGCCGACGACACCGGCCGGACCGTGACCCCTTTGCGCCACGGGGCGATGGGATCGTCGGCGGCGCGCGCGGGGGCGAGGGCGGCAAGGCCGGTGAGAAGGAGCAGGGGCAGGAGTTTCATCGGGAGTCTTTTTAGAAAGTGCCTTTCACGCCGAAGGTCCATGAGGCGCCGAAGTCCTGGCGCTCCCGGAACTGGGCGTGCGCGGGCGTGCTGGGTCCGGTGCGTTCGAAGTCCTCGGTGGCGACGCCGACGTTGCGGAGGTTGGCGAAGAGATTGAAACGCGGCGTGAGCTTGAACTCGCCCTGCAGGTCGAGATTCAGGCGTTTCTGCCGCCACTGGAAAGTGCCGGCTTCGATGCCGCGGCCGGTGATGGCTTCGAGCCGGCGGCGGCCCTGGTAATTCCAGTTGGCGCGCAGGGTGTAGCGGGGACGGCTCAGGCTGACGCCCCAGTTGTAGGTCCGCGGAGTGTAACCGCGGAACTCCGCGGCCGACTCGCCGGTGGCACGCAGGGCCGTGAGATTGGCAAACACCTGCACGCCGCGCGCCCACGCCGGGAGAAAGGTGAGTGCCTGCTTATACTCCGCCTCGAAGCCGCTCATCCGCACGGTGCTGTCGAGGTTGCGCTGGGTGGAGACGTCGAAGCGCCCGTAGAGATCCGGGTCGAGGCTGTAGAGGGCGAGAAACTCGGGCGTCACCGGGGCAATGTTGGCGGCGAAGAAGTTTTCGAAGTCGCGCCGGAACGCTCCGACGGCGACCTGGCCGACGCCTTCGAAATAATACTCGAGGCGGACCTTGGTGGTGCGGGCGGTCCACGGCTTGATCGCCACGTTGTTCACGGTGATGCGCTGGCCGGTGGCGGCGGGGTCGTCGACGTCGGGGAGCGTGAGCCCGCCGGCATACTGATTGTAGTCGGGCCGGCCGATGGAGAGGTAGTGGGAGGCGCGGGCGATGAGGTTTTCGCGCACGTTGAAGCTCGCGTTCACGTTGGGGAAAACCCGGAAGTATTCCTTTTCCGCCTTCATGCCCCGGTCGAGGAACGTGAGCTGGGAAATGCCGAGGCCATCGGTGCGGATCCGCAGGGGCGCGCCGCCGGGACCGGTAATCACGCGGCCGGTCGCATCGCGCTGGTAGTTCCGCGTGATGTCGGTCAACGGGCCCTCCGCCGCGATGTTGGTCTGCTCGAAGCGGACGCCGCCGACGAGCTTGAGGCGCCGATTGAACAGCGGAGCGTCGCCGCGCAGATACGCGGAGGAGATCGTCTCCTCGACCCGCTTGGAGAGGCTGACGGCGCTGCGGTATTCGTCGTTCAGGTTCGAGGTGAAGAGCGACGCGTTGGCGCGGTAGAACTCGAGTCCGGCCTCGGGTTCGAGCCACTCGAGCTGGCCGAAGCCGTAGGGCAGGGAGCGGGGAGAAAGCTCGGGGTCGCGGAAGCCGGCCGCGGCGAGCGCGGGACCGGAGTAGGTGTAAGTGGCGGACTGGCCGCGCATGTCGCGCCGGGCTTGGCGGACATCGAGGCCGCCTTTGACGGTGATCGGCACGCCCAGGGCCGTGAACTCCCGGCGCGCATTGGCATAGGCGCTGCGTTTCACGTCGATCGAGTCGCGCGGGTTGGGGCTGCCGACGCTCACCAGATTGTAGGTGGAGAGGCGGTAGGGATCGATCGCCGCGCCGGTGGTGCCGTCCGTGACGGAGATCGTGCGTGGCCGGAGGTAGAAGATGTCGTCGAACGCGAGGGTGACGTTGGTGCGGCGCACGTTCATCGCGCCGAGATAACCGGCGCCGACATCGCGCAGAAAATTGGTCGAGTGCGAGTAGCCGGCGCCGGCTTCGGTCTGCCAGATGGCGCCGCGGTGGCGGTAGACGAGCGTGGGCATGTGGGTCTCGCCTTCGCGCCAGCGGGAGCCGCTTGCGAGCGTGAGCTGGCCGCGTCCCGGGGTGCCGCGCGTGGCGGTGGGAGTGAAGCTGCCGGGCTGCACGTGGTTCACGGCCAGGGTAAGCGTGCTGCCGTTGTTTTCGGAGCTGAAGGCGCCGTATTGATAAGAGAAAGACAGCGTGGCGGTGCCCGACACCTTGAAGTCGACCGTCGTGCCGAACGACGAGCGCTGGTTGAACTTCAGGTTGTCGATGAGGACGATGTCCGTGAGGTAAGGCCGATCCGGCGTGGTGTCGGGATACTGGGTGGCGGCAGTGGCCGCGGCGGTGCCGGTGGTCGCGGCCCCGGCGCCGCGCCACGTGTTGGTGATGCGATCCTCGGGGATGAACTGGTTGCTGTAGCTGCCGGAGAGCGTGAATCCGAAGCGTTTGTTCACGGGCGCGATGTAGGAGAAATCGAATCCCGGCTGGGACTTGTAGGATCCGCCCCGCCGCGGCCCGGGTGTCTTTTCGAGGGTGCGGTAGTTGTCGCGCATCATCAGGTAAACGCTGCCGACGAAGATCGGCTTGGCGCGTTCGAAGGCGCTGCGGGGGACGATGTTCACGCTGCCGGCCAGCGCGGACGCGGGGGACTCGGGCGTCGGCGAGTGCGTGACCTCGAGCCGGGCGGCGTTGTGGATCGAGATCTGGAGCAGCTCGGTCGAACGCGAGGTGCTGGCGCTCGACGTGCTCGCGAGATCGAAGCCGCCGACGGTCACGGGCACGTTGTTCGAGGGCACGCCGTCCATCGAGATGGTGTTCGCCGTGCCGCCGACGTAGTCGACGCTGATGCCGGGCATGAACTTGAGAAACTCACCGACGCTGCCGTCGGCGCTGATGCCGAATTCGCCGGCGGAGACGACGTGCGTGATGTTCGGCGCGAACCGCTGCTCGTTGATCGCGATCGCGGCGCCGTCCATCTCGCGCGCCGCGCCGACCACGAATTCCGAGAGTTGCACGACGTCGCGTCCGGGGCTGCCGCCGAAGGTGAAGTCGCGCGCCGTCACGGTGCCCGCCGCGACGGGCACGCTCTCGACGAGCGGTTCGAAGCCGGTGAAGAAGACCCGCATGCGGACGTTGCCCGCGGGCACGGCGGGGAGGCGGTAGGAACCGCTGGCGTCGGTGAGCGCCTCGAGGCCGGTGCCTTCCGCGGTGACGCGTGCTTTCTCGAGGTATTCGCCGCTGCGGGCGTTGAACACGCGGCCTTCGATGCTGCCGGTGTTTGCCGGGCTCTGGGCCTGCGCATCGGAGCCGGCGAAAACGGCGAGCCCCAGCCAGGTGGCGACGAGCGCGATCGGATTCTTTTTCATGGGTGACGACGGGGAGTTGTGGGGTGACGAGGTGAGCGGAGGGCGTGCGTCCTCCGGAAGCGGAGCGGGGTTGCGGCTGCGTCGGATCACGAACGCACCGGTCCTCCCGTCGCTGCTCACTTCGAGCACGGTGCCGGCCAGCAAACGCTCCAGGGCTTCGCGCGCGGCGAGTTGGCCCTGGACCGGTCGGGTCGACACACCCCGGACCTCCGCGAGCGGGTAGACGATGGGGGCGTCGGCCTGTTCGGAGAAGGTTTCCAGCGTCACCTCCGCGACGCCCGCGGGGATGGCGAACGCGCGGCGGATGGCGGCCGGCTCACCGAGGCAAGGCGGCGCCAGTCCGACGCAGAGGAGGATCAGCGTGATCGCCAGGAGCGGACCCGGGTGGCCGCGGGCCTGGCGGGAAAGGGGTAGCATTGACGGGATTCCCCGCCGGCCGTGAAGCCGGCGGCGCGAGGAAGACGCAGCGGCGCGCACTTTCCGCTACCGCGAAGAGGACGATTTTTTTCGGAGCAGACGGAAACCCTCCGGGCTGCGGGCCAGCTCGAGATCGAACGTGGTGGCGAGGAGCCCCGCAAAGTTCTCCGCCTCGTCGGCCCGCACGCGGCCGCCGGCGCGCAGTTGCGCGACGTCCGGGTCGGCGATGACGATGCGTTCGCCGAAGCGCCGCTCAAACTCGAGCGCGAGCTCGGCGAGGGTGGCGCCCCCGAGGCGGACGAGGGAGTGGTGCCATGCGAGGGTCCGGGCGATCTCCTCCGGGTCGACCCCGGTGATCACGATCTCCGGCGCGGAGACGGTGGGGCGGATCGTCGTCTCGGACGTCGCGACGACGGCGCGCTGGCCGGCTTGCACCAGGGGCTCCTCCGGGTGGGTGGCCTCGGCGGTGGCGAGCCGGACCTTGCCTTCCGTGACGAGGACTTCGACGCCGGTGGCGTGGAGATTGACGTTGAAGGCGGTGCCGACGGCGCGGACGCGCAGGGTTCCGGCGACGACCACGAACGGGCGGGTCGGGTCCGGGACGACGGTGAAATGCGCCTCGCCGCGCGTGAGCCGCACGCCGCGCTCGTGGTCGGTGAAGTTTTCGTGGACTTCGCCGCCGGCGTTGAGGCGGACGAGCGTGCCGTCGGCGAGGGTGACCTCGCGCGGGCCGGCGGCTTGGAGCGCAGGTGCGGACGGTGCCGTGGACGTGGCGGGTAGCGCGGGCCGCCAGAGCAGGGTTCCCATCACGAGTGCGGCGGCCGCCGCGAGGGAGCCGAGGATGAAACGACGTCGCGTGCGCTGCGCCGCACCGGCCGCGAGGGCGGGGCGTGCGATCGACTCGGGTGGATCGTCGAGCCGGGCCCAGGTGCGTTGCGTGCGGGTGAACGTCGCGCGATGCCGCGGATCGGCGGCCAGCCAGAGTTCGAACTCGATCGCCTCGGTCGCGGAGAGTCCGCGGTCGCGCCGCACGGTCCACTGCGCGGCCGCGCGGCGGATCGCATCGTTGTCGGAAGCAAGGCGGAGGGCGCTCATGAGCTAGTCCGAGGGCAGCGCGCCGTGACGGGCGAAAAAGTCCTCGCAGCGATGCAGGGCCTTCGTGAGCTGGGCCTCGACGGTGTGCTCGGCGATGCCGAGCCGATGGGCGATTTCGCGATGGGAGAGATTTTCAAATTTGCGGAGGAGGAGGACTTCGCGGCAGCGCGGAGGCAGCGAGGCGATCGCGGCGCGGAGCAGGTCGGTCTCCTGGCGCCGGCTGGCCACTTCGGCGGCACCCGGGGATTCATCGAAGACGCACGACGACTCGATTTCCGTTATCGGTGTGGTGGGTGCGGCGGCGCGCCGGCGATGGAGATCCCGGGCGGCATTGCGGGCGGTGGCGAAAAGCAGGCCGCGCGGGGAATCGATCGGGCCGCGCTCGCGGGCGCGGAGGATGCGGGCGTAGGTTTCCTGCACCACATCGTCGAGGTCGGCGGGCGGGAGCATCCCATGGAGGTAGCTGCGCAGGGCCGCTTCATGCGGCTGCACTTCCTGCGCGAACCATTGGGAGGCGTCGGACGGTGGCATGCGCGGATCGGGGTTGAGCGCATGCACCCGCGCGGGCGCGTCGCTGTCGAGCGCAAAGCGGCCCGGGACCTGTCATCGAGCGGACGCGGGTCGGGGCTGGCGAGAAGGGCCTTGAGCCGGTGCGGGTGACGGGCAGAACGGGGCGCCCAAGTCGCCTCTTCCCGCGATGCACGAAAAACCATCTCCGCCGAAGATCGGCTTCACGCCGCGCGAAATCCGCGCGTTCAAGATCTATGCGGTGATCGTCGCCGCCATCGGGGCGGCTCTGAGTGTGGTGGCGCCCAAGGGTGTCGGTCAGACGCTCGGTGCCTTGTTCGCGGTGGCGCTCCTGCCCATCCCGCCGTTGGTGGTGTATTTCTTCCGCAAGCGGCGGGGCGGACGGTGATGCGGCGGCGGACCTGTAGCTCGCAGTCAGGCTGCAGGCGGAGGAGCAAGGTGACGGGGAGGCGGCCACGCCACCCGCGGACTTCACTGTGGCTGCGCGCTTTTCAGGGCCCGGGACTGGATCAGCCAAAGCGGCGTGATCGTGGGCGTGTCGTTGACGAAGCCTAAACGAAAGCGCGTCGGGTTCTCGACCAGGTGCATCACCTCGGCGTGCCCGAGCAGACCGGAGAGTTCGAGCTGATGGGCCAAGGTCTCCAGCGAGGTCGTGGGGAGCGGATCCGGGCGGTTGCGCCGATGGGTTTCGATGGCGGACTGCGCGGCTTCCGCGACGGTGAAATCGCGCAGCTCGGCGTCGCGGATCCGCGCGTGCCTATCCTCCCGATAGATCTCAAATCCCCAGTAGCCGATCGCCAGCAGCCACGCTCCGGCGATGATCCACCGCAGCACGGGAAGCCGCCCCGGGATGCGTGGCGAATTCAGGCGTAAGCGGCGCATCTTCCTGCGCCGAAGTTCGGTGCTGGCCAAGGACACGAGGGGTCTGTTGTTAACGAGCATCAGTGGGCAGCGGGCCAGCGGGTGACGGGAGGAAGGGTGAGTGCGCGGTCAGACCGCAGCGACGTGAGGCAACGATTGGGCTTGGGAAACCCTTCCCCGAACCCGGCAACTTCCCCCGACGTCCGGGCCTGCGCGGCCACGAGTGAGGCAATCGGCCGCAGGTCGGTTTGTGCGTGTAGGCTGATCACGGGAAAGAAGGGATGACTTGCGAAGCGTGCCGGCTTGGTGACGAGCGGCAGAACGCTCGCAGGACGCTGGCGAGTTTTGGAGATCAACAACTACTCATTCGAAGGCGGGGCCGGGACCCTGCTCGGATGATGAAGGGCCGCCTCCCTTGCGCCGCCGGACTCGCGACTTGGCATGCCCGGCGGCCGGGCAGGTGGCGATGCCGCTCCCATTTATCCGTCTCCGGTTGCGGGGCCTCGACGGCGGAGCCAGCGGACGTGTCAGCAAGAGATACTGTCGCGCGGCTCAGTCTTTGGCGGGAAGTTCGCGAGCGGAAGCTGGTGCAGCGGTGCGGGTGAGTTTGTGGCGGACGAGATTTGCCTCCTGCGTCGCTTTCGCTCGTTCGGCGAAGGCGGAGTAGGGCAGGCCGGAAAGCTCCTCGATGATCTGCGTGAGCATCGCGCGGCCATTGATCCGCTCGCGCCTTTCCTTCTGCGCGAGCAGGCGGGCACGGATTCGCTCGAGGAACGCTTCGCCGTGGCGCTGGTGGGCATCGATGAGGACGAAACGGAAGCCGGAGGGATTGCTGAGCGAGATCCGGGGCTCCGCTTCTGGGCGGTTGGGCGCCTCCCGCTTTTCCCCTTTATTCCAGTTCAACAGATCCAAGCCGCCCCCGAGGGCCCGTGGGCTCTCGCCGAGGCGTTTGCTCAGCATGTGCAGTGCATAGATTTCGTCGGCCCCCTGCAGCTTGATGGTGACGACATCCGAGAGAAACCGGGAGAAAACGGCGTCGAACCACTCGCGATCGTCGACCGGGATGCGTTGGGCGCCGATGTGATCGAGGCAGTCCGATTGAAATCCGCCGCGGAAGCGCGTGTCGCGGCGGGCCATCCAGCTGAACGGGTCGTAAATGTCGTGCAGGTTGGCGATGAAGGCCTCCTGCAGCCTTCGCACCTCGGTTTCGTCGACGCGCTGGTCCGAGTAGAAGATCGGGTAGGTGAGGCTGACCTCCTTGAAGGCGGAAGGCGGGACGTTCAACGGCAGGCCTCGTTCGATGAAGTGGAAACCCTGTTGGGTATCGAGGTTGAGGCCCTGGATTTTTTCGGTGCTGAACGGACTGCGGTTGTTCTGGAAGAACACATCCCATGTGGCGGTGATGCGTCGTTCCCACCGGCCGGTCTCCCCGTTGTAACGGATGTCGCGGGCGTATTTGTTGTCGGGCTTGGCGGGAGCCGATTTCCGGAGGCGATCGAGGTCCCAGACGACGAGGGCCTTGATCTTGAAAAATGGCTCGCGCAGGAGGCGGGTGATGATCGCACGTTCGCGCCGCAGCCAGGTGGAGGAGTCCAGTTGGAAGCTGCCGAAGCCGAAGGAAGCGCAGAGGCGGTTCATCTCCTGCTCGAACTCCCGGCCCAGCCGGACGCGAAACTGGAGGTGCTTCACCTCATCCAGCACCAGCTTCCGATGATATCCGACCAGGAGCTGGTTGAACGACTGGGCGAAGTTGAAGACGACGTCGTTGCTGCCTTGGTAGTCCTTGCCGGTGAAGCCGTCGACGATCGGGATCCGGCCGCGGTAGGCGGTGACGTTGAACGGCTCCATTTTGATCACCTCGTCTCCGGGTGGTTCCTGAGCGGAAGCGTGCCACGGGGCAGCTGCGGTCAGGCTCAAGGCGACGAGAACACGCGTGGGCTTGAGCCAGCCCATGGGGCGGGTGGTCGTTGCCGAGCGGATAGGTTCTTTTTCCGCGGCTCGAGGGTGGGGGTGTCCCGGGTGAAACGGCGCGATCATCGGCGGACTTCAATCGCGCTGCGCCCGGAGGTCTTTCAGGTCCGGATCGTGCCGGGCGTCGGCGGCAAAGCTCTGCTCCATCCTGCAGGCCCGATCCAATCGGGTGCGCGCGGTCTCGAGATCGCCCAGCAGGCAGTAGTAGCAGGCGAGGTTGTAGTGCAGCAGGGCGCTGGTTTTGCCGTGCGGCTCCTCCGCGGTGAGCAGGACGTCGCGTGCTTCGCTGACGCGCTGCAGTTCCCGCAGCGCATACGCCCACCCGATCCAGCCCTGGACTTTGTCGGGTGCCGTGTGGGCGAGGAGAGTGCCGGTCGCGACCGCGATGTCCCATTCCTTGGCGGCCAGCGCGAGATCGAGGCGGACCACTCTCACGTCGGTCGCGGAGAGATCCTCCGGATCGATCCGGGCGAATTCCGCGGCGGCATCCGGCAGCATCCCGAGTTCGAGATAGCCGCCGATGTAGCGCAGGCGCCGTGGCGTTTCGCGATGCATCGCGGCAGCGAAACACGGTGCGCTACCGCTCAGAAGCGAAATGTGTTCGTGAGGGTGACGAGGCGCGGGTCCGTGTAGCGCGGGTAGCGGGCGATGCGGCCCTGGTTGGTGACGTTGTTGAAGACGTTGTCGACGTTGAGCTGGCCGGTCCAACGCAGGCGGCCGACCCGCGCGGAGTATTTGAGGAACGGACTGACGACGAACTCGTCGGCGTTCTGCCGTTCGGGAATCACGAGCACACCCGTGATGGTGAGGCCGCCCGGGTCGCGCACGCGGCCGCGGGCCCAACGCATGGAGCCGCCGAGGGCAAGGCCGCGCAGCGGGCCGTCGCGCAATTCGTAGCGGGAGACGAGGCTCGCCCGATACTGGCGCGGCTGTTTGTCGTCGCTGCTCTGGGCCTCGAGGTAATCGAGCGTCGCGGCGAGGGCGCTTTGGATATCTCCCGCGGAGAGTCCGCGGCTGCGGAGGTGGGCCTCGGCCTGGGCGACCTTGGTGCGGAGTTGCGGCACCGAGGAGGCGCGTTCGTGCTGGCTGGCGGAGAAGGTGAGGCGCGACGTCCATTGCCGCGTGGGATTGGCGGTGAGCTCCAGCTCCCAGCCGCGGGTGTCGCGGTCGTTGGAATCGGAGAGACCGACGATGCGGTTGGGGGAGGGCGCGGCGAGGCCGGTATCGAGGGCAGCGTTGACCTCGTCGCGCAGGGCGGCGCCGATGCCGGTGGCGTTGTTTTCGGAGGTGTTTTCGTAGCGGACCAGCGCTGCGTTCAGCCGGCCGCCGAGCAGCTGGAAACGCAGGCCGAGGTCGACGCCGGAGCCCGAGGTCGGGCGGCGGGGATTGCCGTAGAGATCGGTGCCGACGTTGTCGGTGAAGAGCGCGGTCTCCTGGTAGGAAGCGGTGAGCGACACCCAGTCCGTGACTTGAAAGACAGCGCCGTAGGAGGTGTTGGTGCGCCAGGTGTCGGCGCCCAGTTCGGTGGGAATGTCGGCGGCATCCGAGTCGACGGGATTACCGGCAGCATCGACGAAGCGCCACTCCTGGTAGTCGCCGAACGCGCGGGTCGGCAGATTCCGGAACTGTTTCCAGTGGTCGCGGCTGAGGCCGACGCTGGTGCGCAGGCGTCCCTTGAAGAACGTGCCGAGGTGCTGGATGACGCCGGTGCTGAGTGACTGGTCGAAATACTGGAGGCCCGTGGTGCCGTTGATGAAGTAATCCATGACTCCCGGTTGCCGCGGAAGGCGCAGGGCCTCGCCGTTGCCGTCCCGGAAGTAGTGCCAGGGCGTGACGACGTTGTTGGCGTAGCGGGCGCCGATGCCGGTGAAACCGCGGCGGTCGATCTCCGCGCGGGTGAGGCCGAAGAGGTAATTCTTGATGCGGTAGATCTCGTCGCGGTGGTTGGCGCTCAGCATCACGCGGTGCGAGGTGCGGCCGAGTTCGAGCGAGTAGACGCCGATGAGGCGGACCGACTCGATCGCATGATCTTCGACGCGGCGTTGCACGGTCGCGGGAATGAAGAGTTGCTCGAAATTGGGGTTGGGAATTGTCCGCGTGGGATCGTTGGGGAAGGCGGGATCGGGCAGGCGGGGATTGACGTCGATGAAGACGGAGCGGGCGTTGGACCCGGCGACGTTACCGTTGCGCGTGAGATTCTGGTCGGTGAGCTCGTTCTGCCGGTTGTAGGCGAGCCAGAGGCTGAACTGTCGTGAGAACGTGTGCTGGAGCGAGAGGTTGGTCGCATCGTATTTGTAGCGGACGCGTGCGTCGGGGCCGGCCCAGTCCTGATGCAGCGGGAACTGGGAGCTCTGGATCGGCAGCCACGGGATGCGGTTGGGATTCTGCGGGTCGGTGGCGCTGGTCGCATTGGCGCCCTGCACGATGGTCGATACCCGGTAGACGGGAAACGCGTCGGTGGTGCCCTGAGTCTGGAGGTTCACGAGGCGGCCGTCCAGAAGCGTGAACGCATGGGTGTCCGCGGTCGCGGTGCGGGGGGCGGCGAGGCGGGCCATGCCGACGCCGTTGTTCTGAATTCCCGCGAGCGTGGGGTTGGCGTCGCGGGCGTTGGTGCCGGTCCCGCGGACGTAGGCGGAGGTGATGTCCTGGAGGGCGGTGTGGCTGATGTAGCTGCTGAGCCGACCGTCCTCGTGGGTGGCGTCGATGATCGTGCGGGCGTGCTTGAACGGCTGGTAGCGCAGGGCGCCGGCGACGGCTTGGAGATTGCGGGCGGTGTTCTCGTGCCAGCCCTCGAGATTGGAGTCCACGGCGTTGAGGCGCAGCGCGAGCATCTGCGGGATCAGCACACGATTGAGGTCGGCGGTGAGGCGGAGGGAGCTGCGGTCGTCGATCCGGGTCTGGACCTCGGCTTCGTTGCGGAAGTGGCCGCGCTTGCTGGTGAGGTTGATCACTCCCGTGGCATCCGTATCACCATAGGCGATACCGCCGGGGCCGCGTGAAATCTCGATGCGCTCGGTGTTGAAGGTATCCTGGGGGGTGTAGGTCGGGAAACCGTCCTTCAGCTGGCGCACGGAGGGCAGGCCGCGGAAATTGATCTGGTTGCCGGAGCGCGAACCGACGGGCGCGCCGACCTGCATGTTGTCGTTGTAGATGTTGTCGGCGCCGACGGCGAACTCGACGGCCTGGAAGAAGTCGGTGACGCCGAGGTCGGCGAGGAGCTCCGAGTTCAGGACGGAGATGGAGTTGGGCAGGTTGGCGAGCGACTCGTTGGTGCGCGTGCCGCTCATGGCGGTGGCGGACTCGTAGCCGACGTCACCCGCGGCGGTGACCTCGAATGGAGTGAGGGAGACGGGTGCGGTCTGTCCGGAGGCTGGGCTTCCTGCGGTCGTGGGGGAGGAGTTGGGGGCGGATGCGCCCCAAGCGGGAAGGGGAAGCGCGAGGGTGGCGGCCAAAGGCAGGGCGGCGCGGAACGCCGGCCGGGTGCGGAAAAGCAGAATGAACATGGGATGGGGTAACGCAGCCCGGACGTGGTGGGGAGGAGGCCCGGGCCGGGCGCGGCGAACTTGGTCATCGACCGCCCGGCGAACAAGCCCCGAGCGCGACGCGGGTGGTCGGGAGAATTGCGTCCCTGCATCGGAGAGCACCGCGGCGCGATTCTTGGGGTTGCGTCCCTTCGGTGCGGGCGCAGGGTCGGCGGCTCCTGCTGGTGTCCGCCGAATCCAGTCGCGCGGTTTCGGGTCTTTACGTGAACGTTTACCGACCTCCTTTCGCAGACGAGGTCGGGATGGGCTCGTGATGCCGTCGCCGCGGTTTCGGTGCCCGCTTCCCCATGACTTTTTCCATCCCCATGCGATCCAACCCCATACTCTTTCACTGGATTGGCGCCTGCGCGGTAATCCTGGGCGCGCTGGCCGCGGTGTCCCGTGCGACAGCCGCATCCCCTGGACAAGTGTCGGCGGCGATCACGGCGACGGACCTGCTGCAGATCCGGCAGCTTTCCTCTCCGGAAATTTCTCCGGATGGCCGTCATGTGGTTTACTCGCTGCAAGCCGTGATTCCGCGCCCGGGAGTGGCGGGAGAGTTCATGTATCGCAGCCAGCTTTGGCTGGCGTCGCTCGACGGATCGACCCCGCCGCGGGAGCTCACGCGTGGGGAGCAGTCGGCCGGCAGCCCGCAGTGGAGCCCGGATGGAACGCGCCTCGCGTTTACGCGGGGTGACGGGGGCAGGGCCCAGTTGTGGATCCTGCCGCTTGCCGAAGGTGGGGAAGCGTTCGCGGTGACCAAAGGTGAAATGGCCGTGTCGAATCCGCGTTGGTCGCCGGATGGGCAGCGGTTGGCGTTTACCGGAGTCGTGACGGCGACAGAAGTGCGCGAGGAGCGGGAGAAGCGGCAGCTCGAAGCGCTGGTGCCGGCGTGGGACATGGAGCGGCCGGGGCGTAAGCCGGACGATACCGCCGATTGGCGACGCAAAAGCGGTGACGGAAAAAAGCCGGCCGCGCCGGCGCTGGAAAAGGCGGCGGGTAGCTTGGCCGAACGCCGGGCGTGGCTCGCGTATCAGGAAGCGGAAGGGAATCCGCGCGTCACCCACCGGCTCAATTTTCTCGGCGAAGGCGACCTCGATCCGGAAGTGAAGTTCACGAATCTCTTTGTGGTCGCGGCACGGGAAGGGGCGAAGCCGGTGTCGATTGCACCCGACTTTGAAAATCTCGGGCCGTCGCCCAGCTCCCGCGGTCAGGGCGGTGCGGCGCCCGCATGGTCACGTGACGGGAAGTGGATCTATCTTACCGGTCGCGTGCGCGGAACGACCGCTGAGCATCCGGATCGCCGCCTGGAAAACGATCTCGTGCGCGTCGCGGTGGACGGCGCCGTCGTGGAGCCATTGGGGTTGTTGCCCGGCCACGGCAAGAGTTCGCCGGTTATTTCCCCGGACGGGCGTTACGTTGTGATGGTTACCAGCGAGCTGGAGAAGGAGGGTTACGCGCAGAGCGGACTTGCCGTCTGGAGTATCGAAGAACGCAGGGGACGCCTGCTGGACCTGAAGCTGGATCGGTCCGTAGGCGACCCGAGGTGGTCGTCGGATGCGAAGACCGTTTGGTTTACGGCGGCGACGGAGGGTGACTTCGGACTATTTCGTTTTTCCCTCGCAGGGGAGTCGGCAGGCGCGGGCGCGGAACGCGTGAGTCAACGCGGCACCGGCGTGATCGCTTTCGACGTGCACTCCTCGCACGTGGTGTATGTGCAGACCAGTCCGGCGAATCCCTCGGAGCTGTTCGGCGCTTTGTTGGGCGGCGATCGCTTCACCCCGCGTGCACTTACACGCCACAACTCAGAGTGGCTGAGTTCGAAGCGACTCGCGGGAATGGAGCATCGGACGATCGAACGGCCGGACGGCTTCACGATCGACGTGTGGCTCATCCAACCTACGGCGGCAGAGCCGGGAAAAAAGTTTCCGCTCCTTCTTCAGATTCACGGCGGACCGCAGGCAATGTGGGGTCCAGGTGAGCCCTCGATGTGGCACGAGTTTCAGTTCTTCGCTGCGGCGGGTTACGGAATTGTGTTCTGCAATCCGCGCGGTTCCGGGGGCTATGGATATCGCTTCCAGCGCGGAAACTACCAAAACTGGGGGCCTGGGCCTGCAGCCGATGTCCTGGCAGCTACCGACTTGGCGCAACGTGAACCATGGGTGGATCCTGGTCGCGTGGTGATCACCGGCGGAAGCTATGGCGGGTATCTGACTGCCTGGATCGTCGCTCATGACCAGCGTTTCAAAGCGGCCGTAGCGCAACGCGGGGTCTACGATCTCACGACGTTCTTCGGTGAAGGAAACGCTTGGCGCCTCGTGCCGCGTCACTTCGGCGGGTATCCGTGGGAGCCGAACATCCGGCAAATTCTGGATGCTAATTCGCCATTTCTCCACGTGGCCGGTATCCGCACGCCACTGCTTATCCAGCATGGCGACAACGATCTACGAACCGGCGTGAGCCAGAGCGAGATGCTCTACAAGGCGCTGAAGGTGTTGCGGCGACCGGTCGAGTATGCGCGCTATCCGAAAGCGACGCATGAGCTAAGTCGCAGCGGAGATCCCCGGCAGCGCATCGATACCTTGGTGCGTTACGAGGAGTTTTTCCGCCGATTCGTAGCAGAGTAATCTCGGAATCGTTCTTCCATCCTTCCGAAGGGCCGGTGCGGGGCGAGGTCCTGGACGCCAACGCAGAGTTGCGTTCGGCAAGTCCGAGCAGTGGTGGCCGAGTATTTCAGGGAGCAGAAGGCGACTGCGGAATGATCGCGCATTTGAACTGGGCGCAAGGCCGCCAAATCGTAGCTACGTCGTAACTCTTGGTCGGGGGCCTTCTCCAGGATCGCCGAGCAGAATGTGCCATAAATATATCATAGTCAAAGAGTAGCGACTTAATACGCATGGCGGCCAGAAAGTGCTTGAAGCAGTTTGGGGACCGCCCATGGTCCGCGCCCCTCAAGGGCGCAGGGCTAAGGAAAGAGGGTGAGGATATCCCTTGAAGAGTGGAGTTCTTTTCGAGCCAAGTTCGGGGAAGTGATAGGCGGAAAACGCAGTGCTCACTTTTTTGAAAAAAGTTCTTGCAGGAAGGGTAGGAGGTT
>JACCEC012422593.1_pt1 | contig 27070 bp, 29 predicted proteins | sample 7450121 | NCBI WGS metagenome assembly JACCEC01 (sample SAMN15323455, study PRJNA562643) | freshwater metagenome | isolation source: river surface water | place: USA:Blue River Watershed | collected 2017-08-18 | reverse complement strand
TTATCTCTGTATACCCCCCTTATCCTTATTTTTCATTGGGTTTTTTTATTGATATCATTTTAATATTTTTTATAAAATAGTTATAAAATACTGGTTAAATAAAAATGTGTAAAAATCACTTTTTAAAAAATGAAAAAATGAAAAATAGAGTTATCTCTGTATACCCCCCTTATCCTTATTTTTCATTGGGTTTTTTTATTGATATCATTTTAATATTTTTTATAAAATAGTTATAAAATACTGGTTAAATAAAAATGTGTAAAAATCATTTTTTTTTTAAATGAAAAATGAGAAGAATGGTTAAAATGTTTAAAAATGAGTTTTTTTGAATATAAAAAAATAGATAATATTTATAATTAGTAAAATTTAGTTTTAAAAATGGTATATATATGTATACGATGTTATAAAGAGTTTGAATCATCTGGACGAATAAATGAGCATATGGGTGCGGAGATATGTAATATGAAAGTATTAAGTTTATTGAATACAAAAGAACAATTAGAGATATCATTAATACCGAGAGACAATAAGTTAGACAATAAAGTTGTATTACATCAAACAATGTTAAAAGTACCGAGTAATGTAAAAGATTTTCATGAAAAATACAAAAAGGTAAAAGCGATATATATGTTAAAGGAGTTAAGTAAGATAAAAGAGGAAGATGAGTTAAAGAGGAAAGAAGAGAAGAAGAGATTAGAAGAGGAGAGGAAGAAAAAAGAAGAAGATAAGAGGAGATTAGGGGAAGAAGAGGATACAACAGCACTTGATATATTAGAAATATTAAATTCATCACAAATAAAAAAGAAGAGAGGGAAAGAGGAGAATAATATTGAAAGAATTAAAAAGGTGATGAGTAGAATAAGTTCAGATGAAGATGATGATTCAGAGATAGAGATAGAGAAGTTTCAATGTGAATATTGTTTAAAGGTCTTTGATACAAAATATAATTTATCGAGACATATAAATGGGCGTTGTGAATTTTATAAAATGAGAGATGAGATGGATATAGCATCTAAAGAAGAAGATTTAGAAAAGGAGTTTTTAAAATTTAATCATACAAATCCTCAATTTTTAGAGAATTTTAAATTTAATCGAATCTCTTATGAAGATAGAAGGTTGAGAAATCAAGAAGAATCTTTATATAATAAAGAATTACGTAAGATAAATGAAAAGAATCGTAAAAAAAAGAGTAGAGAAATGCCAGTAGACAAAGAAAATTTTTATATTATAACGAATAAGAATAAAGAGGAGTTTAAAGCGAGAATATTAAAGAATGAGGATGGTATAGAATATATAGAGAAAGAGAGATTTAAAATAGATATGTTAGATGAGATAAAGAATGATGAAGATAAAGATTTAGTACAATATGGTTTAAGTCCGACGAGTGTTAAAGAGGATAGACTTCGTGGATTTGATGAATGTCTTGATTTATCTCATTTAGATAAAGATACAATATATGATATTTTGGTATCTAAACCCAAAATTGAAAATTTATTATTAAAAAGTATTGAAAATAGAAATAATCATGGTGTATATGTATTTAATTCTTCCATATTAGATAATATAGTTTATATAAAAAAATTATACAATCAGAGTATTGTACATAATAATGTATTAATAGTTATGCCGAGAGAGTTAATCATCAAAGAATTATATGACCAATGTAAATTTATTTTAAATTATATATTAATGAAAGAGACGGTAGGGAAGGAGGTAGTAGATGAGAGATTAAAGGATGTGAAGAAGATAGAAGAGGAGATTAATGATGATTATGAGAGATTAAAGAGGGATATTCGAACACATAAATTAATATTAAAACGCATACATAGTGAATTAGGAGGATTAAAGGATACATCTCTTGATGAGATGTTTAAATCTGTATCGAATTTAATGGTCTTTCAAAATATGGGAAAACATAAAGAAGGTAAATCGATGTCGATTGATTCAGTAAAGAATGTACTTGATAAGAAAAAGATAATATAAATATATTTTTAATATCTAAAATAAAAAGTCTAGTATTTTTTATTTTTTAAAAAAATGAATATAAAAAAAAATATAATAATAAAAGTAGGATATAAAATATAAAATGTTTCAGTGTATGCGATGCAATCAACTATATGCGAAGGAGGAGAAGATGTATCAACATTTAAATCATATTGTAAAATGTGAAGATAAGAATGAAATTGAATTTAAATCACCAGATGATTTTTTAATAGCTTGTTTACGACCACATCGTATAAGACCTACATCTAAATTTGACCATTTTAATCAACATCGTACAAAACATTATTATGCAAAGAAATATATACAATATGTATATAAAAATGATGTAGAGAAAGATAGAGGTAAAAGTCACGAAGAATTATCGAAGGAATTTGATGATAAATTAGAGCGGGATATTGACATAGCAAATTATTTAGAAATGGATGGTGAGGAGATGACGGAGTGGGATATGAATGAGAAGAATATAGAGAAAGTATTTAAAATAAAAAGAAATGTGAAAAGAATCACACCTTCACAAGATAAGACATTATTTTTTGATTTTTATGTGGATAAAGATTATGGTGAGAATGTAAAAGATTTAGTACCGACACCGATGGTGACACCCGAATTATTAAAAGAGTTAGAAGAAGCGATACAGGATATATTAGAAGAGAATGAAGATTTATTTAAAAACAGAATGTATATGATAAAGGGTCAATTAGTATTGCATTATATGCATTTAATACAGATGAGGGATGATTTTTATTTAGAAGCGAATTACATACATAATATTCGTATTCGACTTCATCAATCGACTGGTTTTCAATTAAATTCAAAGATAAAAGATAAACTATTTGATGTTTTAATGGAGATAAAGAATCGATGTGATGAGATTGAATTAAATGTATATACAATATTATATGAGAATGCATATAAACAATTAAAAGATGTTTATATTGAGATGAAGAAGAATCCGATGAACAAAGATAAATCATTATATATGGAGAAGACATCGAGATTAGATATAGAAACCCATTATATATATGAGAATAATCGTTCGAATACTTATCCTATTTTTCATTTAAAAGATTTTTATTTAGATGGTACAAAAGTATATACGATACAAGAAGAAGTTCGTCGTAGGAAAGAAAGAGAAGAGAAGAAGTTATTAAAACTGAAAAAACAAGAAGAAGATAGACATAGACAGAATGATGAACTTCAACAAGAAGTTCATCATGAATCAGATAATGATTAAAAAAAAATAAATTTATAATTCTAAAACTTCAACCTTGGGAGAATCTTCAATAAAAGAGACTGATTTTTTATTTTTTCTTGTTTTATTTTCTTCTTTTATACCTAATTCATCTTGTAAAATCTCAATACCATTTTTATCTAAACATGTATCAACAGTTATATTGATACATTTATTTTCTCTCTTCTCTTTTTCAGTGACTCCTTTATCCTTGAAAAATTGTTGAATATTATATTTTTGATAGTAAATTTGTGAGATCATATTTTGTAATTTAGTAATTTCACCATTACGAATCAATGAAAAATTATTATTTGATTTATTTTTATATTGAATATATCCCAGTTTATTAATCTTCATCATCTTTGTATGTAAACAGGTTAATAATAATAATTCATAATCATCAGCTATAGGTAAAGCCTCTGAATAATTACCAATCTCCATTAATACACTCTTCTTCCAAGCACGAGGATGATTCGGTACTCCCACTATATTACTCATCGTCACATCATTAATATCAACTGATGTTGCCACTTTATATAAATTACCTTTATAATATTGGTCATAATATCCACCATAATGGAAAGCCCATGAGTCTCCATATGTAAATGGTTTTTTATCTTCATAACACTCCGCAAAATTCATATAGATAAATCCGACTTCAGGATGTTTATCAAATCCAGTGACTAATTCATCTAATGTATCAAATAATATCTCATCGTCATGATCCAATTCTAATACATACTCACCACGACATAAACTAACAGCTTCATTCTTCACATTTCCTATACTTCCACTATGATAATCTTTACGATAAGCACGAATTCGATGATCTTTACTAGATATATTTTCACGAATAAATTGAAAGTTTTTATCATCTTTACTATCATCTACAATCACCCACTCCCAATTTTGACATGTCTGTTCCATTAAACTACGGAATGGACGATATAACTTTTCAAAAGAATGAAAACATGTTGTAAAACATGATATTTTAGGACGATTCAATTTTCGATTGGGTAAATTATGCACAAAACAATTTAATATCTTCCTATTCAATTCATCCACCATGATAATCTCCTCTTTTTGTATATGTATCCATTTATTATTCATCTTTGGGATAAAATATTTAGAGATAGCATATTCTGACCAATGTTTACCTATCGTCACTATCACATTATAATCCTCTGAATGAAGGGCATTTAACTCCTTAATTATCTTTTCTCCAGGTTTACCCTTTTCACTCTCTCCATATTTAACAATTTTATATGTAAATGTAAACTTCTCTTTTAATCTTTCAATCTCATTATCTATCTCCTTATATTCATTCTTACGAAGAAAAATGACAAATGGATAACGAGAAGGTACTGGATTCTTTAAGTTTGAACTCATTTTAAATCTCTTATTATTTTATTCTTTGTATTTTTTTAAATTCATTTTAACGTAAATAAATAAAAAAAAATGAATTTTTTTTTATTTTCTTTTCAGGACTTTTCATTTTGTTTAAAAAAGTAAGTATAATGAATATGAACGTAAATCAACGTATTTTGTATCTTTACAATAATATGGTAAAGTATGTGGATAATCATCCACATGGAAAATACTGGATGGATGTAATGAAGGAAGTTGTATCACTTATATATAAAGAGCATTATTTGCTTCTTTGGGTCTTCTTTGCTTCTTTATACCTAGTACAGATATTTTCAGATAGTCAAATTTATTCTATTATAGATACTCATCGAGTATCTATTCTCAAATTAAAAGATGAGAATCAACGTCTCAAAACTACATTAGAGAAGATATTACAAAATGAAGAGGCCAAACAAGAGAATATTTATCAGAAAGAACTAAAAAAAGTAAAAGATGACATTCATCGTGATTATGAAAAGCGTTTTGAATTAATGCTTACCCAAATGAAATCTATTGAACAGAAACTCTCTATTCAAAAAGCTAGGGTCACAAAAATGAAGAAACATCTTCAAGACAAGATTGAAGAACTAGAAGATAACTTTTCTATTGTTGACCTTCGTGAAGATTTAGATGAAGAATTATCTGATGAAGAAGAATAAATATAAATATAAATTCTATTTTTATAAAAATTGAACTTAAAAAAAAATGACCTAAATTCATTTAGGTAAAATATAAATTATAAAAATGGAGGAGATACAACATCAAGTAGATATACGAGATATGATATCTTTTTTACAAGATTATCAAGTCCGTTTATTAGATGAGAATATTGATACATATGATATTATAAAGATGTTTATGGAGATGAATGATAATGAGAATGCATTTTATATAGTAGATTTAAGTAAAGTAGTGAGACAATATGAGAAATGGATGAAATATTTACCGATGGTAAAACCGTATTATGCCGTAAAGTGTAATCCAAATGTAGTTATTATAAAACTATTAAGTCAAATGGGATGTAATTTTGATTGTGCATCCAAGGAGGAGATATCGATGGTATTATCACAGGGGATATCACCGGATAGAATAATATTTGCGAATCCTTGTAAAATGTCATCACATATTAAATATGCAAGGTCAGAAGATGTTGATTTGTTAACATTTGATAATGTGAGTGAACTATATAAGATAAAATTATATCATCCTAAGGCGAATTTATTGGTAAGAATTAAGGTGGATGATTCAAAATCATTATGTAAATTTAGTTGTAAATTTGGGGCCTCACATGAGGAATTAGATGATATCTATCAATTAGCGAAAGCATCGAATTTAAATATAGTGGGTATATGCTATCATATAGGTTCATTATGTAAAGATTTGGATACATATAAGAATGCGATAGAAGAGGCGAAGAGGGCATGGGACAAGGGTCTTCACTATGGATTTAAGATGAATATATTAGATATTGGGGGAGGTTTTCCTGGTATGGATGAGCAAGAAGAAGAAGAGAGTGAAGATGGAAATGACGAAGATGGAGAAGAAGAGAAGAATAAGACTAGGACATGTTGGTTATGTACAGAGATAGATATACAACAAGTAGAGACAAAACAGTTAAAATTTAGTGATATCGCAAAGACGATACATAAGGCATTAAAAGAACATTTCCCGAATGAAGAGACAACAATTATAGCAGAACCAGGTAGATATATGGTATCAACATCACATACATTAGTTCTAAATATAGTTAGTAAGAAAGAGTTTATAGATAAAGAGACGAATGAGAAGTATTTTAATTATTATTTAAATGATGGAGTTTATGGTTCATTCAATTGTATGATATTTGATCATGCAAAACCGAAGATTTTACCTTATAATGAGAGAGATGGTAAATTTTATAAGAGTACAATTTATGGACCTTCGTGTGATAGTATGGACCAATGTGGTATTCACATGTTACCAGATTTAGCGATAGGTGAACGTATATTTTCAGAGAATATGGGAGCCTATACTACAGCTGCGGCAACCACTTTTAATGGATTTAAAAAGACGGATAGTTATTATATTTTAAGGAAAGAGTTATAATTTAAACGTAAATAATTTACGTTTATATAAATTTAAATAAAAAAAATGAATAAAAAAAGAGTATTAAGAATTCATTTTTAGGATAAATCTTAATTGAAAAGATGTTTTCTCTGTTATCCCCTACATTTAGTGAGATGGAGAGAGAGAAGATTCATTCGAAGATAGAGAGTTATCTAAAAATAGATGAGATTATTCGTTTATCTCCTTTTTATGAAGTTGTCGATTATTTATTTAAAAAAAGAGAAGTATCGAAATATGATTTGATGTTTTATACCACGAAAAGTGGAAATATTCAATTATTCAAAGAATTAGTTAATAGAGGTTTTCAATGGGATTCTAGAATGATGAATTGTGCATGTTATTATGGTTATATAGAGATGGTAGATTATTTACATCAGCGTGGTGCTTCATTTGATTTTTCAAATGTACTCTGTGCTGTAAAAGGAGAACAGATTTATATACTCTCCTATCTATCTTCGAAAGGTATCTCTTTCCCAGATATGGCTATCGAAACTGCTATTGAAAATAATTGTTTTGATGTACTTCAATATTTGTTAGATTATCACCGTATTCAACCCATTGAAAAATGGATGAAAAAAGCAATTTATTATCAAAAAATATATATATTTAAAGAATTGTATAATAAAAATCCAATAAAGAGTCTAGAATTATTTGTTTATAGTTTAAAAAGAAGTCAGAGAGAGATAAAAGAACATATATTGGAGACACATCAATTGACGGATATGGATTTTACTCATCAATGTATGAGAATGGAAGAAAAACTTTATGAAGAAGAGATAGAAAAGTTAGAAGAGATTCATTCGAATCAAAGACAACCTATCACTTATTTAAAGAAGTTAGAAGAATCATTCATGGAAGAAGAATTTAATGAATTATATCATATGAATAGACAATTATCTAAAAAATCGATTCAACGTTCAAAAAAGATAATGAAAGAAGAGATGAACCAAGAATTTTATGAATTATATCAAGAAGAATATACTTTAACGAAGAATAAGATACTTAAATCGAAAAAGATTTATGAAGATGAGATATTGAAGGATTTTGAGATTATTCATAAAAGTCGTGGAAGAGTAGAATCTATTGTTGAAAAGACTTATCCTATTATTCGTTGTCGAGAGATAGAAAAATCATTTATCATATAACTTCTATCTATTATAAAAAAACATATTCATTTAGAAGAATAATTTATATTCATTCTACATATAATTAAAAAAAATGAAAAAGAACTAAAATTGGGAATAAAAGGGATATAAAAAAAAAGAGATAAATAGAGAATGAGTAAAAAGATGAGTTCAAAAGTGACAAATGAATATCAACCAATTATAAAATGGGTAGGTGGTAAAAGTGAGATACTAATACCATTATTTGAAAATATACCTTCTGTTATCCATAATTATTATGAATGTTTCGCTGGAGGTGGTAGTGTATTTTTACATTTATTAGAGATGATAGAGAAGAAGAAGATAATTGTAGAAGGTGGGATTTATATCAATGATTTAAATAGTCATTTAATTGATTTATATGAGACAATAAAGACGGATGTAGATGGATTAATAGAATATTTAGAATATTATGATGAACAATATAAAAAGGCGAAGATAAAAGAGTATACAGCAAGATTTGATTTTACAGAGATGATAGATTCAAGAGAGAGTGTTGAAGAGTGTGTTGAGGAGAGTAAAAATTTGGTCTATTATTATTTAAAAAAGAAGTACAATACTGAGGAATTAGATATAGTAGAGAAGTCAGCATTATTTATTTTTTTGAATAAAACTTGTTTTCGAGGATTATATCGAGAGAATAGATCAGGTGAATTTAATGTACCTTTCGGTAATTATGAAAATCCAACAATTTATCAAGAAGAGAGTATTCGTAAACTGCATGATATTTTTAATAAATATCCAATTATTTTTGAAAATAAGAGTTATCGAGAATTTTTGGGAGGACATGATATAAAAAGGGGTGATTTTATCTATTTTGACCCACCTTATTATCCAATTAAAGAAGGTACATTTGTCGATTATCAAGGAGATGGGTTTAATGAAGAAGAACATATATATTTGATGAATAAAATCAATGAATATAATGGAAAAAAGATAAAGATAATGATGTCAAATCATAAATGTGAATTTATAGACAAATATATAAAAACAGGGGATGGATTTATAAAGATAGTATTAAGTGTAAAGAGGAGGATTAATTCGAAGAATCCGGAATCAAAGACAGAAGAGTATATTATTTATAATGAGATAGATTAAAAAAAATCAGATGGTGGAAGTGGTAAAGTATTTGCTTCGGGAGCATTAAACATCACAGAACTTGCATAAAATGAAGGTTCTTTCTTTTTTTTATTAAATAAAGAGAGAGGATCAATTTGAATACGATGAAGATGAATTATATCATTTTCACGAATATCATAATCTTTTATTTTTTTTTCATTTTCCAAAAGATGAGTATCTTTTGAAAAGAATATCTGTTTACATTCAATTTGATTCAATAACTTAAAAAAATAGACTATATCCGATATCGATTTATATGGATTTATATTAACCATTGTCACAGGATATTTATCAGAATGAATATATATAGGAAAAGATTCAACAATCTCAAAGAGGTCATCTTGTTGAAAGGAATAATCTTGAAACTGTTTTGTTCTTTGACATATCTCTCCTCTCCATAATAAATCCACTCTTCTATGTTCATTTATATTTAAAAAAAAACACATCTCTTTAATGATTGTTGATATATTCGTAGTTGGTCTATATTGAAATGGATATAAAATCTCTTCTTTTCTATATTTTAATCTACATCGAAACTCCGTCTTTTCTTTCTCTTTTTTTTTTACTCTCTTCTCTTCTTCTTTCCAAACTCCAGTTAATATAGATTGGTCATAAATTAGATTATATTCTAAAGTAAATTGATTTGGTAAAATTCTATCTTCTAAATATAATTGAAGATACTTACCTGGATGTACTATATCTGGATTTTTTAAACAAAAATGTTCACACAATTGTGATGTCAACATCTTTGGATTTACATTTACAGAACATATGAGAGGTTCACCCTTAAATTCACCTATTTTTAAACTAACACAAATCTTCTTCTTTCGAGGAATCTCTTTCTGTTCATTCTTCTCTTTTTGAGCTTTTCGAAGAATATCTTCATCCATCTCTTTTTTTTATTTTAAAAAAGAATATATATTTTGAATAAAAAATTTATTCACTTTTTATAAAATTTACGTTCATACTTTTTATCCTCCACGTAGTTGAAGAATCATATGAAGTGTACTACCTGGTTCTACATGACAAGATTCAATCGTCTTTGAATCTTCAAGTTGTTTACCACCATAAATGAGTCGTACTTGTTCTACTTGAATACCTTCCTTCTCCTGAAGAATCTCCTTCAAACGTAAAATCGTATCCGTCAATTCAACCGTATAGGGTACCTTCTTACCCACCAGTGTGCGAATAAAAATCTGCATTTTTTTTTATTTATTTTGTTATTTACCAAAATAAAATGAACTTAAAATAATGAATTATTCATTTTTTTCTTTTTATCGAACGTAAATAGAAAATTAAAGTTGTAAAAGATCGATAGGTTGAGAAGTCTTATGTGTAGGTAAAATATCTTCATTTGTTTTATATAATTGACGAAGATATTTATCTTTAATCCATTTTTCTATGTAAGTATCATCAGAGGATTCATTAGGTCTTTGAATATGTTCAGGTACATTTGCTTCATATATCTTCTTTGCTTTTTCATTACCTATTTCTTTTAATGTTTTATATTCTTTATCTGTCAGATTGTCTAAAGTGAGTGAACGAACAAATGAGATATGAGTTCCTAAACTACGATGTATACCTGCACATCGCATACAGATAAATATTCCTAAATTTACAGAGACCCAATTCACACTCTTCCTTCCACAATCCATACACTCTCCATTTCCTTTTATCTTCTTTAACTCATTCATCTTCTTATTATTTTTATCTTATTTTTTTATATTTATCTTATACCTCGGTCTTTGAAAAATATTCAATAAAATAATCTATTGTTTGACATATACCCTCTTCAAAAGATGTTTGAATCTTATAATCTAATAACTCCCTTGCTCTTGTTAAATCAGGTCTTCTCACCTTCGGATCATTCTCATCACTAAATCCATATTCTATCTCTAAATCTGTACCATACTGTGGATATCTCTCCTCTATTATCTTTTTAATTATTAAATATGTGTCTATGATAGATACTTCATTGTCATTACCAATATTAACGGGTATCATTATATCACTCTTCATTAAATCCATTAAACCTTTTAATGTATCATCAATATAATTAAATGAACGAGTCTGTTTACCTCCATTATAGATTTGAATCGGTTTATGTTGAATAAAAGATTCAATTAAAGATGGTATAATACGACCATCAAAGATATTCATATAAGGACCATAAGTATTAAAGATACGAGCTATTTTTACATCTACTTTATAATGTTTTTGATAAGTAAATGCTAATGCTTCCATAACACGTTTACCTTCATCATAACAAGAACGAGGACCGAAAGAATTAACATTACCAAAATAAGTTTCAATTTGAGGAGATATGGAGGGGTCTCCATAGACTTCGGATGTAGACGCGATTAATACTTTACATTTATAATAAAGAGCGAGTTCAAAGATATTTTTAGAACCAATATAAGATACATCTAGAGTTTCAATCGGATATTTTTTATAAAAGATGGGGGATGCGATAGATGCTAGATGGTAAATCTCATCAATTCGAGAGAATTGATTTTGAATCATCTCATTTATATCCCTGTCACATATATCTTTATTCCAATATTCTATTCTTTTTTCATGTACTTTTAAAAAATCATTGAAAAAACGATTCGATGATATACCATTATCAATGACAATTATTTGATTATCTATAGATTCTAATAATTTTTTAATTAAATTGATACCAATAAATCCTGCTCCTCCAGTGATTAAAATTGTGTACATTTTTTTAATTTACTAATTCAAATTCTTTTTTTAACTCTTTTTTTTATACGAATGTATAAAAAATTATAATTATAAAAAAAATTAAAATTTATTTTTTTTTCTTTAATTCTCTTCAAACTTTTGAAGTTCATCTAAACATAAATTATATAAATCATTTAATGAAAAAATATGAACATCCTCAATATTCTGTATTGTATACTCATATGATGATGTTTTATCATCCATATTTACTTCATATAATTTATCATTTTTTTTGATAAAAGTACAATAATCAATCTCTCGAAAATGTTCAGAATCAGTTATTAATTGAATAAAGTCCGAAGGTAAAATATTCTCAAAATCATCTTTTGAATAAATCTCAAAATAATCAATCTTCATATATTTCTTTTTTAAATTTTTATCCGTTTTTTTATAGTATATTACCTCATCACATATAAGATGACGAAGTTTATCTAACATTGTATAATCTTTTGTATAAATCATCTCATATAAATACATCAAAAGATTAATATCAAAAGGTCTTTGATGAATCGTATTCATACCAATCTTATTTGAATTCATCATCTCTTGCCATTTATTTTCATGAAAAATTGTATATCTTCGATATATATACTCCTCATCATATGTCATGAGACTCTCTTCTTTCATATAATGTTCAAATATCTGAACAGATATTTTTAAAGCTGTTTTTTCATCCATCGGTTCTAAATCATCTCTCTCATACTTCTCTTCATCCTTTTCTTCTTCCTCGTCTGATTCATAATGTTTGGGATGTGATATTAAATTACCCTCTTCATCATATTCTTCTTTTTCTTTCTCTTCTTCCTCTTCTTCGTCAGAATCTTCATTCTTCTCTCTCTCATGTCCAAAATCAGGTATTTCATGTTTTACTTGATATTCTTCTCCATCTTCCTCTCTCTCCTCCTCTTCAAAAGAAAGTTCCTGTGTCGGTTCCAAATTCTTCTCTTCTACTATCTCTATCTCTTCTTCATAATCCATCTTAATTACTTCTTTTTTTTATTCATTCTTCTTTATATCGTCTCATTTTAAATAAAAAATCATTTTTTTTAAGAATGAACGTAAGTTCCCCCTTGTGGGGGACAACATAGAGAATCGACTTCGTCAATTCTGTAAGTACTGAGAGCTTGCGCTCTGGCGACCTAGAGAATTCACTTTTAGTGAATTCTGTAAGTACCGTAGGTACAGACGTTAAAGAATGAATAACGTCAATTCTGTAAATATAAACGTAAAGAGAAGAATGAATTAAATATAAAAAAATGAAATAATAGTTATGAGATAAGATATTTTATATAGGTTAAAAAAAACACACAACTTTACCATCATGCAACCAACTTGTTCAATCTGTTTTGAGGAAGGAGACAATGTCTTGAATCAAAATTGTGGTTGTATAAATGGATATTTTCATTCTACATGTTTTGAAAAATATCAAATATATAATCCAGAGTCTACATGTAAAGTATGTAAACGTAAGTACAAAGAAGAATTTTATAGTAAAATTCATAAATGGATGTATTCTTTCACAGAAAATCATTATGAAAAACTCTATAAAGTCTTCAAATATTATGTGATGTCTCTCTTTGTTTATGATTTTTGTAGAATGGCATATGAACAAAAACCTGTAGAATATCATTGGATTTATCGTGATATCTTTACAATGCTATTTTTGTTATTTTTGCATATCTATCCTGTTTATGAGCGATTTTCATTGAAAAGATATCCTCACCTTATCTCATCTTTCATGATGACAATATATTCAAATATATTAGTGGTAACATCTTATGATAAAATGCCATTTATCTATATGTTTTTGTCGATTATGCATCTACCTTTTTTGTGTGTCCTTCTAGTACCCATTCGTTAAATTCTTCCATTTTATCAAAATGAAAGAATATATTATAAAAAAAAAAAATATTTAAAATCTTTTACTTAAAAAAAATCATAATTTATAGAATACGTACTATGAACGCGTTCAAATATCTTTTTATCTACTAAATCTTCATACTGATTGGTGATAAGTAAAACCACCATTTTTCTTTCAAATACATTTGTACCTAATAATGTTTTTATACCTTGTATCATACGATTTGAAAAATGAAGAGGAGGTGTAAATTCTACTAAAATATCAATATCATCGATGATAATCAAACTCTCTTCTGAATTCACACCATCTTTAAACATTTTTAATATATAATTTATCTTCTCATATTCATTCATCATAATTAAATCATTCGCCGACACATACTTTGTGTATTTAAACTTCACCTTAGATGCGATATAGGCTGACAGATATGTCTTACCACTCTTCGGTTCACCTTTAAATAGAAGATTCAATATACCTTTACCACTCTCCTTATACTCTAAAATCTGGTCCATAATCATCTTTACCTGTTTTCCATATGTCTCATTAAATCCTTCTGTATATGGTGAAAGTCGTAAAATATTATCCAATATTTCTAAATTACTACCAAACATTGGATGAATATTCTCTAATTCATGAAAGAAGTCACTCATTTGTATCTCCATTTTCTTTTCTGTTTTAAGTGAATTTTCAATATCATTCATATCTACTAATCTCCTTAGACTTCGTGAGACCGTATTTTTAACAAGAGATTCAATCTCTGCACCTGTCATATTCTCTGTCTTCTCTGCGATTAAATCAATATCCACATCCTCATTTAATATCTGATGTTCTCTCAGTTTTTTCGTATGTAAAAGAAAGATCTCTTTACGACCTTTTAAGTCAGGAAGTCCTATCTCAATATGAACCTCAAATCTCCCTGGTCTCAATATCGCCTCATCAATTAAATCTTTTCTGTTCGTTAAACCAATCAATATAATATTATTGAGAGCATGAACACCATCTATTTTACTAAGAAGTTGATTTACCAATGAATCATTCACACCCGAAGATGTACTCTGTGAACCTCTCTGTTTACAGATCGCATCAAACTCATCAAAGATAATCATATGTAGTTCATCCGGTTTTGCCTCCGCATCCGCAAACAATTTTCTTACATTCTCCTCTGATTCTCCTACATATTTATTCAATACCTCCGGTCCATTCACTATTTTTACCGATTTAATATTCAATATTTCCGAGATACTTCTTGCGATTCTCGTCTTACCACATCCCGGTGCACCATATAACAGAATACCTTTTATATGTTGTATTCCCAACTTTTCGTGTAGTTTCTTTGGGATAATATGTGTTAAAAAGACTTTACGAAAAATCTCCTCAAATTGTTTATCTAAACCACCTACTCCAATCTTTTCAAATGATAAATCACTGATTTTAAACAACTTCTCTGTTTTAATATTCTCACCTGTCATTAATATCTCCGTCTCTACTGTGATTTTACCATAGGTTAAATCTTTACCACTCTTATCCTCCATATGTTCAATAATATGAAAAAGAATATCTTTATCAACACCCATATATTCAGTGATTAATGTTTGATTTACATTACATACTACTCCATGTAAAATATTCGAGTCTTTAAAAAATGTATAGATATCCTGATCACTATATTTAATCTTCTTTGAACTATTTGTATTAAATACAATCTTATGAATGATGGGAATACTCTTCATATCCATCTCTTTTACCTCAACTTCTTGGTTTAACAGACAGAATAGAAAATTACGATTTACCGAATTGATACTCATTCCTTCCGGGGTCAAAATCGATGGATCATGTTCTACTAAAGTATATAAAATCTGTTGATTTGATGGATTTTTAATACGAATCACACGAGGATTACCAATTAAAGTCTCATCTTTGATTTGAACAGAGTTCTTCTTGGCATAACTATTATTACTACTATTCTGAATTCGATACATCTTGATTTACGTTAGATACTCTTTCATCTATTAATCACTTTTTCTTTAAATCATATTCATTTTGAATAAGAACGTAAATAAAAAATAAAAAATGAATGAGAGAGAAGAATGAAAAAAGGATTGAAAATGAAGTATAAAAAAAGAAGATGTTTCGTATCTTTTCATGGTTGTTTAGGACTATAGACGAACCGGTAGAGGAAGGTTCAATGTTATATATGGGTACATGGAATGATTTTGAGGTGACAGATGATTATACGGAGGTAAAGAAGTTTATCTTTGTGGATGGTCAACCTCGTTCAGAATTTTTTCCGGATGATGGAATTGAAAAATATGAACCAGAGATGTATCGTCATCGTTTTATTGAGGAGATTCTAGAGAGTTCGAAAAAGTCTGGATTTACATTAAAATCAACAGAGATCATAGATCCAGGATATGTAGATAAGTTTATGAGTGAAGAGGAGAAGAGAATCAATACACTTCCTCATTTAAATCCTGAAAAATGGATATTTGAGAATGTAGATAGAGGACAGATTGTACATTATTACATCTCTACTTTAGTACCTTTGAATCTTAGTAAAGAATTAGTGAAAGATATAGAGACTTGTGATAAACTTTATGTCTCCGGATATCATCCTCCTACATTCTTTTTAAAGAGTATTCAAAAACCATTTACATTTATTGGTGCCACTGAGACTTATTATCAAATTGATGAAGACGATGAAGAAGATAAAGATAATATATGTAGAGAGATTATACATAATACAAAGGTTAAATCGATGATTGGAAAATATATGATATTTGACAAAAAGAATAAAAGAAAGATTCAAGTGAAGAATTTTGAAGAGATACAATCCAAATCTTAAAAGAATCCGGAGTATTTATAAAAAAATGAATAAAATGTAAATCAAGAATATTCATTTAGAAGAATGAAAATAAAAAAAAAAGATATGGACGTATATTATTTTAAGCGATATTCCAAGTATGTATTAGACAAGGATGCGATAAATATATTTTTAACGATAAAAGGATGTAGAGAAGGTTGTTTAATAGATATAAAACCACGTCATAAGAATTCATTTTTACGTATACTCTCATTCTACAAAATGCATTATGAGATGAAAGTAGAAGAGAAAAGTATTGATTTTTTGGTATCCAAAAAACCCATATCAGAGGATGTAAGAAGGATATATATAGAGCAAGATTATAGTGAAGATTATTTTGTATTATTGGGTACATTTTTGGGTTATCCTTATCCGATGAATTTTCGTAAAAAGTTAGATAATAGTAAAGTAGGATGGATAGAATTTAATTTTATACCGAATCAAGAGGTATCTCGAGAGATTTATGAGAAGAAGAAAGAGAATATTTATATTTATCGTATACCAAATCATAAGATAAATGAAGAATTATTAAAAAAAGAGAAGAATACAGTGAAAAGATATAAAAGATGTATTAAAAAGTATTTATCTGAATTATATCCTAATTTTATGATTGAATTGTTGATTCAAACATCATCATAGAGGTTCCAGGTTCGGATATTATAAGAGTATTTTCGTTAGAAGAATGTTTATTCATAAAATCGTACCAGATATCACACGACTCTTTATGATCTTTTTTTATAATATCTAATTCTGATTGTAAACGTTTATTTTCATAATGATGATATTCAATAATTTTTATCAATTGTTGATTGGATTCATCGAGATTATTTATTCTCTCAATTAATTCATCAATACGGGGATGTAAGAATAATAATTCATTTTCCATCTCTTTAATTTGGACATGATATTTTTCTCTATCTTTTTCATGTTGTTGATGGATATCATCAGTCACATATTTTTTGACTTGTAAAAAATGTTTTGTATAAAAGTGAACGAGACGATAATGTTTTTTATAATGAAAAATTTCAAGAGTCATTCCAATAGCGACACCTAAAAGTCCAACCCAAACTGAATTCATAATTAAATAAATGGGTACAGTCATATCTTCTCTTACTTATAGTAAGAATAAAAAAATAGAAAAAAAACATTGTGATAGAATAGAGAAAAATGATAGAAGAGATTCGATCACATAATCCATTCTCACAAAAAGATAATGATAAGAAGACATTAGTTGATAATTATATTGAATTTGAAAAGAGAGATATTTATACCATACATGAAGAGAATGAATCTTCACCTCAACCAAAAAATAGTATAGAAGAGAAAAAAGAAAAGATATCCTATTTCCTTCAGATGTTATATAAAATATTTCAACAGATGGTCTGTGCTACTCATATCGAAAAATCTTCTGAATGAACAGGTGAATCATCATCCATTTTATCATCTTTTTTATATACAAAAAATGTATTAACTACTCCAATATTTTTTAATAAAATATTCTTTCTTTTTTTATATTGATACATATTATTTTGAGATAATAATATAGAATAAATCGATTCACTAATCTGTATTTTACTCGGTTTCGATGTAGATTCTAAACGAGATGTCATATTTACCGTATTACCAATCACACATAAACGAGGTACATCCATACCTAAAATACCCACAACAACAGGACCATTATGAATTCCAATACGAATTTGGATTTCTTCTCCATTTGGTGTTTTAAGTGTTTTCACAGAATCTATTAAATCAAACGCAAATGATACCATCGATTGAATCGATTCTTCAATATTCACAATATTTGTTAAGTCACCAACTACCATATAAGAATCACCAATTGTCTCAATTTTCTGTAAATTTTTATATCTTCTTAACAAAAAATCAAATCGAATATAAATCTCATTTAATAATTGATAAATAACCTGTTCATCAAATTCATGAGATATCTTTGAATAACTAACTATATCAGTAAATAAAACACAAATATTATCATGCTTTTTATACCGATTTACATTGGATAATAAAAATTTATCTTCTAAATCATATGGTAAAATCTTCTTTAATAATTCAATCTTTAAAAGGTCATGTTCTTCTTTTTTTGGTATTAATCCTTTAATATTATTAATTAAATAATTCATTGTTTTTTCACATGTTTTACTAATTCGATTTGATTCTTTAAAATCATCAATATTTTTCAAAATAGTCGTGATGAGTTGTAAAGATTGAATATCCATATTCGCTGATATCTCTTCTCTCTGATCTTCAAATTCACTTATTAAATTAACAACCATAAATTTAGCAAGAATATCACTAATCAAATTAAATAAAACAGTTGTTTTATTATCAATAATCCCAATATCTTTAAGTAAAACAACAGAACCGAATAATGACCAAATTCCAATAAAAATTCTTGTGTATCGATAGTAGGTAAATTTTGATAATTGATAAATATAATATCCATTCATTGCATATAATACAAATTTAGTAAATTGATAAAATCTTGTATTAGGAAAAAATGAGATAATCAAATACAAAAAAGTATTAACTGTATGAATATGTGGATAAATATCCGTAAAATTTATTTTATTAATACTAGTCAACATATTTAACATAACAGGTGTAGTAAATAACCACATTAATATTTTTCGAATCTCTTGATGTTCAATAGTTAATGAATCTCTAAAAAAATATATACTTGAATATTTCAAATATATAATACAAATATAAATATTATGAATCATTTTATATTTATTTAGATGATACCTATGTATAGAATAACAAAAGAAGAATGTAAATAATAAAAATGAAAAATAATAAATATTTTTAAATAATTCAATATCTGAATTTATTTCTAGATGATTATCTATTTTATTACTAGGATAAAATATATCATTTATAACATTATCTAACTGATAATAAGTCACTGAAGCTATAAATATATAAAATAATCTCATTTTATATAAATTTTAAATAAAGAGTTCTTTTTATTTTTTATGATAATTATTTTAAGTATAAAATAAATTAGGAGAAAGAGAGAAGAGAAGATTGAAGTAAAGATTTTAGGAGATGAAAGGTATGATAATCATTTAAATCTCCTATTTTTTTATTTTTTTCAAGAATGGATGTATAGATAGGATGAAAATCATGTATATAGATACAATTCCATTTTTCATAAAAAGAGATTGGATAATCTTTTTCTTGATATTGAATGATAAAAGAGAGATGAGTAAGTGAATAGGCAAATTGTATCTTCGTATTTTTACCAATCTCTAAATGAGGTATCACAGATTCAATAAAACGAACCCATTTAGGTACCAAATTTTGATATTCACATTGGTTCATAGATATATCTCCATAATCAGTGACAATCTGTTTTTCTTTTTTACCATTTTTTTCTTTTTCAATAATATGAATTTTAGGAGTAGTATTCATATTTAAATAATTTAAAAAAAAGTGAGATATTATTTAGATTTTACTTCCTTAATTATCCAAGGTATATTTTTAATATTTTTTTTATCTGTAGAATTCCAATTTAAAGAAAAGGGTGGATAAGGTATAGAGATGGGTTTTAGGGATTTTGAATCAATATTTTTTTGATATTCATCAAAGAATTTGTCCAATACAAAAAAATTAGTTCTTTCTGAATTCATCTTTTTATTTTATTATAATTCTTTTTTCTTTATATTCTTATGCATAAATAGAAGGTTGAGGATTTTGATTTTCAATATTCTCTTCCTCTTCCAAATGTGCGATAATATTTTTAGAATAAAGATATTCACCCAGATCACAATAAAAAATACTATTTGATTTTTTCATATGGTCTGATATTAAAATAGGTTTTTTATTTTCATCTACTTCAGAAGGAAGTGGTGTATCCCATAATTGATAATTTTTATGGATTTTAATACATAACAAACATCTCTTTAAATCACTTCTATCAGCGATAAATAGATAACAAAAGTAATCAGATTGATTGATGAACATATGAGATACTTGATGATGAATATAGATTTGATTCATTGTATCAACAAGAGATACACAAAAATGTTTCCATTGTATTTTTCTTACAATATCAATACAAGATTGAACTTTTTTTCGTGTAGAAAGAAGAGTTTCACCATTTGATGAATCAATAAGGGTATATGCTTTTGTCTCTTCCCAATTTACAAATAACTGATTTTTTTCATTTACAAAAATATATAGTTTTTTATCCAAAAACTGGGGAAAAGTACATTGTAAAGAGTTTATACTAAGTATTTCATATTCTCCATCTTGATATAATATACGAATAGCATCATATATTCTTGAAAAAGTCTCTACAGATTGACTGATTTGAATATCCATGAGATTTTGATAGGGTCTCATTTCTGTGATATCACTAATTTTACGTTTAATTTTTCTAGTTTGTGGTTTTTGACTGTTTATTTCTTCCATACTTTTTGTCTATATTATCCCTTTTTTTTATCATTTTTTTTAAGTATATAAAATTTACGTAGAATGAAAAAGTATCTTATTAAAGAGATAGAAGAATGAGTGAATGTGAAAAAAAGGATAAAAGACATTGTGTACCGAAAGATTTAAGACCATATATAAGTTGTGATGAATATATAGCTTTTACCGGTTTATATGATACAAATTATCGAAATGTACAAGGAAATATAAGTACTTTACCGTGTGAAATTTATATAAATCCGGGTGGATATAATATAAGAACGGCACAGTGGTATTATGTGAATGATAAGACGAAACCGAATATACAATTTTTACAGGAGAGTTATACAATATCATCCTATGATTCTATATTAGTAAAAAAGAAGGGTGAGATCACATTTAATGGATTATATGCGAATCAAGGTACAGGTGGTATAACAACTCCTTCTATACAGACATTTGTAGTATTAGGAGGAGATGGTATTTATGAAAATATTATGAAAGTAGTTATAGATTTTACAGATCCAGTTAGAAAGATGTATTTTATAAAAGAAAAACATTAAGAATTATAAAGGAGACTATCTAGGAGATAGGGGTAAGTTGAGAGCGACAGATATCACGAAGAAGATAGAATTCATCATAACGTGAATACTTACGCATAAAAGATTCATTATCAATTCTCATAAACTCAAGTAGTTGAGGAGTAGCACTGATGATAGTTCCAGTTGTATTCTTCTGATAAAGGTTTGATTTACTCAACTTAAAGGTGATATGAGGGATAGATGTCCTACGAGGAGTAAAATAATGATTCGTATCCTGTAGTAGTAGAATAAGACTATCGGAGACCCGATAATTTACATCATGCCATGACATAAAACTAATTCCATCGATACACCTCTCACTCGGTTTTGAACTCAAATGTATAATATTTGAATATTGAAGAAGTAGTTCAATCTCCTTCTTTGTAAAAAGATTTGAACGATGATTCAAATGATAATGAATAAAAATATCTAACATTCGAGAAGGAGATGTATAAACCATCATTCCACCTTCACCCCCTACTTCACGAACTTCTTTATGAAGAAGATACTTACGAATCTCGTCTAGAAGAATCTGATTGATAAAGTATGAATTCTCCGTATTTACTTCTTCCGTAAAAGGAATCTCGGTGATAAAACCATTTTGTATGGTCATCAAAGGCATATCCTTGGTATATGATTGAATGATATTTTCACTCTCAAGATAATGAAGAATATCTTCAAATGAAGTAAACTTCTCTTCACCGGCAAAGATAGGCATAACATAACTAGCGTAGCACATGTTTGTTGTTTGACTTGTTTTTTGTTATTTATAATTCATATAAATCACTCTTTTATATGATATTTATCAATTTTTTATTAAAAAAATATAAAATTCTTTGAATTTTATAAAAAATCTATTTACGTTCTATGAGATAATAGATAGGACGTGAATTTTCAAATCTCTCTTCTATAGAATAAGGTATCAAATCTTTCTTCTCTTCATGTAAACTATCATTGTATGATACAAAATAGTATTTTAAATCCTCTTTATATTGATAAAAATAAATGGGTATAACTTGTTTACTATAATGATATAAAGATTGTAAACTGTATTGTTGGAAAGTATCATCTGAAAAGATCATCTTCTCATTCATCTTATATCCATTCGAATCATATGTAAACCATATTTCTGAATCTTTTTGTTTGAAAAGATAGATATATTGATGTGTATGAAGAAAGAAAGGTGATTTTTTACGATATAAAACAACAGAATAGGGTATATCAATAACACCCATTAATTCAAGATTTTCATTTTCTTTTGGATATGTAGGAGGAGTAGATAGGGAGTATAAAATAGGTATAAGAGTTGAAGATTTTTGTTGATACATATATTGAAGATATTGTTGAATAGGTAAATGAGATAGATGAGGAGAGAGAGGAGCTGTACATGATGAAAATGAGAGTGGATGATGAATTAAATTCGGTGATTTATAAATCTTCTCATTCTCCTTCATAGACCCACATAAGAATATCTTCTCTTTTTGAGGGAAGATATGATTAATAATCATCTTTTTAAATGAATCTTTCTCTTCTTTTGGTACAGAGATGAGTTCAAAAGCGATATTTGGATGAAAACGACTATTTCGTTTATGATAAATCATATCTTCAAATAGAAGATGATTTTCATAAAGAGACATCACATGAATTAATTCATTGAGATGTTCAGGACGAAGAGGAGTAGACAACTCAAAAATCTTCTCATAATATTTTTTACGACTCTCTTCTAAAAAATGATTTTCTTTTATCTTCTCTAATAAATGAGTACATGGTTCAGTCCCACTCGGATATTGTACTATAAATCTGTATATCTTTTCAAAGATACTTTTAATCTCTTTTTCTCTTCTCTTCTCTAATACAAATGATTCATATCCAAATCTCTTCTTCCAATCATAATCGATTAATTCAGTAAATGTGGGATATAATCGTATCTTCTCTTTTAATAAAGCATCTGGATCTCTTGTTTGTTTAGTAGAATGAAGATAATTAGATAAAATCTTTTCTAAAAAATCATTCTCTATCTCTTCTTTAAAAGAATGAAAGAGTATACCTTGATGTAAAGAAGATTGAAGTGGAGTACCCGGTTGAATAAAATGATCTTTTTGATTTTTTATAAATTTAGTTTGAAAATGAATAATATCTTCATCTAAAATCAATGGTTTTATCTCTACTTTAACCTCAGTCTTTTTAGAACTTCCTGAAGATAATTGATTATTATTCTTTTTTATAGGAGATTCTAATTTTTTCTTCATTCTTCTCTCTTTGATTCTCTGAATCATCTTCTCTCGTCTCTCTTTTTGTTCTTTTTCAATCTTCTTCTCTTCATTCTGTTGAATCTGTTTTTGATGATTTATTTTTTGTTGATTCTCTCTCTTCTCTCTTCTTAAATTCTTCTTTTCTATTCTTCGTTCTTTCTTCGTTTTTCTACCATCATCTATATCCTGAACGGATATAATCAATTCATTCTCCATAATTCTATTTTTATAATTATAAATGATTTTCTTTATATTGATTTGAACGAATCTCTTTATACTTCTTCAACAAGAATGGGTGTCACTTGCCTTCTCATAAAAACGCGTTGATATAGAGAAGATTGCCAATGAATGAAGTATTGAAAAACAAAGTGAGAGATAATATGAAAAAAGAAGATTGATATCTGTATCCATAATCCGATATTTTCTCTTTGATTTGTAAAATCCATAAATGTATATAAACACATAATAGCTCGAACCATATATTGACAAATAATTAAAAATTGTTCGTATAAAGGTAAACAATGGCCTTTATGTAAAGAAAAACAGATAAAGTTATCAATCATAGCGATTAGATAAAGACCAAATAAGAATTGATTCCGAAAATTGGTATAAACAACTTGTAAAAAGAAGCATAATGAAGTTACATCACCCAACATATGTAAAGTGATAATTTTTCGATAAAATTTGTATTCTTCATTACTTATTTCAAGAGGTGTTAATATTCTACTTATATGGATAGGTTCAATTTGAACATTCATCTGTTCCACATGATATATATGATAATGTATATTAGGTATAAATGTATATTCTGTTCTTTGAGTATAGTTTAAATTACAACTAGGACATCTTCGAGAATTAGTATTCTGTTGATATTGATTCCAACAAGTTCTATGAAAATAGATATTAACACAGTGTTGACATGGATTTTTATATTCGTCCTTCTTCAATATTGTATCTAAACAGATTATACACTCTTGTTGAGACATTCAAATCTCTTTTTTTAAGTATATTTCATTCTTAAAAAATGTAAAATGAAAAAAGAATCAAATTTTATTTTTGTGATTTACGTTTAATGATTACATAACACCGAATAGGTTTTTGATAGTATTGAGAGAATTGTCTTCTTCTTCTTTTTCTACTTCAATTTTAGGAGGTATCTCTTCAAAGACTTGTATGATACGTAAATCAAAAGAATGACCTATGCACAATACTTTATATTGATGATCTTCTTTCCATCTTTCATAATCATCTTCTTTTAGTAGGGAGAATAGATAATCCCCTATATAATAACATTGACCATTTTTATCAAGAATATATTTAGGTAAGAATGAATGATTTTTAATAATTTTATCGACATGAATAGTTAGTTCAGACTTAGTTTGATAAAATTCATAAGTGACAAAGATAACAAAGAGGATAAGAAGAAGGATGGTTAGGATGATGAGAGTTTTTAAGGAGAATGAAAAGGGGTAAGTAAAGAAAGTGGAGATAGAGAAGAAGAGAGATTCAAAAAAGGTATTTTTGGGTACTTTTTCGGGTATAATCTCTTGGATTTTTACTTCTTCTTCAACAATCTGTTTTAAGACTTCATGAGTCTCTTCAAAATTAGGATTTAATTCATTCATCTCTTATCTTTTATGTATTATATTTTTTTTTATTTTTTTACATACATCCAAAAAATCTTATTTATTAATTCATTTTTCAAAAAATGAATATAAAAAAGAATAAAAAAAGTAGTTTAGAAGAATGAGGGTTGAAAAGAATTTAGGGGAGTACACAGTAGTGTATTATAGGGAAGAGTTTCATCCGATAACGACGGATAGACCGCGAGTGATGTTAATCAATCATTTTAGTTGTAATCGTCATGAGGAGAGATTTGTCTTTGATTTTCAAAATCTAAATGAATATCATAATTTTTTGAATATTTTAGAAGGTGATGAGATACATTATAATGTACAGATTGGAAGATATGGAACAAGTTATAATTGTACATTTACAATAAATAATCGTACATATGAGTCATATAATCATATTTAATAATTATTTAGCGATATGTTGAGAGATGGAGATTTGGATGATAAATTCGGGAGGATAGAGATTAGGTAGATGTTTTTTTATTATTTTTTCCATATTATCTTTCCATGTATAGATGGAACGAATAAAATCGGGTGAATAGTGGGTATTGAGTATACCGAATGTAAATAATTTTTCATAGGGTTTTTCGACGGAGAAGGTAATATGAAAAGAAGCCATATCAGGATTATCGAGAATAATAGGATAACCTAATAATTCACCAACATAACGATGGAAGGCTTTTTGGTCATTACGAAAACGGTTAGGATTAAATTCCATGGGGTCAATTTTAGAATGAGAGATGACATAGGTAGTAGAGTTATCCTTTGGGGAGGGATAGAAGATAAAATGAAGTTTATATTTTTTTAGAATTTGATGGAAAATGGAGGGATTAAAGTTAGGATGGGGGTAAACTTTAAAGATACAACCATGTTTTAAGTTTTGGAGTACGAGGAAGAGGTTAAGTTTGTCATGGGGTATAAAAGAGGCATAAAAGAGTAAGTCTTTTTCTTCTTGATTATAGGAATGTTGATTGCCCATCTTCTAAAAATAAAGTGGATAAAAATTATTTTTAATCAAACATTAAAAATAATAAAACATAACGATCCCGGAGAGAATCTTTTTATGGTGAAAATATAAGTCGACCATACGATTAACAGACCTTTAAAATCATAAATGATTTTTTTAGAGGATGGGTCAAATCCTTTATAAACTGTAAAGTTTAATTATTTTTTAGTAAAATATTTCTGGCAGCTTGATAATCTCTTTCTAATTCAATCTTACAATAAGGACACCAAAACACATTACTTCTACCTACAAAATGATTCATACAACCACAATTACCACATGTTTTTGTTGTATAACTTTCATCAACTATTTTTAAATTAGTACCATATTTTTCACATTGGTAAAAAATCTTTTTCTTAAATTTATAATGTGAATAAATATCAATAAAACGATTAGTTTTACTATCCAATGTTGATTTCATTTTTTTGGTGTTAAATGAAGGAAGAAGTAAATTTTTATAGTTTTTTGTTAGAAACGCTGAAATTTTCCATTGAAAATCATTAATTATGTTTTTAACTTTGGTTATCAGTTTATAACATTTATTATTGATTTTTTTTTTATTTTTAATTTGAGATGAAACTGATTTTAATTTATCTATTTTTTTAAGAATTTTATTTAATTTAGTTTTTAATAAATTATTACCAAGTTCTCCACAATATTTATCTGG
>JACCEC010464629.1_pt1 | contig 27102 bp, 31 predicted proteins | sample 7450121 | NCBI WGS metagenome assembly JACCEC01 (sample SAMN15323455, study PRJNA562643) | freshwater metagenome | isolation source: river surface water | place: USA:Blue River Watershed | collected 2017-08-18 | reverse complement strand
CGCCGGCTTGGCCGGGGCGCCGGAGAACGCGGACGTGACCACGTCGACGATCGAGGTCGACTTCTTGTCCGGGTTGTACTGGCCGTACAGGTCCACCTTGCGGCGGAAGTTCTGGATGTTGGTGGCCACCGCCTGCTCGCTGTCGCCGCGCGAGGCGCCGATGTCGCGGATCTGCTGCTCGTACTTCTTGTACGCCTCGGGGCTGCCAGCCGCCTCCTTGATGGCGGCGCGCGTCTTATCGTTGGCTTGGCCGGCCATCATCTGGCCCACCTGCTGGGGCATCTTGGCGGCCTTGACCTCGTCGGACATCAGGTCGACGTTGCCCACCCCCAGGTCGTAGGCGCCGCGCGCCATCTTGGGGTTGCTGTAGACGGAGCGCACTTCGCCCGTCTCGGCGTTGATGCTGGGCAGGATGAAGTTGGGGTTGCGCGCCGCATCCACCGCGATGGCCTGCGCCTTCTGGGCCGACAGGCTGGGGTCGGCGGCGAAGATGCCGGGCAAGTAGGAGATGGCCGTGGACTTCTGGCCCTCGTCGTCGAGCTTGTAGTTGCTGATGAGCTTGGTGGCCTCATCCAGCGCGGTGGGCGGCAGCTTGCCCGCGCCGGCCGTGCCCGAGCCTGCGCCGCGCTGGCCGGTGGGGCGCACCATGGTGGGCGAGCCGTCGGGGTTGTACTCGCCGTTCCACACCATGCCGTTGTTGTTGATAAACGGCTTGCGCGTGTCGCCAGCGCCGGGCACAAAGGCGGCGCCGGGCGCCACGACGTGACCCTTGGCGCGCTCTTTGTCGATGTCTCCCTGGCTCTTGATCTGCTCCTCGCGCAGCGACTTGTTGTAGGCCGCCAGGGTCTCAGGGCTGTAGTAGGCCTCCAGCCCCTTCTTGAGGTCGGCGACGCTCTTGAAGCTACGCTGGATCGTCTGGCCGCTCGAGCCGTTGAGCAGGTCGACCGTGACGCCGCCGTCGCTGGTGGGCGTGATCTTGGTGACCTTGCCCGGCAGGCGGTCGCTGTTGTACATCTTGGCGGCGCTTTGCGCGGCGGTGTACAGGTCGGTCGTGTCCGGGGTACTGGCGCTCCAGTTGAGGAAGTCCTGCTGGCCGCGCTTGAACGATTCGGTGTCGGCCTTCTGCTCGAACTTCAGCGCACCCTCCAGGTCACCCACGGCGCGGCGGTTCTTGGCGTAGTCACCGAAGATCTGGTCCCAGCCGCGGTTGCGCGTGGCGGTGCTGGCGGGCGTCTCTTGCGCGCCGGGCATCAGGTTGCCCTCGTCGTCTCGCACGACGGGCGCCTCTTTGCCGTACATCGTCTGCGAGGCAGGGTTTTGGACCGTCTCGGTGGTGGCCACCTGACGATCGGCTTCGCGCACCTGATCCTGGCGCGCCTGCTCATCGAGCACGCGTTGCTGCTGCTTGGCCTGGAATTCGCGCTGCTGCTGCTGGTAGTCGCGGTCCTCCGCCTGTTGCCAGCCCTGTTTGGCGGCGGCAACCGTGGTTCCCAGGCCGCCCAAAAATCCGAGTCCCATGTCGATTACCTCAAATGAAAGCGCCGTAGTCCTGGTTGCCGTAGGCCAGACCAGTGCCAAACCCAGAAGAGCCCAAGTCGGTCTGGCTGAACGAGGCCTGCAGGCCGCCGAACCCGCCGCTGAATGCGCCGGACTTGAAGCCCTGCTGCAGCATGCCGCCGGTGAAGTTGCCCCAGCCGGCGGCCTGATTGCCGTAGTAGGCGGCCGAGTTGTTCAGCGCGTTGGTCAGCATGCCGGTGGCCGAGCCGATCTGACCGAACCGGGTGCCGTAGGCGCCGTTCATAAACGCAGCACCGGCAATGGCCGAATTCAGGCCCTGGCCCGAGGCGCTGGAGGCCACGCCCGAGGACTGGTTGCCCACCTGACCGAACGTGGCGGCGGTGTTGGCCATGTTGCGACCGAAGTTGGCGGCGCCCGCGCGCAGGCCGATGCCTCGGTCCATCGTGTCGAAGGCGGCGCCCGTGCTGGCTCCAGCGGTGCCCAGCGCCTGTGCGCGCTCGGAGGCGCCCTGGGGGCCCGAGAAGGCCGTGGAGGTCAGGCCATAACGTCCGGCCAAGCGCGCGCTTTGCCCGCGTGCGTTGGAGAACTGCTGGTTGACGTTGGCCGCGGCGATGCCGCTGCGACGCGCGATGTTCTCGGGCGAGTCGTAGCCCATGGCGTCGGCCACCACCTGACGCTCCACCGGCTGGAACGTGTCCTTGTAGTAAGCCTGCTGGTCCGCGGAGAACTGGCGCTGCTGCTGGGAGCTGGCCAGCGCGTCGTTGGCGATCATCGTGTTGAGCGCTTCGGCGCGCTGCTGCGCGGGCCGGATGTCGCTCTCGTAGACCGACTTGTTCCAGTTGAACTGGTCGCGGCTGAGCTGGGTCTGCTCGGACGAGGCCGCACTCGCGGCGTTGGTGGCGTTGTTTTGCGCCGAGGCGGCGGTGTCGGCCGCGTCGGCTGAAGCGACCATGCCGACGACGGCGCTTCCTACGATGGCTGCTGCAACCATGTCAATCTCCGATCCATTTCGTGTAAGTCATCTCCACCGCCACAAACTTGCGACGGCGGAAGATTGCGCCGATGTCCTTGTGCAGCTTGGTCCCCATGAACCAGCGCTGGACGCCGCGGCGGCGCAATTCCTTCTCGAGGGTGTCGATCAACAGCAGCACACCCTTGGCGTGCACGTCCCGGCGATCGGGGCGCACGAACAGGATGTCCATGTGGGCGGTCAGGCAGGTGCTGTAGTGCAGGCCTGGGGCGACGATGCTGATCACGTAGCCGATCAGCTCTCCCGCCTCGCGCAGCGTCACGTAGACGAGGCGCCCGTTTTTCTCGTGATGGTCGTAGACGTCCCACTGGGGTGACAGCGGAACCTTGTCCTTGTTCAGGGCAAGCTCTTCGTAGTGCGTGTCCAGGATCTGCTTGAGCTCCTGAACCTGCGCCATGAAGGGTTCGACCTGGGCGGTGATCATCGCGACGTCCGAATGTCGACGACCATGTGGATGCGGTCGTCGGCGCTGTTGTTGATGACTTCGTGAACCTCTTTGTTGTTGAACCACCAGACCTCGCCGGTGGCCATGTGAACCGCTTCGTCGCCGGAGCGGAACAGCACGCCGGGCTGGCTTTGCAGCACGATGTGAAAGCGCGTGTAGTAGTCGGCGTGCGCCTCGGTGTCCGGGTGCGGGTAGATGCGCCCGCCGGCGCGCAGCTTGTTGATCATCACGCGGCCCAGGCGCTCGCCGCCCACGTAGGCCATCAGGTTCATCACCAGCGGCCGCGCATCGGTGAGCAGCTTGTAGGGCGGGTAGTCCACGCACTCGTGCTGGTCGAAGTTGGCCACGTGCTCTTTGAGCGCCTCCTCGGTCTCGTGCACCGACTTGACCGGGAAGCGCAGCATGATGGTCTCGGTGTCGCCAAACGGGCCCTGGGGGTAGTCACGCAGGTACGTGTCCTCTTTCCACAGCTCGGGCCGTCGCTTGATGGCGACCAACAGGGGCATCACGTCGATGCCGGTGAACAAACGCTGAAAGTGTTTCATCTGACCAAGGCCTCACAGGGACAAACTTGGCCAACATTTTATCAGCGCAACAACATTTTGTTGCCGACTTTTTTATTTCGTGGTATACGCGCGCAACCTTCAGTTGCCTTCTCTTGAACCGCCAACGCTTTGCTTGATTCAGACTCCGGGCGCCGCGGGCCACCGGATCTCGAGGGGGTAGCCCGTCTGGTCGGTGATGTCGCGCAGGGCCTGCCGGTAGACGCTCCAGGCCTCGTCGATCGGCTGGCCGCGATCGATGGCGCGCAGGACGCGCCAGTCGCAGGATGCCAGCAGCGCATCGCGCTGTGCGCGGGCGTTCGCATCCAGGTCGGACAGCACTTGCTGGGCGGAGCGGGCATCAACCCAGGCGCGCAAGCCGTAGTCCCACTCGTGGTGGTCGCTTGGCCTCGGCGGCTTGGTCACGACGGCGCCGTTGGCCACGTAGTGGGCGGCGATCTGCGACACATCGATTTCCACATGCTCGAGGACTGGGTAGCCCTTCGGATTGATGTGCGGCATGCTCGACACCAAGGCGATCCGCCCGGTGTCCTGCTCGTAGTAGACGTGCATGTTGCTCAAACCTTGTTTTCCCAGACGATGGCCGAGCCCAGCAGGTACAGCTGGGGCGTCGTTCCGCTGGACGATGCGCTGCTGAACACCCCGTCAACGTAGAAGGTGTGACTGCCTGCCGGCAGGCCCGTCATGCGCAGCGTGGTGGTGATGACGGCGTTGCCGCTGCGTGTCGCGCCGGCCGTAATGGTTGGCACGTTGACTTGGCGACGCAGCCCCTTGAATGGCGTGTTAATGGCCGCGTTATAGCCATCGATATAGCAGCGAAGCTCAAAGCCAACGCTGGTCTCGCTTGAGCTGCTGGAGTAGTAGGAGGCGCTCAGGGTTGCTGTGAAGTAGACGGGAACATCGGGTCCGGAGCAGGTAAATGTGATCGAGGTGACGCTTTGCCACGATGACGAGGTGTTGGTGGCCAGTGAGAAGAACAAGTCGCCCGTGTTACTCGAGCTCGCCGCCGTCACTGCGCCGACCTGAATCCGGTCGGTCGTGATGGTGCCGGCGTTGATCTTGGCCCCGTCCAGGCTGGCGATCTTGGCGCTGGTGATGGTGGCGTCGGCGATCCGGGCGGTGCTGAGCGTGCCGCTGGTGATGATCGCTGCGTCCAGGTTGGCGATCTTGGCATCGAGCGATCCCACCGAGATGCGCGCCGCATCGAGAAAGCCGGTGGTGATCTTGGCTGCATCCAGGTTGGCGATCTTGGCGTTGTCGATCGCGGCATCGCCAATCTTGGCATTGGTGATCGTGCCGTTCTGGATGAACGTGTCGGTGATGTAGACGCCCACCGGGACACTCACGCCGTTGATCGTGGTGACCGTGGTGCGCACGATGAAGGGCATCGCCGGCGGGATCGAGGGGCCCGTCGGGTTGGCGATCGAGAAGTCATCGGCCCGAACAATGAAGGTCGAGGTCGGCGTTCCATTGACTGCAGTGCTGGCCAGACCGTAGCCGGTGACGTAGCCATTGGAGTCGATCTTGACCGTGTACTGCGCCTGCAGGCCGCTGATGGAGGTGGCCTGCGTGGACAGCGTGGTGGTGTGCCCGCCCACGGTGGTGGTCAGCGTGGAGATCGAGGTGGCCTGACTGGCGTCGCTTGTCTGCAGGTTGGTGATGTTCGTCTCGGCCGTGCCCACGCGGGTGGTGAGCGAGGTGATGGACGTGGCCTGCGTCGAGGTGGTCGTCTGCAGCGAGGTGATGTTCGATTCGGCCGTCCCCATGCGCGTGGTCAGGGACGTGATCGAGCTGGCCTGCGAGGTGCTCGTGGACTGCAGGTTGGTGATGTTGGTCTCGGCAGTGGTCGTGCGCGTGGTCAACGACGTGATCTGCGAGGCCTGGGTGTTGGTGGTGTTGGTCAGCGTCGTGATCGACGAGCCCAGCGAGGTGTCGGCGGCGATGCGCGCCTGCTGCTCGGCGTAGACCTGGGCCGCGACACTGCCGGCCAGCGACACCGGTCCGTCGATCAGGTTGATGCGCGTGCCCAGCGTGGTGCTCAGCTGCGCCTCGGTAATCTGCCCAGACAGCACGTTGAGCAGCGTGGTCGGACTGGTAGCGGTGCTCGCCTGCGTGCCGCTTGTGGCGTTGTACGCTCCCACCACATCAGCCTGCGAGACGAAGCGGATCCAGTAGTAGTACGTCTGCCCCTCGATGGCCGGGTCCGCGTAGACGTTGGCCACCGTGGTCCCCACGCGCACGGCCGTGCCCAGGGTGTTGGTCTGCGAGCGCCAGATCTCGGTGTACGCGTGGTTGCGGTAGTTGGGCGCTGTCCACGCCAAGATCACGTTGGAGAACGCGCCGCTGGCCGTCAGGCCCGCAGGCTGCGGCGGCGGGATGAAGTCCGAGCTCGGGTCGTAGCCATCGGGGTCAGAGCCGGGGATCACCACCGGCACGATCGTGCCGTTGGTCAGCGGCGAGCCCACACCCAGCGTGAGCACGCCGATGTCAGTCAGGTCGCGCAGCGTGACGTACTGGTCCAGCGCGTCGCCGATGCGGCCCTCGCGCACATCGAGCGTGTTCTTGATGGCGCGCAGCACCGCCAGCTCGTTGTCATCGCGAACATCCGGGATCGCCGGAACTTGGGTCTCGCGGCTCATACGGCTTTGAGGTCCGCGGTGCTGGTGGCCAGGACCACCTCGGAGACTTCACCGGTGGCGTCCAGCTCGAACTCCCAGTCGAGCGCGCGAAAGCCCCCGGGCATCACGAACAGCTCGTCGCTGGTGACCGTCTGCGTCAGGCGCAGCGTGCTGTCGCCGTACACGCGCAGCGTCACCGGGTAGGTGGCCGCGCGCACTTGGCCCACCGCGAAGTTCTGCTGCCAAGGCAGTCGGAACAGCTTGGAGCGCCACGTGGCCGTGGCGTTGGAGCCGCGGTCAAAGCGCACGATGGCGCTGTTCTGGGCGAAGTACAGCGTGTCGCTGGTGGAGTCGTAGTAGCCGCCGGTGAACGCCTGGGTGGCGCCCAGCGAGCAGGTGGTCAGCACCGCGCCCGTGCCGCTGGTGTCCAGGATCAGCATGCCGCGCACGCTGCCGGTGTAGTACACGAGGTGAATGCGGCCGTTGTACAGGTAGGCATCCATCGAGCTGGGCACGTAGGCCTGCCACTGGTCGCGCGAGATCAGGCTCTTGGTGATCACCTCGATGGTGTTGCCCAGCGCCACGAGGCCGTCGGGCGAGGCGTAGATCACGCCATCACCGGTCTCCAGGATCGAGCGCTTGGACACGCAGGCCTGGGGCACCTCGAGCTTGGTGGGTGTCATGGCCGCGGGGTCGGCGCCCTGGATGAGAAAGGGGTAGGCGGTGGTGAGCACGGCCACCGTCTGGCCGTAGGTGGCGATGCCCACGATGTCGAAGTCGATCGTGTACTTATGCGGCCATGCGTGGGGCATGTTGGGCTCGCTGAAGTAGACGGTGCGACCCGAGAACCCGACGGCCGCGCCATTGGCCATCATGCGCAGGCCCTTGAGGTCGGTGGGCGGCGCGACCCAGCCCTCGCTGGGCAGGATCTCACCCAGGTTGGCCTGCGCGATGGTGTCGGTGTAGGTGGTCTGGGCTACTGCCACCTCGGCCACGAACTGGAACTGCGCGCTGGTGCCCACCGTGGAGGAGCGGTAGATGCGCTTGAGCGTGATGTTGTAGCTGCCGGTGGGCGCGCCGGGCATGGTGATGCCCACCGACAGACTCGGGTCGAGCGAGACCACGGCACTGGCGGCCGAGGGCGGGCCCTCCTCGCCATAGGCGCTCACGTAGGTGACCACGTAGGTGCGGCTCTCGGGCACCTTGCCCGTGCCGGCGGCGGTGAACGAGGTGATGGACGGCGCGGTCGGCGCAGGGATGCCCAGCTGGTAGGACGAGCCGGGGTACGGCGCGCCCGTGAGGATCATCGAGTTGGGCGCGTAGCGCGGCAGGCCCACGCCGTCGGTCCAGTACAGGCGGTCGTACTGGTCGTTGGGAATGGGCGAGCGCATGACGTCGGTGTCATTGGCGAACTCGAGCCAGTAGTTGGTCTCGGTGGCGCTGGAGCCGTAGCGAAAGATCGTCTTGGGCGCGGCCAGCGTGGTGGACTTCAGGGTCGTGAGCCCACGCAGCGGCTCGAGCGAGCCGGAGGTCAGCCGCACGTTCTGTGCGACCTGGGCCTCCACCTCGTTGAGCAGTCGGGGCTTGACCACGGGCTTGAGGCCACCGAAGGCCTTGACAGAGAGGATCGTCATGGGGTGCGGCTCAGTGCAGGGTCAGCATCTCGGGGGTGACGGTGTGGCGGGCCACCTGACCGAAGCGCTTGTGGTACGTGATGGAGGTGACCTGCCGCTCGGCCACCCAGCCACCGCGCGCGGCGTAGGCATCGCGCGCGGCCAAGGTCGGGTGCTGCACCACGGTCATGCCGCTGTGCTCTTTTTCTTCGGCGTGGTGGCGGTGGCCCGTGTGGCAGTAGCGCTTGGTGGTCTCGCCCCACACCTTGGCAAACTGCGAGGCAAACAGCAGCGGCAGCTGGTCGTTTTTCTTCAGGTGCCCGTGGTGGAAGGCCAGCATGGTGGTGCCGTGCTGCACGCAGTAGTAGGGCAGCGGCGAGTCGATCACCTGCACGCGCGGCTCGTTCTCGAACAGCGCCTTGAACAGCACGCGCAGCCACACCGAGCTGGCCATATCGTGATTGCCTTCTGCCATCAACACAATCACGCGAGGGTGCTTGGCCAGGGCCAGCGTGATGACCGAGCGCAGCACGCGCACGGCCACCTCAACGACTTTGGAGAAGCGCCCGTCCTGGTCGAGGACATGGCCTGACGTGGGTGTAACCGGCGTCAGACCGTCCGAATGCAAAAAGTCGCCGAGCTGGTTGACCACGCCGACGGCCGCCGCGGGCGAGGCCTCGATCATCGCGGCAAAGCACCCCACCAGCGTGCGCTCGGCGATCTCCAGATCCCAGTCCTCGCCGGCCTCGCGGTGCCATGCGAGCATCCCCACGTGGGAGTCGGTCAAGGTGTAGACCGTGGCCAGCTCCTCGTGCGCCAGCACGGGTGCGGCCACCGGCACTTGGCGCGGCGCCTCATCGCACAGCGCGGCGATTGCCTCTTGCATGGCGGCGAAGCGCTTTTGCTCGTCGATGTTGGCCTTGACCCACTGACCGCCGGGCTTGCCCTCTTTGTCGAAGTAGGTCGAGACCCCCTTGGCCAGGAACATCTCGGGCACCGGCCGGGTGAAGTGGTGCTCGGGCGAGTAGCCGTGCAGCTGGGCGCGCTTGCGCACGGCGGCCAAGGCGCGGTGCACCACCTTGTGGTCCACGCCGAAGTGGCGGGCCGCGGCGCGGATGCTGCCGTGCTCTCCGATGGCGTCCAGGTACTGCGCCTGCCGGTCGGTGGCGAACTGCTTGAGGTTGGCGTCCAGGGTCACAAGGCGGCTTTCTGTCGGCGCGGAGTGATGGCCGACCCAGGAAAAAGAAGAAAGCCCGCCGAAGCGGGCTTGTGGTGGCGTCAGGCGGCGGCGCAGTCGGCGGCGGCCGGCGGCTCGGGCTCGGCGGCCGGCTGGGCGACAGGCTGGCGCAGGGCCAGCAGTTGCTCGGCCTGGGACTTGACCTTGGCCCAGGTCTCCAGGGAGCTCTCCAGGGGCAGCTTGGCCAGACCAGCCAGGATGATTTGGATCTCGGAGACCTCGAGATTGAGTTGCAGCGACATGGCGGGATTCCTCACAGTGTGTTGCTCGCCCCAAAAACGGGCCACTGATTGTACCCATTTTGTTGTCTTTGGCAACATTTTGTTGTCACGGCGTCTCAGCGGCCCGCGCCTCGATCTCGTAGGGGTTGTCGCGGTAGCCGTAGCGGATGAGCCACCACAGGTACTTGACGCTGAAGGCGACGATGCCGTCGCGCTGGATCTGCTCGAGGTGCTTGACCTCGTGGGCGATCAGCCGGCGCTCGTGCTCCCAGCCGTCGCGCACGTAGATCGCGCCCCAAAAGCTGGCCCAGCCACGAAAGCCAAACAGGTTCATGTAGGCCAGGATCAGGCCCGAGGCGATACGCACGTCCAGGGCATCGTCGCTCACGGCAGCCTCGCCTTGATCTCGGCGATCTTGTCCAGCCACTGCTGCTGCGTGGCGTCGCCGCGCTGCCACTGGAAGAACAGCGGGTCGGCTTCGTCCTGGTAGGCCTGCCGGCGCGCCTGCAGCGCGGCCTGGGCGCGGGAGGTGGACACCTCCAGCAGCTCGCTTGAGGTCAGCGGCGTCACGTCGTAGGCGTGGACCCAGCGCTGGCCGTCGAAGGTGGGCAGCGCCTTGGGCAGCACCTTGTGCGTGGCTTGGTTGAACGCGGGCAGGGGCGACGGGTGGACGTAGACAAAGCCCTCGGGCAAGGCGCTGTCGTCCTTGAGGTCTGCCGGCAGGCTCACCTCGGGCAGGCGCTGGCGGAGGTTGACGATGGGGTACTCGACGACGAGTCCGTTTTCGATGCGTGCGTGCATGGAGTGTCCTTATGGCGAGGTGGCGAGGCCGCCCTGTCCCGCTCCGGCGATGAACTGCGTGCCGTTCCAGTTGATGGTGTTGACCGGGTTGATGCCCCAGACATCGTTGAACTGGGTGGTGTAGTTGCGCACCGTGGTCCAGCTCTGGCCGTCTTGGCTCACCGAGAGGTAACCGTAGTCGCCGCCGACCACATACATCTGGCCGTTGTAGGCAATCGACCAGCCACTGGCGCCGTCGGCGGACCAGCCCGAGTCGGCAAGCCCCGGGCAGTAGGTCCAGTTCACGCCATCGGGACTCAAGGCGAAGGCGCCGCTGTCGCCGATCGCTGCCAGCTGCGTTCCGGTCCAGTGCAGCTTGTTGATGTAGCCCGGCCCCCAGGTTGTGTTGCGCAGCTGGTCGTTGACCGTCCAGGTCACGCCGTCGGTGCTGAAGGCCAGCATGGGACCGGAGCCGCCGACGGCGAACCTGTTGCCCATCCATACGCCGGTGTAGGTGTCGTTGGTCGTCCAGGAAGTGGCGATCAGGCCCGGCTGGTCGGTCCAGGCGACGCCATCCGGGCTGGTGGCGATCTTGCCGTAGAGGCCGGCCGCCACCAAAGTCGATCCGTTCCACATCAGCGCGTACACCGTGTTGGCAACACCCCATGCGGTGGACAGCCCGGTCTGGTTGGTCCAGGTGATGCCGTCGGGACTGGTGGCGATCTTGGTGTTGTTTCCGCCCGCCACGTACTTGTTGCCGATCCACACATGCGAGATGCAGGTGCTCGATCCGCCCCAGGCTGACGACAGCCCCGGCCGAAAGGTCCAGTTCACGCCATCGGGACTGGTGGCCGCCTTGCCCAGGTAGCCGGTGGCCAAGTACTGCGAGCCGTTCCAGGTGATGGTCAGGACGTTGGACTGATTGAACGAGTTGCTGCGATGCAGGCCATCCTGGAGGGTCCAGGTGACGGCGTCGGCGCTGGTGGCGGCGCTGTCGTCGCTGGTCACCAGCATGGTCGAGCCATTCCACGCGAGCTGACTGGCGACGTTGGTGAGTCCGGCCGATGCGAGGCCGCCCTGATTCGTCCAGGTCACGCCATCGGTGCTGGTCGCAATGCCGCCAGTGTCGCCGCTGACAACCAGCTTGGAGCCAGTCCAGATCAAGCCCTTGCCGAACTTGGTGCCCCAGGCGGTGGCAAGGCCGCCTTGGTAGGTCCACGTCACTCCGTCAGTGCTGGTGGCGCAGCGGCTTTGGTAGCCCACTGCGACGAACTTCGAGCCGGTCCACACGATGCGCCCCGGCGACGAGTTGGTGGTGCTGCCCCAAGAGGTGGCCGACAGGCCGGCTTGGTACGTCCAGTTGACGCCGTCGGTGCTGGTGGCGCAGCGCCCCTGGCTGCCGACGACCACGATGGTGGTGCCGTTGGTGGCCGCGGACACGGCGCTCTGCCCACTCCAGGTGGCGGCCGGCAGGCCCGGGCCGTCCGTCCAGGTGATGCCGTCGGAGCTGGTGTACACCGAGTTGAACGAGCCGAAGGCGATGAACTTGGAGCCATCCCAAAACAGCAGGCTGGGAGAGGTTCCAACCAAGGTGCCGTACTGGCTGCGATACGCCCAGGTTACGCCATCGGTGCTGGTGGCCGAGACGCCGTTGGTGCCAATGACGACGAACGTGCCGCCGCCATAGGCCAGGGCGTCCCAGGTCTGGTTCTTGGGTGCGGGCAGCGCGTCCATTGCGCTGGTCTGCAGCGTCCAGGTGACGGCGTCGGCGCTGGTGGCCACGTGCCCATCGCCGCCGGTGGCCATGAACTTGCCGCCGGCCCAGATGAGGTTGGTCACGGTGTACCGGCCGAAAGCGCTGTAGTTGTAGGACAGGCCGTCCTGGTAGGTCCAGTTCTCGCCAATGCGCGACTGGCCGGCGGCCGCCATGGCCATGCTGTGCACGGTCATTACTTGACGTCCTTGCCTAGCAGCAGGCCCGTCCAGGTGGTGCCGCCGTCGTGGCTGAAAAAGGCCAGCACGTCGCGACCGGCCGCGCTGAGGATGGGTGCCGCGCCGCCGGCCCACTTCACGCCCGACCACCACGTGATCGATGCGCTACCGCCATTGGTCAGGTCCAGCACGAAGCTGGCCGTGATGCCGCTGGACGGCACGTTGCTCACCGTGAGCGTCGTGGCGCCGCTGATGGTCTTGGTGAAGAAGTTTCCCAGGCTCAGGTCGATGTCGTTGGCCGCCATGGCCACGCGCAGCTCCCGGACCGCGGCGTTGGGTGCCGACGGGTTGAAAGGCACGAAGCCCAGGGCGGAGGTCACCGTGCTGGGGTCGGTGAGCGCCCCGGCATTGAGGCGTTGCTCGACAACGGCACCGGCCGACAGTGTGAGCGCCGAGGTGCCATCCTGGGCCCGCACGATGGTCATCACGTCGCCCGAGCGGGCGGTGACCTTGACGATCTCGCGCGAGACGGGAGAGGCCACCAGCGTGACGTAGAAGTAGTCGCCCGCACCCAGCGCCGGGAAGGCGTCGCCGTAGCCCGCGGCGACGGTCATGGAGGTGGCGACGTTGCTGATGCCCGAGGCCAGCGTGGCGGTGGCGTTGTTGGCGAACTTGATGCCCATGGTGGTAGTGCCTTAAAGCTGTGCGTACTGCGGCTGCGCGGTGGCGGTAATCAGGTTGATGTCCACCTGCGCCGTGGCCGGTCCCGTGTCGGTGCCGGCCGTGATGCTCTGGTAGCTCACCTGCATGCCGGTGCCCACGTACACGTCCAGGTTGACCGGCTGGAACGTGGCGCGGGTGGAGGCATCGCCCAGGGCCAGCGCCTCGAGCAGCGCGCGGCTGGACAGGCGGCCGCCCACCAGGGTGTCGTCGACCGGCGCCGCCTCGAGCAGTGCCGCCACGAAGGCCGCTGCAGCCGAGGCACTGTCGCTGGTGACGGCCACCTCGCTGCGCGCGCCCACGTAGCTCAGGAACAAAGCCTGAGCGTCGGTTGTGGCAGCAGTCTCTGTGCGCGCAGCCACGGCCAGCAGCTGCGCCGCCACCGGGTCGGTGGCCAGGGCGGCCTCCAAGATGGCGGTGGACGTGAGCTTGGCGCCGGCGCTGGCCTCATCGGCAGCGGTCGTCTCGGTGGCAACGCCAAACACCAGTCGCAGGCTGATGGCCTGATCCAGGGTGGCGGCGGTCTCGGTGACGACGCCGGTCAGCAGCGGCGAGCGCGTGGCGCTGTCGGCGGCGGTCAGCGCCTCGGTCAGGCTGGAGACCGCGGTGCTATTTGCCGTCAGCCCATCCAGTGCGGCAGCCGCCTCGGACAGGGCGCCGGTGAAAGTAGCGCCCGAGGTGGAGTCAATGTCGGCCGTCACCGCGGCCTCGGACAGCGCGCCATTGGCGATGCGCGCAGCGGCTTGCGAGTCGAGCGCGGCTCCCACCTCGGTCAGCGATGCCACCAGCAGCGGCGTCTGGACAGAGGCGTCGGCCGGCGCCGAGATCTCGCTCAGGGCTGCTGCCGTGACCTTGCCGGCGGACGACGCATCCAGCGTGGCCGCCAGCTCCGAGGCTGCGGCCGCGGTCGTCATCACGGCGGCCGGCGCATCCAGCGCGGCGGCCAGCTCGGTGACGCTGTCGGCCACGAGGCGCAGCACAGTGGCGGCGTCCAGCGTTGCCGCCGTCTCGGTGGCGCTGGCCACGAGCACGGGCACCTGCGTCGCCGAATCGGCCGTGGATGCCGTTTCGGTGGCCGCCGGCACGAACACAGCGCTGGCGCTGGGCACATCCAGCGTGGCAGCCGCCTCGGCGCGCGAGACGGCCAGGAGGCCTGCAGCCGCAACCGCATCGGTCGTCGCCGCCAGCTCTGCGATCGCCACCGGTTGGGCCGAGGTGACCGTCGGCGCATCAGCCGTCGCAGCCGCCTCGGTGCGGGCCGCGGCCGTGACCACGGCGGCCGAGACGAGGTCGGCCGTGGCGGCCACTTCAGCGCGCGCCGCCACGAACTGCGCCACCGCCTGCAGCAGCTCGACGGCCGCCACAACCTCGGCGACATCCACTGCGTAGGTCTGCGGGCCCGCATCGACGGCGTTGAGGCCGCAGGTGTTGATGGGTGCGCCATCGATGGTGCCGTCCGAGGGCAGCGTGAGGAAGCTCCTCGACGCATCCGCGGTGGCGGCCGCCTCGGTGCGGGCCGCGTTGGAGGGCGAACCCGAGATCGCAAAGTCCGCGGCACTGGCCGCCTCCGCGATCGACGCCGACATGGTGACGCCTGCCGAGGAGGTGGTGCCGAGTGTGTTGCGGACTGACTCAGTGATCGTGCGCGAGGCACGACGCACCGCATCGGGCGCATCAACCGGGGCGGCCGCCTCGGCCAGCGAAGCGACGTTGATCTCGGTGGCCGAGCCGACGTCCGCGGCGGCGGCCGTCTCGCTGATGGCGCTGGCGCCGATGTAGGCGCTGCTGGCGCTGTCGGCGGCGCTCGCCGGTTCGCTGGCGCTGGCGATCGCCGCCTTGCCGCCGTTGGTCGAGTCGTCAGCGGTCGTGCTTTCGCTGGCGCTTGCTGCTTCGGTCGACCTCGCCGATGGCGCATCGGAGGCTGAAGCCGATTCGATCAAGCTGGCAATCGCGCTCACGATCGCGCTCACGGCATCGGAGGCCGACGCGGATTCGGTCACGCCGCCAGTGATCGCGCCGAGGATCTCCTGAATCAGGATGACGGCGGCCGCGCCACTTGAAGAGGCGCTAAATGTCGAGTTGTAGGTTACGCCCGATGGATCCGTCCCGCCAGAAGTGACATAGCCATATGCCCCCGACATGGACATATCGCCGCCGGACGTCGTCGTCAGGTCGGTAGTCGGCGCTTCGGTGAACGAACCGAACGTCGCTCCGGTCGAAGTGACAGAGATCGACGACTGCGTTATGGCGTCGGTCGGGAGGGACGCATAGCCCAGCGCGACGTCTCCGGCGTTGAGGCGCAGGAGCGCGGCCGTCGAAAGGTTATTCGCAGAAGACAGTGACGCTTCATAAAACCTATTTTGGAAGCCAAAGTAGATCTTCTTCCCGTCGGCGGCGACAGCGAGGCCGTAGAGGTTCGTTTGCACCCCTCCTATTTTTCCAGTCGGGTTGAATGTTGAACCCGTCCCAGCCGTCGTTAGGTCGTAGGGGGTCGAGAGCGGGAACGCGACGATGGAATTTGAGTAAGACCACGTTCCCAGGAAGAAGACGGTCGATCCGTCATCCGAGAATGCGACCCCCCTCGCATCGCGCCCATCGGCGAAAGTTCCAAGTTCCGTGATCGTCGCGACGTCAAACGGGGTGGACAGGCTGCAAAAAGCCGCAAGCCCCCCAGTAAAAACCCAAATAAGGGTCGTCCCATCCGGTGAGAACGTGAACGTGTTCGCGTCCGCTGAGAGCGTCTTTGTCTTTTGGAGTGTCGCCGTCGTGATATCCCAGGCCGTCGACAGCCCGTATTGGTTCAGGACAGCGCCGTTCGACACGAACATTTTGTCGCCAGCGGGCGTGACATAGACGCCCCGAAACGACGTCGAAGCAAAGCCAGTGGAAAACGAAGTGAGCGTTCCCGCAGACGCCGACCAAAGGCACCCAGGGGCCGGAAGCGTGAGCCTGTTGATCGCGCCAGTGTCTCCGCGCGAGTAGACGATCGAGGCCCCGCCGGGTTGGATCTGTAGACCCATGCCGCCCGTAGAATTGGGCGCGTAGCGCGTCAGCAGAGCGAGGCCGGTGATGTTATCCGTAGCCATTGCGACGCTGAAAGAGGTCAGCGCCGCCGTCGCAGTACTAGCGCCGTCGGCAATGTTCCATTTCGAATCTGAACTCGATTTTCGGAACGCGATGATGACCGCCGCCGAGACGTTATTCGTCGAATTCGATATGGTCGGGTTCGACTCTGATCCCGAGTGAATCTTCGCAAAAAAGCGGGTCTGCATCGAACCCGCATCGACGCCAGCGGCAACCGTCCCGCTTTTGCCGACGGATTCAAGTTCGGCCCATCCGTTATTGATCGTCGGGGCATCGTTGTATGGCTTGGTGCCATACGCGCAGATCATGAGGTCGCCCGCGGCCGCGCCGCTCGGGATGACCGGGGTTAGGCCGGCTGTGCCGCTGACGTAAGCGCCGACGCCGTTGGTTGGAACAGTGATCGCCACGATTGGCCCTCAGAAGAAAAGGGGCGGCCGCCCAGGAGAGCGCCGGCCCTTCGTTGCGCCCGCTTACAGAGAGGCGGTGTAGCTCACGGAGAGGGTGTCGCCGTTGCCGACGCCCTTGTCGCCGCCAGTGAACAGGCCAGCGGAGTACAGCGCGCCCGCGGTGTTCCCGACGGTGGCGGTCGAGGCGGTGCCGGTGTCCAGGTAGATCACCAAGGCCTCGGCGCTGGCGCCCGAGACCGCGGTGAAGGTCACGTCGGCGCCATCGAAGATGCCGTTGGTGAACGTCTTGGAGCCGATCGTCTGCGCGGTCCCCACCACGCCGGTGAGCGAGGAGAGAAACTGATGCGTGGACGAATAGGTGTAGGTGCCGGCGTCCACCAGCGCGACCTTGATCGTGCCGGTGGACATGTTCACGCCGGCCTGCAGGGCCGACTCTTTGAACTTCGGGTAGAGGGCGTTGGCCGTGCGGGTCGGTCCTTAGCGCGAGGCGTGCCGCTCAGGCGGCGACCAGCTCGTCGGCCTTGAAGTAGCGCTGCTGCTCGACGCCGTCCTGGTCGGTGTACTCGACCAGATACAGCGGCTGCAGCGTGGCGAAGTCCATCGCGGCGCCCTTGACCGTGCCGGCCAGGGTGGTGAACTTGATGGTGACGGGGTCGTTCAGTTGGAAGCTCATGGCTGGTCCTTTCAGGCCTGGGCGGTGTAGGTGACGTTCAGGGTGTCGCCGTTGGCCACGCTCTTGTTGCCACCGGTGAAGGAGCCGGCGCTGTACAGCGTGCCGGTGGTGCCGCCCTTGGTCGAGTTGGTCACCAAGAAGGTGCCGGCGATGGTGGCGGTCGCGTTGATGTTGAAGCTCATGGCGTTGGAGGCCTTGGAGCCCGTGCCCGCGGTGCCCGCGCCGCCGCCGGTGCCGGTGGCGCCGTTCCAGGTGGGGGCCACGCGGGTGGCGTTGGAGTACGCGGTGGACTCGGTCCAGCCGGCGTGCGAGGCCATCGTGTCGGCGGCGTTGTAGGTCGGGGCAGAGCCGCCGTCCACGAGGCCCAGGTAGAACGCGGCGGTGTAGGCCGAGCCTGCGAGGTACTTGTCCAGCAGGTCGACCTTGCCCACGTTGGTCACGAGGTTCTCGATCTCGTCTTCCCACTTGAGGTTGCCATCGGCATCCAGGCAGGTGACCTTGTAGAAGCCACGGGCGAAGACGTCTTCACCACTGGCACTGTTTTTCGCGATGCCGCCAACGGCGACGGACGCAGCTTGAGCTTTTTCCATTTTTGGGTTTCCTTCGATTAAGCGAACTGGGGTCGCACGTTGAACTTGAGGACGTCGTAAACGGTCTGCTTGAGGCCGCCGAAGTCCACCTCAACCTCGCCCTCGTACAGCCCTGGATCGACCAGGAGCGTGTTGCCGGGAAAGTTGAACTGGACGACGCCATCGCTGCCGTCGGTGACGGCGGTGCAGCTGAGCGTCGAGAGGGTGGTGGTGGAGCCGGCCGCGCGAAAGCGAACGGACACCGCAGCGCCCGAGACGTCGAGGACGGAGCCGTCGGCGTTTTTGAGCGTGAGTCGGATGAACGGCAGGTTGTCGCCCTGCACGAGCTTGATGCGATCGGACATGAGGGGTTACCTGTCAGCGGTAGCCGTAGCGCACGGGCCGCACGCGCGGGCTGCCGGCGACACGGTCATGGGCCAGGAAGACCTTGGCGCGGGTGATGCCCTCGGCGAAGGCGATCTGGTTGACGGCGGCCAGCTGCGGGTTGCTCCAGCTCTTGCCGGGCACCTGCATCAGGCGAGCCTTGGCGCCGGCCAGGATCTCGTCCAGGTACGTGTCCACCAGGAACTGCGGCAGGTAGCTGCCGAACTGGTTGGGCGTGTAGCTGGCGCGGATGGTCAGCTTGGCGCCGCCCGCCCCCAGGGGGATGGGGTAGATGCGCACCGTCGACCAGTCCTGCGGGCAGTTGTAGTAGGCCGGGTCCGAGCCCTTGGCCTCTTGCCAGTTGGGGATGAGTTCCTGCAGGCGCTCCATGGTCACCGGCACGAGTTCGCGGTTGACCATCCAGATGGACTTGATGGTCACCACCTGGGCGCCGGTGGGCGCATCCAGGTCGTACTCGTTGACGTTGTCCTGGACCGCGATGGGCTCCTGGATCTCGTTCCAGATGCCCGTCTCCCAGCAAAACTCGTTGGCCGATCGCATGATGGCCTGCGTGGCCAGCGAGTCGGGCACCCCGATCACCTCTGGCAGCAGGTACGGCAGCAGCTGCTCGGGGGTCATCGGTTAGGCGCTGGGCGGCTGGTTCGCGGGCACCGTCGGGTTGAACGGCAGCGAGCGCAGGTTGGGGTTCACGCCGGTGAGCGCCGCCACCTGGGCGTTGATGGAGCCGGTGAACAGCTGCGTGGCCGCGGCCGCCTGCGAGGCGTTGTTGGCGAACTCGGCATCCTTCATGTAGGCGCGAGCCAGGATGTAGTTGACGAGGTCGTCGACGTAGCGGTCGTCCACCGAGATCTTGGTGGAGTCCACGCCGTCCATGCCGTAGCTGCCGCCGGTTGAGATTTCCACCGGGCTGGCCAGATACGAGATCTCGACCCACACGGCCGGCGAGGCGGGGATGCCGGGCGAGACGTAGAAGGTCTTGGGCGTGCGCGGATCGAACACGTACTGGCTGACGGTCGTCGCCGTCTTGGTGTGCCAGTCCGGCGCGTTCACATCGAGCACCTCGCGGTCGGCCAAGCGCACGGCGTTGCCCGGCGTGGTGCCGGCCGAGCCCATGTTGCGAATGACCGACTGCAGGTAGTTGCCCAGCACCTGGGCCGGGCTGGTGCCGTCGCCGGTGATCAGGTTGGCCGCCAGGATCGTCTCGATGGACTGGCGCGTGCCCGGGGTCAGCTTGACGGTGTCCACCCGCGAGCAGCTCGAGGGCATGTACTTGGCGATCGCCTTCTGGCCATCGTTGAGCCAGGACACGAGCTCGCGCTGGGTCCAGCGCGTGAACTGCGGAGAGATGTCATGCAGCTGCGAGGAGACGCGGTACAGGACATCTTTGACAAGGGTGGAGGAAGCCATGCTTTACCTTCGGAGCGGTGGGGTCAGTGGGTGCTGAAGGCGAAGCGGTTGAACACGCGCTCGATCAGCTCGGTGGTTCCAGGACCAGCGGGGTGGTACGTGGAGGTCTTGGCGTTCTCCAAGATCGACACCAGCTCCTCGGGCACCTCGACGGGGATGCCGCGGGGCACTTGGTACATGTAGCCGTTCAGGCCAATGGCCACCGCGTCGCGGCCGCCTTCGGCGTCGCTCTCGTGGATGGTCACGGTCTTCTTCTTGCCCGACAGGGCGATGTCGAAGCCGTCGACCTTCACCGAGCGCTTGCCGCTGGCGGAGGTCTTGGTCTTGGCCTCGGCGGCCGGGGTGGACACGGGGGTGTCGTCGATGTCGGAGACTTGGGATTCGTTGCTCATGCGGTCCTCACAGATGAGATGGGGTGCCGGGGATTGCCCGCCCCGGCGTCGGGTCCGGTCGCTGTTAGGGGTGCGCACCGGAAAAGAAAAAGCCCCCTGGGTAGGGGGCTTGTCCTGAGATCACGCCGGCATCAGCCGGCGATCAATCAGGCGGTGGCAGCGACCTCGGCGCGGACCATCCAGCTGTCATTCAGGATGACGGCGGTCTGCATGGCCTTCCAGGCGACGTGACCGCGCTGGGCCAGCGGGTCGGAGTCGGAGGGCTTGGGGTTCACGACCATGGGGGTCAGGGCGAACATGCCCTTGAGCGCCACGACGCCGTAGGCGTCACGACCCACGAACAGGATCGGGTAGACGTCGGCGTTGGTGCCCGAGGTGGACAGCATGGTGCCCTTGGCGCCACCAGCATCTGCGAAGGGCTCGAAGATGGTGGAGGAGACGTAGCGCACGTCCTCGCACTTGCCCAGCTCGTTTTCCCACGGGGTCATGGTGCCGTACTTCTCGGACGGCACGAAGCCGGTCAGCGAGCGCACGTCGGCTTCCAGGTCCGGGTGGATCAGAGCGACGAAGCCAGGGGCCACGCTCTCGGTGCCGAAGGACGGGGTGGAGCGCACCACGGTGGTGATGAAGCGAGCGTTCTGGCGCTTGAGGGCGCGAACGGCACGACGCTGCAGCTGCAGGGTCACGGCGGTGTTGACCGCGTTGCGGGTGGCGCCGTTGGCGTACAGCACGTTGGTGCCAGCCTTCAGGACGCCGAAGCGCATCTTCTCGATCATCTGAGCGGCCTGCTCACCCAGCAGGGCGACGGCTTCGTTCAGGGTCGGATCCTCGTGGGTGTCCAGGATCACGTCGGTGATGGTCACCTTGTCGCCGTACTGGGCGAGGGTGGCGGTCACGTCGGTCACGGCCAGGGTCTGGCCAGCGGGCGTCACGCCTTCGGTCAGGGTGGTCGGGGTGTTCGGCAGCGCGTTGTAGCGACGGAACTTGATCACCTTGGTGGACGACTCGGGCAGGGCCTTGGCCTGACCGAACTTTTCCAGCACGAGGTAGGGCAGGCCGCGCTTCAGGAGTTCCTTCTCAGCGTAAGCAGCGGTACGGGGCGAGATGTCGCCGTATTGGGTTTGAGCCATGTTGATTTCCTTTCGTTAATGGCATCGGGGAATTGCTGTTTGCACAGCCATTGCGGAGAGGAGCGGGATGGACTTTCCTTGCCGTGTGCAGATACGCGAGAACTCGTTGCGCGGGGCACCGTTGCCGGCGTATCCCTCGAGTTCTTTTCTCGTGCGCGACTTGTGGGTCGAGCTCCAGGTGCTGGGTGTTTGGTTCCGGCGCACCCTGCTACGCCGGCTGTGAGGCAGCTAGTTGCCTTCAGGCAGAAGTGACAAGGGGCCCGGCGCTCCGCAGCGCAAGGCCCCTCGATGCGCACGCGCTGGGCGCATGCGTTGTGTGAATCTGGTCAGCACGGTGACCACGGTGCTGGTGCGCTGGTCAGTGCATTGACCAACTCACCGGTGAAGGTCCGGGGCTTGCACCCGGCGCGGCCGTGTCGGCCTCGTGAAGCCCCAGGCCCGCGGGTAGCGGGCGCGGCGGGAACTCGGTGGTGTTCAGTAGGCGACGGGGATGTCGCCGCAGGTGATGGGCATGGGCACGTTCCAGCTGGGCCAGCTGGGCGGCTGGGGCACAAAGCCCGGGCCGAAGGTGGGCCGCGCGGTGTTGCCCACCAGCTGGGTCAGCAGCTCGACCTGCGCCTCGAGCTTGGCCACGCGTGCTTCAAGCGCTTTGACGCGTGCTTCACGCGTGCTGCTGCGTGCATCAGGCACGGCGCGCGCTCAGCTCGCCTCGTCCCAGGCGGCCGCGTACTGCTGCGCGTCGCTGGGGGCGGCCGGCTTGGGCGCCGGCTGGGCGGGGGTCTTGGCCTGGGCCTGCGCCTTCAGGTGCTGCTCCAGGTCTTTCATCGGCACCTTGCCGTTGGGGTTGACGACGATCTCGTCGCCCACCGTCAGCACCGGGGTGCCGGGGTTGCGCTTGAAGAACTCAGCCTCGCCCGGCTTGAGCGAGCGGCGGATGCGCAGGTCGGCCATGGTCAGAAGTCGTTCCAGGCGTCTTCGTAGTTGCCGCCGGCCTTGGGCTCCTCGGGCAGCTTCATGCCGGACGAGCGCACGCCCTCGGCCGCATCCAGGGCCGAGTCCTCGAAGGCCTCATCGACGATGGACTCGCCCTGCGCTTCGGTCAGGCCCTCGCTGGGCGCGGCGCCGTCCTTGGCGCCTTGCACGTTGGCGGCCTTGAAGCCGTCGAGCAGCTTGATGATCGAGCGCGCGTTGCCGTTGGCAATCGTCTCCATCGCGGCGCCCTTTTGGTCATCGGGCAGGCTGTCCACGTAGGTCTTGAACTCTTCGCTGGCGCCGATCTCGTTGAAGTCGGGGTGGGCGTCGGCGATCTTCTCGAAGTGGCTGCGCGCCTTGGTGTCCACGATGTCGTTGATCACCTCGTCGACGGTCTTCGACAGCTCGCCGAACTTCTCGCCAGCTGCAGCGACGCCGGCCTCGCGGGCCTTGGCGGTGGCGATGGCCTCGATCATCTTGACGAAGTCGTCGCCGAAGTCCTCGGCCAGCTGGCGCATGGCCTGCTCGGGCGAGATCACGCCCTCCTCCACCTGCTCGGCGATCTGCTCGACCCGCTCCTCGTCGGCCGGGGTGTCGGCAGCCTCGGCCGCCTCCTCGATGGCCTCGCCCACCGCCTCGGCCTGCTCCTCCTCGGAGCTGGCGCCGGCGGCCTTGAGCTTGGCCTCCATGGCCTTCAGGCGTCCCTCCCAGGACTTCAGGCGCTGGACCTCTTTTTCCATGTCCACGGCCGGCGGGTTCACCTCGGCGGCGTCGCCCTCGGGCTCTTGCTCGGCGGCCTCGGCGGCAGGCACCTGGGCCGCGGCTTCGGCGGTCTGCTCGGCCTGCTCATCTTGGGCGGCCTTCTCCAGCTCGCCGCCGTCGATCACGACAGCGACATCCACCGGGTCGGACGACTGGCCCTCGGCGCCGTCTTCGGCGGGAGCCTCAGCGGGCTCGCTCAGGCCGAAGGCCTCGTCCTCGCTGGGCTCGGCAGCCGGCGCTTCGTCTTCGTTGAAGGCGGCGGCGAATTCGTCCTGGTCATCCTTGAATTGATCGGTGGTTGCCATGGGGTTCCTTTCGTTGGGCTTCCGGTGATGCCGGTTGCCCGGCTCAGACTGTCCCTTCCATTGCTGGACGGGGGTTGAGTTCCTTTTGGTCCATCACCCATTCGAGGTGATGGCCATTTGCGTGGGAGTTCTTCTTGTCAAGAACTCTCGATACGTTTGCTGGGTGCGTCCCGAGCCTTCTCGCGGCCTCGGACTTGCTGTAGAAAATCTCTCCAGTCTCGATGCACCTGAACGGCTTGGCGCCGTGGGCGATCGCCATCGCATCGCGTCCTGATTGGGTGGAAAATTGAGCGATCCTGGCGCGAATAAACTTCTGCCGAGTTGCTGGGTTTCTCCACTTCTCGGCACTTGCTTGTGATCTTGTCATTCGGTCAACCACGGTCGGCTGGTGCCGACTGACCTCAAGACGCTGCCGCGCGACCGATTCGCCAAGCCTTGCAGCGCGAACTTTCTCGGAGATCCTCTTCCTGGCTTCCGGGTTGGCTCTGTAGTAGTCGATCAGCCTCCGCCTCAGAGACTCGACTTGCGCTGCCGTGTGCTTGTATCCAGAGACGCCATCGCCGCCGTCTGTCATGTTGACCAGTGGGTGGCCGAGGTCTCTGAACACCTGAATCAACAATCTCTCGTGCTCGAAAGCGTCGCCCTCAGATTCCCATGTCGCACACACCTCGGCGGAGTAGCCATGCTTCGACGCGACAAAGTTCCAGCGCCGATTTCGACCGGATCGCGACGACGACCTGCCGCCCTTTCCTTTTCCGACGTAGAACACTTGGCCGGTGTCGCTCCTTCGATGAAGGTAGGTGTAGAACATTGACTCCGCGCGCGGCGCCGGTCAGTGAGCCAGCAGGCCCACGATGTTGGTGGCGGTGGTGCCGGTGGCCTTCACCAGGGTGAAGCGACCGCGCAGGTAGGTGCCGGCCGGGCACACGAAGGAGGCGGACACGCCATCGACGCCCACGGCGACGACGGTGCCGGCGCCGCCGACGTACAGGCCCACCAGCGGGTTGATGGGAGCGGTGTCGCTGGGCGTGATGTTCACGAAGCGGTCAGGGATCGAGGGGGTCATGGGGTTCCTTCAGACGAGGGGCAGGGCCTGGGTGCCGCGCAGCACGCCGCGCAGGGCCAGGGTCTGCTTGAGGTGGGACTGCACGCGCACCAGCTCTTCGACGCTGACGTCGGCCAGCTGCGCCTTGTAGACGTCGGCCAGCGTGGTGAGCATCTGGTCCAGGTGCTCCATCAGCTCAGCTCCGCGGTACTCGGCCACCGCCTCGGAGACCTGCTGCAGGCGGCGCATGTGAACGAGGGAGTCGTCCTCCATCACTGGTCACCCGCAGCCGGGGTCTCGATGCCGCCGTGCACGCCGTCCATGCCCGTGCTGGGCATGGGCTCGGCCTGGGGCACGCCCAGCTGGGGCTCGCCGCCCTGGGGTGCCATCGGCTGGCCCGGGTGCACGTTGCCGCGCGGCTCGGCCTGGAAGGCGTCGCCCGGGTGCATCTGCACCATGGTGCCGTCTTGCTGCTGCACGGGGCGGCTGTTGAGCTGCGCGATGGTCGGGTCGGGCGTGGCGTCACGCCAGCCGGAGCTGCGCAGGATCTCGTCGCCCGCCGGCGCGATGGTCGGGTTGCTCGTGGCCACGCCGCCGGCTTGCAGCGCCGCGTACACGGCCTCCACGCGCTTGTTGACCGCTTCGGCCACCAGCACGTCGATGTTGGCCAGGGTCTCCTGGGCACGGGCGTTGGCCAGCTGCGCTTCGGCCATGGCCTTGGCGGCCTTGCCTTGCATCTCCTGGATCGCCAGCTGGGCCTGGGCCTGGGCCAGCTGCTGCTGCATCTGGCCGGCCGGGCTGTTTTGCTCGGCCTCGACCTCTTCCTGGGTCTTGACCACGTCGCTCAGCTCGTGCGCTTCGGCGCGCTGGCGCAGCAGCGCATCGCGCTTGACAAAGGGCGCGTCCATCGGGTTGGCCACCGCCTGGGAGAACACGTCCAGCTGCTGGGCGCGCACCTCGCGAGCCACCAGCGAGGCGGTGCCTCGGGCCTTGACGTCGTAGTCGCCCTTGATGGAGCCGTCCTTGTGGAACTGCATGTTCCAGCGGTACAGCGACGTGATGAACGGGCGGGTGATGCCCTCGTCCCAGGCGCCCACCAGATCCTTGATGACGATGTTGGCCGCGCCCATCAGCATGGACAGGCCGGAGCTGGTGCCGGCGGCGCCCGAGCGCATGTTCTCGCCGCTCATGTAGCGCGGGATGGCGGTGACCTCGTCGGCGTTGGCCTCGAAGCGATCGGCCATGCCGGCCAGATCGCCCAGGCGGCTGGGCAGCTCGATGGAGCGAACGGCCGGCTGGCCCGGTTGCGCGGTGTTGCGGAACCAGATCTTCCACGGGTACATCTCGTCCATGCGGTCGGTGTTCGCGAGCAGACCGGGCGCCACCTCGAGCATCGGGCCCGAGGCGATTGCGCTGTTGTCCAGCATCATGCGCACGCTGGCGTTGAGCATGGTCTGGTCGTCACGCATGATGGCGGCCAGCCCCTCGCCAAAGATCGAGGTCTCGTCCTTGTCGAAGTAGTAGATGTGGTACGGCCACGTCACGCCGTTGATCGGCTGCAGCACGGCCTTGATCACCTCGCCGTTGGGCAGCAGCCAGACGTTGGAGAAGAACGTCTCGTGGCAGCGCTCCTCGGGGACATTGACGCCCACCGACTTGAGCTTGTGCCCGTCGATCCAGCCCCAGCGCTCGAGCACCTCGTACTGGTTGTTCTTGTTGCCCTGGTTGGCCGTGCGCTCACCGATGATGCGCAGCTCGTTGTCGTAGTAGCGCAGCTTGATCTCGCCGTCCGGGTGCGCCTTGAGGTAGTCGACGATCTTCTTGCTGTCGAAGCTCTTGCGCTTGGACAGGTCCACCAGATCCGCGCGGGTCATGTTGTGGCGCTCGTAGACGTAGCGGCACTGCTCGATCGAGGTGGCGTTCATGTCCGGGTAGAAGCGCCACAGCGGCACGTGGTCCACAAAGGGCACCACGTAGCTCTCGCTCTTGGCGACCCAGCTGCCGCCTTGCTGCACGAAGGTCGTGCGGATCTTGCGCTCGACCAGCGGACCCTTCATCACCCCGGTGCCGTACAGGTTGCCCGAGTGGATGGTGGCGGTGGCCACCTGCTTGTAGCGCGCCTCCACCAGCTGGTCCTCGATGACCTTGCTCATCTTCTTGGCCGCGTCCTTGACCAGCTTGAGGATGAACTGATCGACCGCCTCGTTGGGCAGGGGCTGGCCTTGCGCCAGCTGCTGCAGCTGCGCCAGGGCTGCGGCACGCTGCTCCCTGGACACGCTGGGCACCGGGGTGGAGTCCACTTCCCAGTTCTTCTCGGCGCCGGCGGGGAACAGCAAGTCGGCGATGCGCGAGTCGATGGTCTTGACCTTCACGCGGGTCTTGCGCACGAAGGCCTTGGAGCGGTTCGGGCCAATGGCCGCCAGCACGTCCGGGTCGTAGATGCCGCGGTACTGGCGCAGATCCTTGAGCCAGCGCTCCTCGGTCAGGCGGCGGTCCAGCTCAGCGCGGGCGAACTCGGCGAGCAGCTCCACGCCCAGGGCGTCGAGTGCCACGCTGGGCTGCTCGTCGCGCATCTGGTCGGCCGCGGCCAGCGCGTACTCGGTCTGCTCGATGGTGCTCACTTGGACTCCGCCTTCTTGGCCTTGGCCTTGTCGACGGCCTTCTCGTCTTCGGAGTCGTCGACCTGCTTCTCAGGCTCGCCGTCGAAGGCGCTCACGTACTCGGCGTGCGCGTCGGTGGCGGCCTTCTTGGCAGCGGCGGTCACCGCGTTCTGGGCCGGCGAGTCTTGCTCGTCCTCGCCCCAGGCGTCGGCGTATTCGGTGGTGTCGCTCATGGGCGTGTCCTTCACTTGGCGCCGTACTTCTTGGCCTGCTGCTGGTGCAGCTGCTCGGCGTAGCGCGATGCGGCCTCGGGCGTGTCGAACACTCCCAGGTGGCGGCCGCTCTTGCGGTAGGTGTCGATGGCCTCGCGATCGGACATCACTCGTCCGTCGTCGGAGACCGTGGGGATCAGCACTTCCTTGCCGTCGAAGTTGGCGCTCATGGAGCGCACGGTGCTGATCGAGCCGTCGCGGTTCTTGACCACGGGGCGCTTGTTCAGGTCGATGTTTCCCGGCTCGAGCAGGCCGCTGCTCCAGCTGCTTTCGTACTCGTCGGCCATCAGAACTGGTTCCAGGCTTGGGCGTACTCGGGCAGGCCTGCAGCGGCCAGGGCCGGCGCCGGCTGCTCGGGCAGCGGGGCAGCGGCCTGGGCTCGCTGCTGGGCGGCGCGCAGGT
>JACCEC010114019.1_pt1 | contig 27120 bp, 2 predicted proteins | sample 7450121 | NCBI WGS metagenome assembly JACCEC01 (sample SAMN15323455, study PRJNA562643) | freshwater metagenome | isolation source: river surface water | place: USA:Blue River Watershed | collected 2017-08-18 | reverse complement strand
GTCAAACTCACCAAATCGTCCGTTTCCATGGATGCGATTTGCGCGGTTGTCATCGCAGCGATTTGTGCTGTTGTCATTTTTGACACTTGGCTGGTTGTCAATGCAACCACCTGATCAGTGCTCAGTGCCAGCACCTGGGATGTGCTCAGTGCGGCGACTTGCGTATTTTTAAGCGCCACAATTTGTGTGTCTGCGCTGAGAGCCGCAATTTGTGCGGTCATCAATGCGAATATTTGGTTGACAGAAAAACTGCTAAGCGCCGACGTGCTTAAACTGTTGACAGAAGAAGTATTTAAGGCAGCTATTTGGGCAGTTGACATCGCCGCGATTTGCGTACTGGTCAACAATGACATCTGATCCGACGTGGACACAGCAATATCGGCTGTCGCCATTGAGCGAATAAAACTCAAACTTGCGCCTGAAATTCCTGTAATTGCTGTTGCCATGATTCGTCCCTGAACTTGGAACATTCCAAGTAGTTACGGTTAATCGGCAGCAAATCGGGAAACTTGACAAAAAATTCTTACATTTTTTTACAAAATAGGCTGCTGCAAGTCATTCATGCCTGACTATTGCTATTTTTAAATACAGCGGTTTGACCCGCTGTCAGTGCCCGTACGAGTTCGTCCGGGGTAATCGACTGTCGGCGGCAAAACTTTGGAAAGTTTTGCCGCCGACCAGTCCGCAAGGTTTAACTCAATCCCAGCACTGTTTTTTGCGCTGTGGACAGCGCGGACTGCTGTGATGTGGTCAGTGCACTGATCTGATTGGCGGTGAATCCGCTGAGCTGACCCGTGGTCAGCGCCTTGACCTGGGCATTGGTCAATGCCGCAATATCAATGGTTTCCAGCGAAGAAATCTGAGCCGAGGTCAAGTACGACAACTGATCCGAGGTCAGGCTGCGGATTTGAGTCGTGCTCAAAGCCACCAAATCATCGGTTTCCATCTTCGCCAGTTGTACCGACGTCAGGGCCGTCAATTGAGCGGTGGTCAGCGCAGAGACTTGATCGGTCGTCATGGCCACGACTTGAGCTGTAGTGAGCGCGGCGACCTGGGTTTTGGACAAAGAGGCCACTTGCGCGGTGGTCATCGCCGCAATGTCCTCAGTATCCATCTTCACCAATTGCGCTGTGGTCACACTCACCAACTGGGCCGTGGTCAAAGCCGCCACCTGGTCACTGCTCAGGCCCACGATCTGGGCTGTCGTCAGCGCAGGTATTTTGGCCGTCTTCAAAGCCGCGATTTGGCTGGTGGTCAACGCCGCGATGTCCCGGGTTTCCATTTTCACCAACTGATCGGTGGTCATGGCATTCAACTGGTCGGTCGTCAATGTGCTGACTTGGGCCGTGGTCAATGCCACCACTTGGGCCGTCGTCAGCGCGGCGATTTGCGCTGTCTTCAGAGCCGTGATCTGGTCGGTGGTGATGGCCGCGATGTCATCGGTTTCCATCGTGGCCACTTGGGCCGTGGTCAAGCTCGCCAACTGACTGGTGGTCAGCGTGGCCACTTGCGCCGTTGTCAAAGCCACCACCTGGGCGGTGCTCAAACCGGCGACCTGCGCTGTGGTCAACGCAGGGACCTGATCGGTCGTGATGGCCGCTACATTGGCGGTGCTCAGCCCCAGCAACTGGCTTGACTTCATCGCGCCGAGTTGATCGGTGGTCAATGCCACCACCTGGTCCGAGGTCAGCTTGGCCACTTGTGTGGTCGTCAACGCTGTGATCTGAGCCGTGGTGATGGCTGCGACATCACGGGTTTGCATGTTGGCGATTTGCACCGAGTTCAAACTGGCCAATTGCAGCGTGCTCAAAGCAGCCACTTGGTCGGTGGTCAAGGCAACGATTTGCGCCGAGGTCATCGATGTCACTTGACCCGTGGTCAAACCGGTGAGTTGTGACGTGGTCAGTACCGCGATGTCATCGGTGTCCATCTTCGCCAACTGCGCGGTCGTCAAACTGGCCAATTGTTTGGTGGTCAGTGTGGCAGCCTGGTCTGTGGTCAAGGCCACGACCTGGTCAGTGGTCAACGCCGCCATTTGCGCTGTCGTCAATGAAGTGATTTGATCGGTGGTGATGGCCACCAGATCATTCGTCTCCATCTTCGCGACTTGCGCTGTGGTGAGTGCCGCCAATTGCGTGCTGGTCAACGTGGTCGACTGCCCGGTCGTCAAGGCCACGACTTGTGCGGTGGTCAAAGCAGACACTTGCGCCGTGGTCAATGCCGTGATCTGGTCAGTGGTAATGGCGGCGATATCGTCGGTTTGCATCTTCGACACTTGCAAACTGGTCAGGCTGGACAACTGGTCAGTGCTCAGCGTCAACACCTGATCGGTGGTCAAGGCCAGCACTTGCGAGGTGGTCAAGGCCGCGATTTGTGCGGTGGTGAAGGAGGTGATCTGGTCCGTGGTGACCTTGGCCAGGTTGGCTGTGGTCAGGCTGGCGGCCTGAGCCGTGGTCAGGGCTGCCACCTGATCGGTGGTCAAGGCCACGACTTGCGCCGAGGTCAATGCAGCGATTTGTGTGGTCTTGAGGGCAGAGATCTGAGCCGTGGTCATGGCCGCGATGTCATCCGTTTCCATCGTCACCAACTGTGCCGTGGTCAGGCTGGTCAATTGGTTGGTGGTCAAACTGGCGACCTGAGCGGTGGACAGTGTGGTCACCTGATCGGTGGTCAAAGCCGCGATTTGCGCCGTGGTCAAGGCCGTGATTTGGTCTGTCGTGATCGCAGCCACATCATCGGTTTCCATCTTCACCAACTGTGCGTTCGTGAATGCCGCCAACTGCGAAGTCTTGAGGGCGGCCACTTGGTCTGTGGTCAATGCCACCACTTGCGCGCTGGTCAGTGCCGTCATTTGAAGCGAGGTGAAGGCTGTGATCTGGTCAGTAGTGATCGCTACCAAATCATTCGTTTCAAATTTTGCCACTCTCGAGGTGGTGAATGCCGCCAACTGCGTGGTGGTCAAAGCCGCCATCTGGTCGGTGGTCAAGGCCATCACATGGTCTGTGGTGAGTGCCGCTACCTGGGCTGTGGTCAAGGCTGAGATTTGCGCCGTGGTGATGGCTGCAAAGTCACCGGTCTCCATAGCTGCTAATTGAACGGTTTTCAGCGCCGCCAATTGGTCGGTCGTGAGACTGACGATTTGACCGGTCGACAAAGCGACAACTTGAGCCGTGGTCAATACCGCCACCTGTGCGGTGGTCAAGGCAGAGATCTGGTCGGTGGTAATGGCTGCGATGTCATTGGTCACCAATTTGCTCACCTGTGCCGTGGTCAGGCTGGCGAGTTGGTCGGTGCTCAGCGTCACCACTTGCGCCGTGGTCAATGCAGCGACTTGTGAGTTGCTCATGGCCGCGATTTGCGCCGTGGAAATTCCAGCGACTTGATCGGTGGTGATAGCCGCCAGGTTATCCGTGGTCAAGGCCACCACTTGCGCCGTGGTCAAAGCAGCCAACTGGGTGGTGGACAAGGCCACCACTTGGTCAGATGTCATGGCGGCGATTTGTGTCGCCTTCAAAGCGGTGATCTGCGTGTCAGTGATGGCAGCCACATCATCGGTTTCCATCTTGACCACTTGCGCGGTGGTGATTGCCACTAACTGCGCTGTTGTCAAAGTAGACACCTGAGCGGTGGTCAAAGCCACGACCTGGTCGGTGGTCAATGCAGCCACTTGGGTCGCCTTCAGCGCGGTGATCTGATCGGTGGTGATTGCCGCCACATCATCGGTTTCCATCTTCACCAACTGGGCGGTGGTGAACGCAGCGAGTTGCGCAGTGGTCAGTGCCGCCATCTGGTCGGTGGTCAATGCCACCACTTGCGCGGTGGTCAGAGAAGACACTTGTGCCGTGGTCAAGGCCGCAATTTGTGCCGTGGTCAAGGCCTGCAAATCATCGGTTTGCATACTTGCCAACTGCGAGGTCTTCAAACTGGCCAATTGCTCATTGGTCAGGGTGAGCATCTGGTCAGTCGTGAAGGCCACCACTTGTGCGGTGGTCAAAGAAGACACTTGTGCCGTCGTCAAGGCCGTGATCTGGTCGGTGGTGATAGCCGCCACATCATCGGTTTGCATGCTGGCCACTTGCGCTGTCTTCAATGCCGCCAACTGGTCGGTGGTCAAAGTCACGATTTGATCCGTGGTCAAGGCCACCACTTGCGCTGTGGTCAATGCAGCGATTTGCGCAGTGGTCAATGACGTGATTTGGTCTGTGGTGATCTCAGCCACATTGCCTGTGGTCAACGCAGTCACTTGCGAGGTCTTGAGCGTGGACAACTGGTCCGTGCTCATGGCCACGACTTGGTCAGAGGTCAGCGACGCGATTTGCGCCGTGGTCAAAGCGGTGATCTGGTCGGTGGTGATGGCCGCAAAGTCATCGGTTTCCATCGTCACCAACTGCGCGGTGGTGATGGCTGCCAATTGTGCGGTCGTGAGCGCCGCTGTCTGGCCGGTGGTCAAAGCCACGACTTGATCGGTGGTCAAGGCTCCGATTTGGCTTGTCTTCAAGCCGCTGATCTGATCCGTGGTGATGGCCTGCAAATCATCGGTTTCCATCTTCACCAACTGCGCGGTGGTGAAGGCCGCCAGTTGTGCCGTGGTGAGCACCGCCATTTGGTCGGTGGTCAAGGCCACCACCTGATCGGTGGTCAATGACGCAATTTGCGCGGTCTTCAAAGCCGTGATCTGGTCCGTGGTGATGGCCTGCAAATCATCTGTCTCCATCTTCACCAACTGTGCAGTGGTGAATGAGGTCAACTGTGAGGTGGCCAGCGCAGCCGCTTGGTCAGTGGTCAGAGCAACCACTTGATCGGTGGTCAAGGCCGCCACTTGCGCGCTGGTCAAGGCCGTGATCTGAGCGGTCGTGATCGCTGCAAAGTCATCGGTTTCCATCTTCACCAACTGCGCCGTGGTGATGGCTGCCAACTGATCGGTGGTGAGCGCGGCTATTTGGTCTGTGGTCAAGGCCACCACTTGCGCGGTGGTCAAGTTTGCCACTTGCGCCGTTGTCAAAGCGGTGATCTGGGCGGTAGTGATCGCCTGCAAATCATCGGTTTCCATCGTCACCAGCTGGGCGGTGGTCAAGGCTGCCAATTGATCGGTGGTCAGCTTGGACACTTGATCAGTGGTCAATGCCACCACTTGTGCGGTGGTCAAGGATGCGACTTGCGCCGTTGTCAAAGCGGTGATCTGGTCGGTGGTGATGGCCTGCAAATCATCGGTCTGCATCGTCACCAATTGCGCGGTAGTGATGGCTGCCAATTGATCGGTGGTCAATGTGGCCACTTGATCCGTGGTCAGTGCCACCACTTGCGCGGTGGTGATGGAGGACACCTGCGCCGTGGTCAAGGAGGTGATCTGGTCAGTGGTGACCGCTGCGAAATCGCGGGTTTCCATCTTGGCCAATTGCGCCGTGGTCAGGTTGGCCAACTGGTTGGTGGTCAATGTCACGGTCTGACCGGTGCTCAAGGCCACGACCTGCGCCGTGGTCAAAGCAGCGATTTGATCCGAGGTGATGGCCGTGATCTGATCGGTAGTGATGGCAACCAGATTGGCCGTGGTGATGGCGGCTACTTGGTCCGTCGTCAGCGCTGCCAATTGGTCAGAGCTCAAGGTCACCGTTTGTGCCGTGGTCAGACCCGCGATTTGCGCCGTGGTCAAGCCGGCGATTTGCTCGGTGGTGATGACGGCGACATCATCGGTTTCCATCTTCGCCAGTCGGGCGGCGGTCACACTGGCCAATTGGCTGGTGCTCAATGCAGCCACTTGGTCGGTGGTCAATGCCACCACTTGTGCTGTCGTCAACGCAGCCACTTGGGCGGTGGTCAATGAGGTGATTTGCGCCGTGCTGATGTTCACCAAATTGTCAGTGGTAATGGCAGTCACTTGCGCAGTGGTCAATGTCGCCAACTGGTCATTGGTCATGGCCACTACTTGGTCCGAGGTCAACACGGAGACTTGTGCGGTGGTCAAAGCCGTGATTTGCGCCGTGGTGATCGCTGCGAAATCATCGGTTTCCATCTGTGTCAATTGCAGTGTCGCCAGACCGGCTAATTGCGCGGTGGTCATGGCCGCCACTTGGTCTACCGACAAGGCTGCCACTTGCGCCGACGTCAACACATTCAATTGCTTGGTGGTCAGCGTAGCCACCTGGTCTTCAGACAAGGCCCCGACTTGGTCGGTGGTCAATGCCGCTACCTGTGCGGTGGTCAGCGCTGTGATTTGATCGGTGGTGATGGCGGCGACATCGTCGGTTTCCATCGTGATCAATTGAGCGGTAGTGATCGCCGCCAACTGGGCGGTGGTCAATGAGGCCACTTGATTTTCAGACAAGGCCACCACTTGATCGGTGGTTAAAGCGGCTACCTGAGCAGTCTTCAACGCAGAAATCTGGTCGGTGGTGATGGCTTGCAAGTCATCGGTTTCTACTTTCACCAACTGGGCGGTGGTGAAGGCCGCCAATTGCGCGGTGGTCAAGTTAGACACTTGATCCGTCGTCAAAGCCACCACTTGGTCAGAAGTCAGCGCTGCGACTTGTGCAGTTTTCAAAGCACGGACTTGGTCTGTCGACAACAGCGCGATGTCTGCTGTTTCCAACTGCACCAATTGCGCGGTCTTCAACGCAGCCAATTGGTCTGTACTAAAGCTATTGGTCTGTGATGTCGTCAAAGCCACCACCTGATCGGTGGTCAGAGCTGCGACTTGTGCGGTGCTCATGGCACCGATCTGGTCGGTGGTAATGACAGCGATGTCATCGGTTTCCATCTTCACCAGTTGCGCGGTGGTCAGTGCAGCGATTTGGTCGGTACTGAGCACGCCCACCTGATCGGTGGTCAAGGCCACCACTTGCGCGGTGGTCAAGTTTGCCACTTGCGCCGTGGTCAAAGCGGTGATGTTGGCGGTGGTGATGGCAGCCAGGTTGTCTGTCGTCAAGGCCACGATTTGCGTGGTCTTGAGTGTGGCCAGTTGGCCGGTGCTCAAAGCCAATACCTGGTCTGAGGTCAAGGACGCCACTTGCGCGGTGGTGAGCGCAGTGATTTGGTCGGTGGTGATGGCCGCGACATCGTCGGTTTCCATCGTCACCAGTTGCGCCGTGGTGATGGATGCCAACTGCGCGGTGGTCAAAATTGCCACTTGGCCTGTCGTCAATGTCACCAATTGATCGGTGGTCAGTGAAGCGATTTGCGCGGTCTTGAAACCGGTGATTTGGTCGGTGGTGATGGCCACGACATCGTCGGTTTCCATCGTCACCAGTTGGGCTGTGGTCAATGCCGCCAGTTGCGCGGTGGTCAGGTTAGAGACTTGATCCGTCGTCAAGGCCACCACCTGATCGGTGGTCAAGTTTGCCACTTGCGCGGTGGTCAGCGCACTGATTTGTGCAGTAGTGATGGCTGCAAAGTCTTCGGTCTGCATTTGCACCAACTGCGCGGTCTTCAACGCTGCCAATTGGTCGGTGCTCAATTTCGACACTTGAGCGGTGGTCAAGGCCACGACTTGCGCCGTGGTCAAAGACGCGACTTGCGCGGTGCTCATGGCACCGATCTGGTCGGTGGTGATGACAGCAATGTCATCGGTTTCCATCGTCACCAGTTGCGCGGTGGTCAGTGCAGCGATTTGGTCGGTACTGAGCACACCCACTTGATCGGTGGTCAAGGCCACCACTTGCGCAGTGGTCAATGAAGCGACTTGTGCCGTGGTCAAAGCGGTGATGTTGGCGGTCGTGATGGCCACCAAGTTGTCTGTCGTCAAGGCCACGACTTGCGCGGTCTTGAGCGTCGCCAATTGGCCGGTGGTTAGGGCTTGCGCCTGGTCCGTGGTCAGGGCGGCGATTTGCGCTGTGGTCAGCGCAGTGATTTGGTCGGTGGTGATGGCAGCGACATCGCCGGTCTCCATCGTCACCAGTTGCGCCGTGGTGATAGCTGCCAGTTGCGCGGTGGTCAAGTTTGCCACTTGGCCGGTGGTCAATGCCACCAGTTGATCGGTGGTCAGAGACGCGATTTGCGCTGTCTTCAGCGAGCTGATCTGGTCGGTAGTGATGGCCGCAAAGTCATCGGTTTCCACCGCCACCAGTTGGGCTGTGGTCAATGCCGCCAGTTGCGCGGTGGTCAGGTTAGATACCTGGCTTGTTGACAAAGCTACGACCTGATCGGTGGTCAAGGCCACGACTTGCGCGGTGGTCAGTGCACTGATTTGGTCTGTGGTGATGGCTGCAAAGTCATCGGTCTCCATGCTGGCGATTTGCGCAGTCTTCAGTGCGGCCAACTGGTCGGTACTCAATTTCGACACTTGAGCGGTGGTCAAAGCCACGACTTGCGCGGTGGTCAAAGACGCGACTTGCGCGGTGCTCATGGCACCGATTTGGTCGGTGGTGATGACGGCAATGTCATCGGTTTCCATAGCCACCACTTGCTTGGTGGTCAGTGCAGCGATCTGGTCAGTGCCGAGCACGCCCACCTGGTCGGTGGTCAAGGCCACCACTTGCGCGGTGGTCAATGACGCCACTTGTGCCGTGGTCAACGCGGTGATGTTGGCGGTGGTGATGGCAGCCAGGTTGTCTGTCGTCAAGGCCACGACTTGCGCGGTCTTGAGCGTGGCCAATTGGCCGGTACTCAAAGCCAATACCTGATCTGAAGTGAACGCCGCCACTTGCGCAGTGGTCAGCGCAGTGATTTGGTCGGTGGTGATGGCCGCGACATCGCGGGTCTCCATGGCAGTCAATTGCGCCGTGGTGATGGCCGCCAGTTGCGCCGTGGTCAAAGTTGCCACTTGGCCGGTAGTCAATGCCACGAGTTGATCGGTGGTCAGAGACGCGATCTGCGCTGTCTTCAAACCAGTGATTTGGTCGGTGGTGATGGCCACAACGTCGTCGGTTTCCATCGTCACCAGTTGGGCCGTGGTGATCGCCGCCAGTTGGGCAGTGGTCATGGCCGCTGTTTGGTCGGTGGTCAATGCCACCACCTGATCGGTGGTCAAGGCCACGACTTGCGCCGTGGTCAGTGCGCTGATTTGGTCTGTGGTGATGGCTGCAAAGTCATCGGTCTGCATGCTGGCGATTTGCGCGGTTTTGAGCGCGGCCAACTGGTCGGTGCTCAAGTTCGACACCTGAGCGGTGGTCAAGGCCACCATCTGATCGGTGGTCAAAGACGCGACTTGCGCGGTGCTCATGGCACCGATCTGGTCGGTGGTGATGACAGCAATGTCATCGGTTTCCATCTTCGCCAATTGCGCGGTGGTCATGGCACCGATTTGGTCGGTACTGAGCGCGCCCACTTGGTCGGTGGTCAAGGCCACCACTTGCGCGGTTGTGAGCGACAACACATGAGCAGTGCTCAACGCACCGATCTGGTCGGTGGTCAGCACCGCAATGTCATCGGTTTCCATCTTCGCCAGCTGCGCAGTGGTCAGGCTGCCAATCTGGTCCGTGGTCAGCAAGGCCACCTGGTCGGTGGTCAAGGCCACGATTTGCGCTGTGGTCATCGCCGCGATCTGTGCGGTGGTGAAGGCGGTGATCTGGTCGGTGGTGATCGCCGCCAGATTCGCTGTGGTCAGGGCTGCGACTTGTGCGGTTTTCAGCGTGGCCAATTGATCTGTGGTCAATGCGACCACTTGGTCAGAGGTCAATGCTGCGATTTGCGCAGTCTTGAGCGCGGTGATCTGGTCGGTAGTGATGGCAGCGAAGTCATCGGTCTGCATCGTCACCAGTTGCGCCGTGGTCAATGCCGCCAGTTGCGCGGTGGACAACACGGCGGTTTGGTCGGTGGTCAATGCCACCACTTGATCGGTCGTCAATGACGAAACCTGTGCAGTAGTCAGCGCCGTGATTTGGTCGGTGGTGATGGCTGCGAAGTCATCGGTCTCCATCTTCACCAACTGAGCGGTGGTGAATGCAGCCAATTGGGCCGTCGTCAGCTTGGCGACTTGGTCGGTGGTCAAGGCCACCACTTGCGCGGTGGTCAGTGCAGCGACTTGCGCTGTTTTCAAGGCCGAGATTTGGTCGGTGGTGATGGCAGCGAAATCATCGGTTTCCATCTTCACCAACTGCGCCGTGGTGAATGCAGCCAATTGCGATGTCGTCAAATTGGCGACTTGGTCGGTGGTCAATGCCACCACTTGGGCGGTCGTCAATGCAGCAGTTTGCGATGTCTTCAACGCAGAGAGTTGCTCTGTGGTGATGGCCGCCAGATCATCGGTTTGCAAGCTCACCACTTGCGCCGTGGTCAAACTGGTCAACTGGTTGGTTGTCAGCGTAGACACCTGATCCGTCGTCAAGGCCACCACTTGCGCGGTGCTCAATGCAGCGACTTGCTTGGTGGTCAGCGCGGTGATTTGATCGGTGGTGATGGCCGCGAAATCATCGGTTTCCATCTTCACCAACTGCGCCGTGGTCAAACTCGACAACTGGTCTGTGCTGAGGGTGGACACTTGGTCGGTGGTCATGGCCACCACTTGGGCCGTGGTCATTGCCGCGATTTGCGCGGTGTCAAACACACTGAACTGGTCAGTGGTGAGCTTGGCCAGATTGGCCGTGGTCAAGGCTGCGATTTGTGCGGTTTTGAGCTCGGACAACTGGTCGGTTGACAAAGTCAACACCTGGTCAGAGGTCAAAGCAGCAATTTGCGCTGTCTTCAGCGCACTGATCTGGTTGGTGGTGATGGCCGCGACATCTTCGGTTTCCATCTTCACCAACTGCGCTGTGGTCAACGAAGCCAGTTGAGCCGTGGTCATGGCTGCCACCTGGTCGGAGGTCAGCGCCACCACTTGTGCCGTGGTCAGTGAGGCGATTTGCGTGGTTGTCAGTCCGGTGATTTGCGCCGTGGTGATGGCCGCGACATCCTCGGTTTCCATCTTTATTAACTGCGCTTTGGTCAACGCCGCCAACTGAGTGGTGGTCAAGCTAGACACCTGGTCTGTGGTCAAGGCCACTATTTGTGCGGTGGTCAGTGACGCTATTTGCTTGGCGGTCAGCGAAGTGATTTGGTCAGTGGTGATGGCGACGATGTCATCGGTTTGTATCTTCGCCATTTGCGCTGTCGTGAAATTCGACAACTGGTCTGTGGTCAATGTAGCCACTTGGTCTGTGGTCAAGGCCACCACTTGTGCCGTTGTCAGCGCAGCAATCTGCGCCGATGTCAGCGAAGTGATTTGATCGGTGGTGATGACGGCCAGATTGGCCGTGGTGATCGCTGCGACTTGCGCGGTTTTCAGCGCGGCCAGTTGGTCAGTGGTCAAAGACACCACCTGCCCGGTCTTCATAGCCGCCATATGGGCAGTCGTCAAAGCGGTAATTTGCGCGGTGGTGATCGCTGCCAGATCATCGGTTTCCATGGCCACCACTTGAGCGGTGGTCAGGGCCGCGAGTTGCGTCTTGGTTAATTTGCTGACTTGCAAAGTATCCAAGGCCACCACTTGGGCGGTGGTCAGTGCGGCCACTTGTGCCGTCGTCATTGACGTGAGTTGTGCCGTGGTGATGACGGCAACGTCATCGGTTTCCATCTTGGCGACTTGCGCCGTCGTCAAAGCTGCCAGATGACTGGCTTTGATGCCTTTGACCTGGTCGGTGGTCAGTGCCACCACTTGCGCCGTCGTCAAAGCGGTCAGTTGGTTGGTGGTCAGGTTGGCCACTTGCGCTGTGGTCAAACTGCTGACTTGGTCAGTGGTCAAGGCCGCCACTTGGGCGGTGGTCAAGCCTGTGATCTGTGCAGTGGTGATGGCGGCCAGGTCGTCGGTTTCCATCTTCACCAGTTGCGCCGTGGTGAAGGCAGCCACTTGGGCGGTGCTCAATTTGCTGATCTGATCGGTACCCAAAGCCACCACTTGCGCGGTGGTCAGCGCCGCTACTTGCGCGCTGGTCAGTCCCTTGATTTGTGCCGTGGTCAAAGCGGCCAAATCGTCGGTCTCCATCTTGGCGATTTGCGCCGTGGTCAAGGCCGCGAGTTGGTCTGTTTTCAGCGACTTGATCTGGTCGGTTGACAAAGTCACCACTTGGGCGGTGGTCATCGCCGCCACTTGTGCGGTGCTCAGGAATGACACTTGTGCCGTGGTCAGGCTGCTGACCTGCCCTGTTGTCAAAGCCGCCACCTGCGCGGTGGTCAGGCCTGTGATTTGTGCCGTGGTGATGGCCGCCAGGTCGTCGGTTTCCATTTTCACCAGTTGCGCGGTGGTGAACGCGGCCAACTGGGCGGTGGTGAGTTTGCTGACCTGGTTGGTACCCAAGGCCACCACTTGCGCGGTCGTCAATGCCGCGACTTGCGCGGTCGTCAAGCCAGCGATTTGTGCCGAAGTGATGGCGGCGACATCATCGGTTTCCATCTTGGCGATTTGCACCGTGGTCATCGCCGCCAATTGGGCCGTTTTCATGGCGGCCACTTGGTCGGTGGACATTGCCACCACTTGCGCCGTCGTCATCGCCGCGACTTGCGCGGTGGTCAAATTGGCCACTTGCGCGGTCGTCAACTTGCTGACCTGGGCGGTGGTCAAGGCCGCCACTTGGGCGGTCGTCAATGCGGTGATTTGCACCGTGGTGATGGCCGCCACATCGTCGGTTTCCATCTTGGCGATTTGGGCTGTGGTCAGCGCCGCTAACTGCGCGGTTTTCAACACGGCCACCTGCTTGGTCGCCAGCGCCGCGACCTGCGCGGTCGTCATCGCCGCGACTTGCGCCGTGGTCAGAGCGGTTATTTGCGCCGTGGTGATGGCCGCGACATCGTCGGACTCCATCTTGGCTACTTGCGCCGTGGTCAAGGCCGCCAACTGGGCGGTTTTCAGAGCCGCCACTTGATCCGTCGAGAGAGCCACGACCTGTGCGGTCGTCATGCCGGCCACTTGGGCGGTGGTCAGATTAGCCACTTGCGATGAGGTCAGGTTATTGACCTGTGCGGTGGTCATCGCCGCCACCTGTGCGGTGGTCATGGCGGCGATTTGCACCGAGGTGATGGCCGCGACATCGTCGGTTTCCATCTTGGCTACTTGCGCCGTGGTCAATGCGGCCAATTGCGCTGTCGTGAGTTTCACCACCTGCCCCGTGGTGAGGGCCGTGACTTGTGCAGTGGTCAACGCAGACACCTGCGCCGTTGTCAACGCGCTAAGCCTTGTCGTGGTGATAGCCGCGACATCGTCGGTTTCCATCTTGGCGATTTGTGCCGTGGTCAAAGCGACCAACTGCGCGGTTTTCAATGCCGCTACGTGATCGGTAGACAAGGCCACCACTTGCGCCGTGGTCAGCGCCGCGACTTGCGCGGTCGTCAGGTTGGCGACTTGTGCGGTCGTCAAATTGTTGATTTGCCCGGTAGTCATCGCCGCGACTTGCGCCGTCGTCAATGCAGAGATTTGTGTGGTGGTGATCGCCGCTACGTCATCGGTTTCTAAGGCCTTGACCTGCAATGTCGAGAGCGCCGCGAGTTGCGCCGTCGTCATTTTGCTGATTTGTTTGGTGTTTAAAGCCACCGTTTGGGCAGTGGTCAACGCCGCGACCTGCGCCGTGGTTAAGCCTGTGATTTGCGCCGTGGTGATCGCCGCCAGGTCTTCGGTTTCTATTGCTTTGACCTGCGCGGTCGACATGGCCGCCAGTTGCGCAGTGGTCAATTTACTGAATTGCTCGGTGCCCAGGGCTGCAATTTGCGAGGTGATTAAAGAATACACCTGAGATACCGATAAGCTTGATACCGTGGATGTGCTCAGGCTCGCAATGCTCTCAGTGTTGATAGCCACCACTTGTGCTGTCGTCATGACAGCAACCTGGGCACTGGTCAACGCTGACATTTCAGTTGACGAAGTCGCAGCAATATCCGCTGTAGACCAGCTTTTTACTGTGGTTGTACTTGCACCTGATACGCCTGAAATTGCTGTTGCCATGATTAATTCCTGAACTTGGAACCTTCCAAGTAGTTACGGCTAATCGACAGCAAATCGGAAAACTTTAGAAATTTTTCGTTAAAAAGTTTTCCGATTCCAGTTTTTTAATCAAAAGGCATTCAACTGTGCTGTACTCATGGCTGCTAATTGAGCAGTTGTGAACGCAGCCGTTTGCGCTGTGCTCATGGCTGCAAGCTGCGACGTTTTCAGCGCGGAAATTTGCGCTGTGGTGATGGCTGCGATGTCATCTGTTTCCATCTTCGCCATCTGTACCGTGGTCAAGGCCGCCAACTGCGCGGTCTTCAAATTTGCCACTTGGTCAGTGGTCAATGCCACTACCTGAGCGGAAGTCAGAACCATCATTTGTGCAGTGGTGAACGCACCCACCTGATCTGTCGACAACGCAGCCACATCACCCGTGCTCAAAGCGATGATTTGAGCGGTGGTCAGTGCGCCGACCTGATCGGTGGTCAAGGCCACGGCCTGGTCAGATGTCAATGCCGCGATTTGAGCCGTTTTCAAGGCCGAGATCCGAGACGACGTGATGGCTGCAATGTCATTGGTTTCCATCTGCGCCAGTTGAGCGGTGGTCAGGCTCAACAATTGCGTGGTCGTCAGCGTAGACACTTGATCTGTCGTCAATGCAACCACCTGTGCAGTTGTCAAAGCTGCCACTTGTGCAGTTGTCAACGCCGTTATCTGGTCGGTGGTGATGGCCGCTATGTCATCGGTCTCCATCTTCACCAACTGCGCTGTCTTCAAGCTCGATAACTGCGCGGTGGTCAAACTGGCAACCTGTGCGGTTGTCAAAGCCACCAATTGATCGGTGGTCAAAGCCGTCATCTGCAATGTTTTCAGAGCAGTGATCTGGTCGGTGGTGATGGCAGCGATGTCATCGGTTTCCATCTTCACCAACTGCGCTGTGGTCAATGCTGCCAACTGCGCTGTGGTCAGTGCAGACACCTGATCCGTTGTCAAAGCCACCACTTGTGCCGTCGTCAGCCCGGCGGTTTGCGCCGTGGTGATGACACCCCACTGGTCTGTGGTCAGTGCTGCGATCTGATCCGTCGTCAGTGCGGCAATCTGTGAAGACTTGAATGCGGGGATCTGATCGGTAGTGACAGCGGCGATGTCATCTGTCTCTATTTGTACCAATTGCGCAGTGGTGAATGCGGCCAGTTGAGCCGTACCCATACCGGCCACTTGACCGGAGGTCAATGCCACGACTTGTGCAGTCGTCAGCGCTGAGACTTGCGCGGTCGTGAATGCAGCCACTTGGTCGCTGGACATCGCTGCCAGATTGTCAGTGGTCAAAGACACCAGTTGGGCTGTCTTGAGTGCAGCCACTTGGTCAGTTCCCATCGCCAGGGCTTGATCAGTGGTCAATGCCGCCACTTGGTCAGTCGTGAGCGCTGAGACTTGCGCGGTCGTGAATGCCAGCACTTGCGCGGTAGACAACGCGGCCAGATTCACAGTGCTCAGTGCAACTGTTTGCGCCGTGGTCAATGCACCTACTTGATCGGTAGACAGGCTCACGGCTTGGTCAGATGTCAAGGCAGCGATCTGCGATGTTTTCATACCGGCCAACTGCTCGGTGGTGATCGCAGCCAACTGATCAGTCGAAATCTCCACCAAATTAGCGGTGGTCAACGCAGCAACTTGTGCGGTTTTGAGCACCGACACTTGGTCTGTGGATAAGTTCGTGAGTTGATCGGAAGTCAACGCCTCCATTTGCGCAGTGGTCAGAGCAGTCACTTGATCGGTGGTGATGGATGCAACGTCATCCGTCTCCATGCTCACCCACTGTTCGGTGGTCAGTGCCGCCAGCTGCGCTGTGGTCAGTGCAGACACCTGATCCGTCGTCAAAGCCACAACCTGATCGGTCGTCAGAGCAACGATTTGAGAGGTTTTCAAAGCTGAAATCTGCTCGGTGGTGATGGCTACAAAATCATCGGTCTCCATACTGGCCAGTTGCGACGTGGTCAAAGCAGCCAGTTGTGCCGTGGTCATGGCGGACACCTGATCCGTGGTCAATGCAACGACCTGGTCAGTCGTCATTGCGACGATTTGAGAGGTTTTCAAAGCCGATATCTGCTCAGTGGTGATGGCAGCAATGTCATCGGTTTCCATCTGGACCAACTGCGCCGTTGTCAAAGATGCCAGTTGATCTGTGGTTAGCGTTGATACCTGGTCGGTGGTCAACGCCACCACTTGCGCCGTCGTCAGTGAAGACACCTGCGCTGTTGTCAACGCGGTGATCTGGTCGGTGGTGATGGCTGCAATGTCATCGGTTTCCATCTTTGACAGTTGGGCTGTCTTAAGAGCGGCCAATTGGTCTGTGCCCAGTGTGGCTACCTGGTCAGTCGTCAAAGCCACCACTTGTGCCGTCGTCAGTGAAGACACCTGCGCTGTTTTCAAAGCCGTGATCTGGTCGGTGGTAATCGAGGCGATGTCATCCGTTTCCATCTTCGACAGTTGGGCTGTCCTCAAGGCAGCCAACTGGTCCGTGGTCAGTGTGGATACCTGATCGGTGGTCAAGGCCACCACTTGTGCAGTGGTCAGCGCTGCGGTTTGTAAAGTGGTCAATGCCGTGATCTGGTCGGTGGTGATGGCTGCAATGTCATCTGTCTCCATCCTCGACAACTGTGCTGTCGAGAGGGCAACCAACTGATCAGTACTGAGTGAGGACACTTGTTCCGTGGTCAGTGCCACCACCTGAGCGGAAGTCAGAACCTTCACTTGTTCAGTGGACAAAGCACCCAACTGATCTGTCGACATCGCCGCCAGATTACCCGTGCTCAAAGCAATGGTTTGCGCGGTGGTCAGTGCACCGACCTGATCGGTGGTCAAGGTCACAGCCTGGTCAGATGTCAATGCCGCGATTTGGGCCGTCTTGAACGCAGTGATTTGCTCGGTGGTGACGGCTGCCAAATCGTCCGTCTCTAAGCTTGCCACTTGGGCCGTATTGAGGGCAGCCAACTGCGCGGTGGTCAGTGTGGACACCTGATCGGTGGTCAAGGCGACGATCTGGTCAGTGGTCAATGACGTGACCTGCGCTGTTTTCAACGCAGTGATCTGGTCGGTGGTGATGGCTGCAATGTCATCGGTTTCCATCTTTGACAACTGTGCTGATGTCAATGCCGACAACTGGGAGGTCGTCAGTGTGGACACCTGGTCCGACGTCAAAGCCACTACTTGTCCGGTCGTCAATGCAGTCATTTGCGCTGTTTTCAACGCGGTGATCTGGTCGGTGGTGATGGCTGCAATGTCATCGGTTTCCATCTTCGACAACTGTGCTGTTGTCAATGACGACAACTGCGCGGTGGTCAGTGTGGACACCTGATCGGTGGTCAAGGCCAGCACCTGTGCGGTGGTCAATGACGTGACCTGCGCTGTTTTCAACGCGGTGATTTGGTCGGTGGTGATGGAAGCAATGTCATCCGTTTCCATCTTCGACAACTGCGCTGTTGTCAATGCCGACAGCTGGTCAGTCGTGAGCGTAGAGACCTGATCGGTGGTCAAGGCCACCACTTGTGCGGTGGTCAGTGCGCTTACTTGGGCAGTTGTGAACGCCCCCACCTGGTCTGTTGACATCGCCGCCAAATTGGCCGTTGTCAATGCAACTGTTTGTGCCGTGCCCAGAGCGCCCACCTGGTCGGTGGTCAAGCTGACAGCTTGGTCAGATGTCAAGACAGCGATTTGTGAAGCTTTGAGCGCGGATATCTGCCCGGTAGTGATGGCTGCAATATCGTCCGTCTCTAGGCTTGCCACTTGGGCTGTTGTGAGCGCCACCAACTGCGCGGTAGTCAATGTGGACACCTGATCCGTGGTCAATGCCACCACTTGATCGGTTGTCAACGCTGCAATCTGCGCTATTTTCAGTGCTGTGATTTGCTCAGTGGTGACGGCCGCGATGTCGTCAGTCTCTATTTGCACTAGCTGTGCGGTCGTGAAAGCCGCAAGCTGCGCGGTCGTCAGTGCGGACATCTGATCGGTGGTCAATGCCACTACTTGCGCAGTGCTCAAAGCCACGAATTGCTTGATCGTCAGTGCAGTGATTTGATCGGTAGTGATGGCTGCGATGTCATCGGTTTCCATCTTCACTAATTGCGTGGTCGTGAAAGCCGCGAGCTGTGCAGTTGTCAGCGTTGACACCTGGTCAGTCGTCAAGGCCGCCACTTGCGCAGTCGTCAGTGCCGCTGTTTGGGCGTTGGTCAATGCAGACACTTGGTCTGTAGACATCGCCGCGAGATTGTCAGTCGTCAAGGCGACCAACTGAGCCGTCTTGAAAGCTGCGACCTGTTCAGTCGATAAAGACACGGCCTGGTCAGAAGTCAACACAGACACGTGAGCTGTGGTCAAGGCCGTGATTTGTCCTGTGGTGATTCCCGAGATTTGATCCGTGGAAATTTCCACCCAATTGGCAGTGGTCAAAGCAGTAATTTGCGCTGTTTTGAGGGCAGCCACTTGGTCAGTGGACAGGCTGGCCACTTGATCCGATGTGAGTGCCGCGATGTGTGCGGTTGTCAACGCGCTGATTTGCGCTGTGGTGATGGCCGCGATGTCATCGGTTTCCATCTTTACCAATTGGGCTGTGGTCAACGCAGCCAGCTGCGCGGTCGTCAAAGCCGACACCTGGTCCGTCGTCAAAGCAACGACTTGATCCGTTGTCAATGCGACGATTTGCGCGGTCTTCAACGCAGTGATTTGCGCTGTGGTGATGGCCGCGATGTCATCGGTTTCCATCTTTACCAATTGCGCTGTGGTGAATGCTGCCAACTGTGCGGTCGTCAATGTCGAGACTTGGTCCGTCGTCAACGCAACGACTTGATCCGTTGTCAATGCGGCGAGCTGCGATGTCTTCAAAGCCGTGACTTGAGCCGTAGTGATAGCAGCGATGTCATCGGTTTCCATCTTGGCCAGCTGTGCTGTAGACAAAGTGGCCAGCTGCGCGGTTGTCAATGCTGCCACCTGATCAGTGGTCAAGGCCACCATCTGCGCTGTTGTGAATGCAGCTGTTTGAGCTGTCTTCAATGCCGCCGTCTGGTTTGTTGACAAGGCTGCCACCTGTTCCGTGGTCAGCGCCGCAATTTGCGCTGTACCCATCACCTTGATTTGGGCCGTGGTTACAGAGGCGATGTCATCGGTTTGCATCGCAATCAACTGCGCCGTGGTCAATGCAGCCAACTGCGCTGTCGTCAAATTGGACACCTGATCGGTGCTCAATGCCACCATCTGTTCGGTGGTCAGCGCTGTGATCTGCGCCGTCTTCAATGCCTTGAATTGGGCCGTCGTGATGGCCGCCAGGTCATCGGTTTCTAATTTCGACAATTGCAGCGTAGTCATTGCCGCCAGTTGCGCGGTTGTCAACGCTGCAGCCTGGTCAGTCGTCAAAGCGGCGATTTGCGCCGAAGTCAGTGCTACAAACTGATTTGTCTTGAGCGCTGCGATTTGGTCATCCGACATCCCTGTTATCTGCTCGGTTGTCAACGCGGCAATTTGCGCTGACTTCAGATTGGTGATCTGGGCAGTCGTGATGGCTGCAACATCAGCGGTTTCCATCTTCGCCAATTGCGCCGTGGTCAAAGCTGCCAATTGCGCGGTCGTGAAATTGGCTACCTGAGCCGTCGTCAAAGCCACCACTTGATCGGTCGTCAAAGCGGCGATTTGAGTGGATTTCAACGAAGTGACTTGCGCGGTTGTGATGGCTGCGATGTCATCGGTTTCCATCTTGGCCAATTGCGCAGTCGTCAAACTTGATAACTGTGCCGTGGTCAAATTTGCCACCTGATCGGTCGTCAATCCAACCACTTGTGCGGTCGTCAACGCGGCGATTTGTGAGGACTTCAACGAAGTGAATTGCGCGCTTGTGATGGCTGCGATGTCATCGGTTTCCATCTTGGCCAGTTGAGCCGTTGTCAATGCCACCAACTGCGCCGTAGTCAACGTTGCCACCTGATCGGTGGTCAAAGCCACCAGTTGCGCAGTCGTCAACGCGGCGGCCTGTGCTGTCGTCAATCCAGTGATCTGCCCGGTAGTGATGGCTGCGATGTCTTCGGTTTGTATGCTCGCGAGCTGTGCTGTCGTCAAAGCAGACAACTGAGCAGTGGTCAAAGAAGCCACCTGCTCGGTGGTCAATGCCACCAATTGCGCGGTGGTCATGACAGCTATCTGCGCTGAGGTGAGTGCTGTCACCTGATCTGTCGACATGGCCGCCAGATTGGCGGTGGTCAAGGCCACCAGTTGAGATGTTTTGAGTGCCTCTACCTGCTCAGTTGACAAGGCAACTGCTTGTGCGCTTGTCAAACTGGCGATTTGATTGGTAGTCAAAGCCGAGATTTTGCTCGTCGTGATGGCTGCAACGTCATCTGTTTCCATTTGCACCAGTTGTGCTGTGGAAAATGCTGCCAACTGTGCCGTGGTCAGTGTGGCCACTTGGGCTGTTGTCAGTGCCAGCACCTGATCTGTGGTCAAGCCAGCGATTTGCGCAGTCCTTATCGCTGTGATATTGCTGGTCGTGATGGCCGCGATGTCATCGGTTTCCATCTTCGCCAGTTGAGCCGTTGTCAAAGCCGCCAACTGCGCCGTGGTCAATGTTGCCACTTGATCGGTGGTCAAAGCCACGACTTGCGCTGTCGTCAATGCTGCCGTTTGTGCGGTGGTCAGTGCAGTGATCTGTTCAGTGGTGATGGCCGCAACGTCATCGGTTTCCATCTTGGCCAGTTGAGCCGTTGTCAATGCCACCAACTGCGCCGTAGTCAACGTTGCCACTTGATCGGTGGTCAAAGCCACGACTTGCGCTGTCGTCAATGCTGCCGTTTGTGCGGTGGTCAGTGCAGTGATCTGGTCAGTGGTGATGGCTGCAATGTCATCGGTCTGCACCTTCACTAATTGGGCTGTTGTCAGAACTGCCAATTGGGCCGTGCCCAAGGCTGCAAACTGATCAGTCGTGAAAGCCATCAACTGCTCTGCAGTCAGCGATGCCATTTGTACTGAGTTGAATGCACCCACCTGGTCGGTCGACATGACCGACAAATTTGCAGTGGTCAACGCAACGGTTTGTGCGGTCGTCAGTGCACCGACTTGCTCGGTCGTCAATGCCACCACCTGGTCTGATGTCAGTGCGGCCATCTGCGAGGCCTTGAGCGCGGTTATTTGCGCAGTGGTGATGGCAGCGATGTCATCGGTTTCCATCTTGGCCAATTGCGCCGTGGTCAATGCCGCCAACTGTGCACTGGTTAAGGTGGACACCTGATCGGTGGTCAAGGCCACCACTTGATCGGTGCTCAGTCCGGCGAACTGAGAGGTCTTCACCGCTGTGATCTGATCGGTGGTGATGGCGGCGATGTCATCAGTTTCCATCTGCACCAACTGCGCCGTGGTGAACGCAGCAATCTGCGCGGTTGTCAATGTAGACACCTGGTCGGTGGTCAAGGCCACCACTTGCGCTGTTGTCAGTGCGGCTATCTGCGATGTTTTCAGTGCTGTGATTTGTTCAGTGGTGATGGCAGCGATGTCATCGGTTTCTATCTCTACCAGTTGCGCAGTCGTGAACGCAGCAATCTGCGCTGTTGTCAACGTGGACACCTGGTCGGTGGTCAAGGCCACCACTTGCGCGGTCGTCAACGATGCTAATTGCGCTGTTTTCAGCGCTGTGATCTGCTCGGTAGTGATGGCCGCGACGTCATCGGTCTCCATCTGCACCAGTTGAGCAGTCGTCAACGATGTCAGTTGATCTGTTGTCAGCGTAGATACCTGGTCGGTGCTCAAAGTCACCACCTGGGCTGTGTTCAGCGCAGACACTTGCGCCGTGGTGAATGCACCCACTTGATCGGTTGACATCTGAGCCAGATTGGCAGTGGTCAATGCAACGGCTTGTGCAGTGGTCAGCGCGCCAATTTGGTCGGTGGTCAAGGCGACGGCCTGGTCAGTAGTCAAGGCCGCAATTTGTACAGTTTTCAGCGACGTGATCTGATCCGTGGTGATGGCGGCGATGTCATCGGTTTCCATCTTGGCCAATTGCGCCGTGGTGAAAGCAGCAATCTGCGCTGTCGTGAGTGTGGACACTTGATCGGTGGTCAAGGCCACCACTTGATCGGTGCTCAGCCCGGCGATCTGAGAGGTCTTCACCGCTGTGATCTGATCGGTGGTGATGGCGGCGATGTCATCGGTTTCCATCTGCACCAACTGCGCCGTGGTGAATGCTGCTAATTGCGCCGTGGTCAAGACAGACACCTGGTCGGTGGTCAAGGCCACGACTTGCGCTGTCGTCAGCGACGCTATTTGTGCTGTTTTCAGCGCTGTGATCTGGTCAGTGGTAATGGCCGCGATGTCATCGGTCTCCATCTGCACCAGTTGCGCCGTGGTGAACGCAGCAATCTGCGCTGTTGTCAACGTGGACACCTGATCGGTGGTCAAAGCCACCACTTGCGCAGTCGTCAGTACAGCCGTTTGTGCGGTGGTCAGCGCAGTGATCTGGTCAGTGGTGATGGCCGCGATGGCATCGGTTTCCAACTTTGCCAGTTGTGCTGTTGTCAACGATGCCAGTTGTGCTGTCGACAGCGTAGAAATCTGGTCAGTGGTCAATGACACCACCTGTGCGGTGGTCAGCACTTCAATCTGCGCCGTGGTGAACGCACCCACCTGGTCCGTAGACATCTGCGAAACATTGTCTGTGGTCAAAGCAAGGGTTTGTGCGATCGTCAGCGCGCCAATTTGGTCGGTGGTCAAGGCGACAGCCTGGTCAGACGACAAGGCCGCGATTTGTGCAGTCTTCAGCCCCGTGATCTGTGCAGTGGTGATGGCCGCGATGTCATCGGTTTCCATCTGCACCAGCTGTGCAGTGGTCAGTGCTACCAACTGTGCTGTCGTGAGTGTGGACACTTGATCGGTGGTCAAAGCCACCACTTGGTCGGTCGTTAGCGTGTACACAAGCGCGGATTTCAGCGCCGTGATTTGCTCCGTAGTGATGGCCGCAATATCGTCGGTCTCCATCTGCACCAGTTGTGCTGTCGTGAACGCAGCAATCTGCGCGGTAGTCAATGAGGACACCTGGTCGGTGGTCAAAGCCACCACTTGAGCAGTGGTCAATGCAGCGGTTTGTGTGATTTTCAACGCAGTGATCTGGTCGGTAGTGATGGCCGCAATGTCATCGGTCTCCATCTGCACCAGTTGCGCTGTCGTGAACGCAGCAATCTGCGCTGTTGTCAACGTAGACACCTGATCGGTGGTCAAGGCCACCACTTGATCGGTGGTGAGTGAAACCACCTGTGTGGTCGTGAATGCGGCTACCTGATCGGTAGACATGGCCGCCAAATTGGCGGTGGTCAGGGCAACCACTTGGGCAGTCTTGAGCGCCACCACCTGGCTTGTGTCCAAAGATGCCGCTTGATCACTGGTCAAGGCCACCACCTGGTCTGTCGTCAGCGCCGACACCTGCGCTGTCGTGAGCGCCTGCACTTGGTCAGTGGACATCGCAGCCAGATTCGCTGTGCTGAGTGCCACCAATTGAGCTGTCTTCAACGCGGAGACCTGGTCTGTCGATAAAGCCATGGCCTGCGCTTCTGTCAACACAGCGACTTGGTTGGTAGTCAGCACCCTTATTTGATCTGTGGAAATGACAGATAACTGGTCTGTGGACATTTCCGCCAAACTGGCGGTGGTTAAAGCAGCGACTTGTGCTGTCTTGAGCGCGGCGACTTGGTCAGTCGACAATGCCACGGCTTGTGCCGTGGTCAAAGCAGCGATTTGCGCGGATTTGAGCGCGGTTATTTGCGCGGTGGTGATAGCGGCAATGTCATCGGTTTCCATCTTCGCCAGTTGCGCCGTGGTCATGGCCGCCAGTTGCGACGTGGTCAGTGCGCTCACCTGATTGGTGGTCAATGCCACCACCTGAGCGGTCGTCAGCGCCGCTATTTGCGCTATCTTGAGGGATGCCACCTGATCGGTCGATAAGACCGCTATTTGCGCCGTTTTAAGCGCCGCCACCTGGGCGGTGGTCAAAGCACTGATTTGGGCGGTCGTGATGGCTGCGACGTCATCGGTTTCCATCTTCGCCACTTGTGCCGTGGTCAGCGCTGCCAATTGCGCCGTTTTCAGCGACGCCACTTGATCGGTGGACAAGGCCGCCACCTGGTTGGTGGTCAAGGCCGCTATCTGCCCAGTCGTCAAGGCCTTGACCTGTGAGGTGGAAATCACCGCAATGTCATCGGTTTCCATCTTCGCCAGTTGCGCCGTGGTCATGGCCACCAGTTGCGCGGTGGTCAGTGCGCTCACCTGATCGGTGGTCAATGCCACCACCTGAGCGGTCGTCAGCGCCGCTATTTGCGCTGTCTTGAGGGATACCACCTGATCGGTCGATAAGGCCGCTATTTGCGCCGTTTTAAGCGCTGCCACCTGTGCGGTGGTCAAAGCACTGATTTGGGCGGTCGTGATGGCCGCGAGATCGTCGGTTTCCATCTTCGCTAATTGCGCCGTGGTCAACGCTGCCAATTGCGCCGTTTTCAGCGCCGCCACTTGATCGGTGGACAAGGCCACCACTTGCGCCGTCTTCAGCGCAGCTATCTGAGTTGTCGATAAATTGGCCACTTGTGCCGTGGTCAGGATACTGACCTGCTCCGTGGTCAAAGCAGCTATTTGTGCGGTGGTCAACCCTTTGATCTGAGCCGTGGTCAAGGCAGTCAAATCATCGGTTTCCATCTTCACCAACTGCAGCGTGGTCAATGCCGCCACCTGAGAGGTGTTCAGCGCCGCTACTTGGTTTGTACTCAGAGCCACCACCTGGGCTGTTGTCAAAGCAGCCATTTGCGTGCTGGTCAGGCCAGTGATTTGCGCCGTGGTGATCGCCGCCAGGTCTTCGGTTTCTATCGCTTTGACCTGCGCGGTCGACATGGCCGCCAGTTGCGCAGTGGTCAATTTACTGAATTGCTCGGTGCCCAGGGCTGCAATTTGCGAGGTGATTAAAGAATACACCCGAGATACCGATAAGCTAGATACCGTAGATGTGCTCAGGCTCGCAATGCTCTCAGTGTTGATAGCCGCCACTTGTGCTGTCGTCATGACAGCAACCTGGGCACTGGTCAACGCTGACATTTCAGTTGACGAAGTCGCAGCAATATCCGCTGTAGACCAACTTTTTACTGTGGTTGTACTTGCACTTGATACGCCTGAAATTGCTGTAGCCATGGTTTACCCCAAGCCTGGAACATTCCAAGCAGTGAACCCCTATCGACAGCAATCCCCAAAACTTTAGTTAATTTTGAGTTTATTTTTCTAAATGAATTAAAAAGCACCCAATTGAGCCGCACTCATCTCCGCCAGTTGCTCGTCGGTGAAGGCCGCCGTCTGGCTGGAGCTCATGGCAGACAACTGTGCGGTGGTCAGACCGGAGATCTGGCTGGCTGTGATGTAGGGCACGTCAGCCACTTCCATGGACAGCATTTGTGCAGTGGTCATCGCCGCTAATTGGGTTTTGGTCAAAGCCGCGACTTGCTCATTGGACAAGGCGACGATGTTCTTGGTGGCCAGTGACGGTATTTGTGCTGCCGTGAACGAAGCCACTTGGTCGGTGCCCAGTGAGGAAATCTGTGCCGTGGTCAAGGAAGCCAACTGTGCCGTGGTCAGGCCACGGAGTTGCGCTGAGCTCAAGCTCACAAAATCATCGGTTTCCATCACTGCGATTTGCGCTGTGGTCAAGGCTGCAAGTTGCGCGGTCTTGAGACTGATGACTTGATCGGTGGTCAAGGCCACCACTTGCGCGGTGGTCAAGCTTGGCAATTGCGCCGTGGTCAAGGCCACCATTTGCGCAGTCGTCATGGCTTGCAAATCGTCGGTTTGCAGCGCCACGAGTTGTGCCGTGGTCAAGCTTGCGGTTTGCGTTGCTGTCAAGCTGGAGGCTTGGTCGGTGGTCAAGGCCACCACTTGCGCGGTGGTCAACGTACTAATTTGCGCTGTGGTGAATGCTGCCACCTGATCGGTGCTGAGTGACAAGAACTGGTCGGTGGTCAATGCCACCACTTGCGCGGTGGTCAGGCCGCGAATTTGTGCGGTGCTCAAGGCCACCAGGTCATCGGTTTCCATCACTGCGATTTGCGCGGTGGTCATAGACGCCAGTTGCGCGGTCTTGAGACTGATGACTTGATCGGTGGTCAAGGCCACCACTTGCGCGGTGGTCAAGCTTGGCAATTGCGCAGTAGTCAAGGCCACCGTTTGCGCAGTCGTCATGGCTTGCAAATCGTCGGTTTCCAGCGCCACGATTTGCGCGGTCGTCAAACTGGCTGTCTGAGCGGTAGTCAAGCTAGACACCTGGTCAGTCGTCAAGGCCATCACTTGCGCGGTGGTCATGGCTTCGATTTGAGCGGTTTTCAAGCTGGCCAACTGGGCCGTGGTCAAGGTCACCAACTGGTCGGTGGTGAGCTTCGCCACTTGGGCTGTCGTCAATGACACCAGCTGCGATGTGGTCAGGGACAACACGTCGTCGGTTTCCATCACGGCGATTTGCGCCGTGGTCATGGCAGCGAGTTGCGCGGTCTTCAAGCTGGTCGCTTGTCCGGTGGTTAAGGACACCACCTGCGCTGTCGTCAAAGCAGCCACTTGGTTAGTCGTCAAGGACACCAATTGCGCGGTGGACAGCGCTTGCAAGTCGTCGGTTTCCATTGCCACGATTTGCGCGGTGGTCATGGATGACAGTTGTGCGGTTGTGAGTACGCCGGCTTGGTCTGTCGTCAAAGACACCACTTGCGCGGTAGTCATGGCCGCGATTTGCGCGGATTTCAAAGCTGGTAACTGTGCTGTTGTCAATGTCACCAACTGGTCGGTGGTGAGCGTCGCTACTTGGGCTGTTGTCAATGACACCAACTGCGATGTGGTCAGGGACAACACGTCGTCGGTTTCCATCGCCACGACTTGCTTGGTGGTCAGCGATGCGAGTTGTGCGGTCTTCAGGTTAGACACCTGGTCGGTGGTCAAGGCCACCACTTGGTCAGTGGTCAGCGACGCGATTTGGGCAGTCGTCGCGGTCACCAGCTGTGCCGTCGTCAACGCTTGCAAGTCATCGGTTTCAACCACCGCGATTTGCGCTGTCGTCAGAGACGACAGTTGTGCGGTTGTGAGCGTACTGGCTTGGTCTGTCGTCAAAGACACGACTTGCGCGGTGGTCATGGCCGCGATTTGCGCGGTTTTCAAACTCGATAGCTGTGCTGTCGTCAATGTCACCAACTGGTCGGTGGTCAAAGATGCCACTTGGGCTGTCGTTAACGAGACCAATTGCGATGTGGTCAGCG
>JACCEC011652751.1_pt1 | contig 27168 bp, 55 predicted proteins | sample 7450121 | NCBI WGS metagenome assembly JACCEC01 (sample SAMN15323455, study PRJNA562643) | freshwater metagenome | isolation source: river surface water | place: USA:Blue River Watershed | collected 2017-08-18 | reverse complement strand
AGTATCTCAACAATTTCAAACGCAAAATTTGCAGCACCATGTTTATTCCAAGAGTTTTGCAATTTATCGCTATGATGTTTATTTCTATTCAAACGAGATTTATGTGACTTCCATCTTGTGGTTATACTTACACTAGAGCCAATGTACCTCTTGTTATTAATTAAATTCCTAATAATGTAGATGCCGTTAGTTTTCATGCTATAATATTTAACTACTATTCAAGTATAACACAAAACAGATGCCGACAGAAGATGGTTTAATTGGTGATTATTTACCAAAACAGGTGTATTTATGGAAATAATAGGTGGTTGTATAATAGCTGCTTGTCTCTGGTTTTCACAGTCTAAACCAGTCACTAAAAAAGAAGAACCTAAGAAAAAACCAGATATAACGGTAGAAATATATGACCATAGAAAAAGAGATGCAAGTTGATCGTTTTATTCGTACTTATCATAAAGGGACAGGGACATTAGCGTTTGAAGTACAGTTACCCCAAGATGCATTAACCTATCTTTCTACGGTTGGTTTTTTACAAAATGATAACGATCCTTTATTGTATTGTTGTTATCAACTTGATGCTGATCAAACCGATTACATACATAGACACTTCTTTGTTGATAATATAGCTGACACAGATTATTTTGATTATTTTCTAGAGTGTGATCGTGTAACTGACGACCACATAAAGACAAAACAGCAACTTATGAAACAGTACAAAGGTTTGCGTCTTTTTATCTCACAAATACTTGATGATAACGATTTTTCAGAAGGATCTGTATGTTCCTTATATTTAGAACAATTGCAAGATTTTGCTTATACTATTTACCGACAAGGAGTGCAAGATGGAAGGTTATAAATCATCACCTACAATTCGTTTAGACACAGTAAGGAAACTATTATCCACATGGAACAAACATCCTGAACTACAGCTTGGACAGTTAATATTTTGTGTTGTTAAAGATACAGATCTATTTGCTTTACATGATGAACAATTTCTTTCTATGTTAGAGAATTTTGATAATGAACATACCACAAATACAAGATAAACTGCTAGCTATATATGCTCAAGGTACTGAAGGTGAATTATACCAACTATTAGGTTTTCCTACTTTCAATGCATATATGAAATCGTTCAAAGATATATGGACACCAGAGTTTCGCTACCGTTTGTATATCTTGCACAATCCACACAGTACTTTAGAGCAAGCTTTTGTACGTGGCGTACAAGTAGGTTGGATGGATGGATTTGATTCTGGTTATGATACTGCGTTGGAAGATTTAGAGAATGGTATAGTTGTATGATCACAGAAGTTGACTATACAAAACTTCAACTTGTAAAAAGATCAGATGGCATTTGGTTGATAATTAATGTCCAAAAATTTGGTACTATTCATTTTGAACCAAATAACAACAATCCTTACGAATTTACAAGTCCTGAAGATGCTTATAGTATGTGTTTAAAAATACAAAATGGTGAAATATGACTTTTAGTATCCTAGACTACACAGAAAAACTTCAGACCGTAGAAGAAAAGGGTAGTTGGTTGTTAGCTGATTGTCCTGTGTGTGGTAACCACAAGCTGAAGATTAATGCTACAACAGGAGCTTATAAGTGTTATGCTAATGATTGTTCTAGCCAAAAAATTAGAGATTCCGTAGCTAAATATACACCTTATATAAAAACAAATTTACGTGTGCCTAGGAAAGCTACTAGGCGTTATTTGGATGCCGAACCTCTATATATACCTACAGATGTTTTGGAAGCCTTGGAGAGCCTTTTCGTGCGTTCTGAGCGTAAGGAGGAAATTGATCGGCAGTATTACAACTACACAAGTACACAAAGGTCTGTCCGTTTTATCACAAAAGAAGGTAAGAAAATAGTTGCTCCTCAATACCTAAAGAACGATAAGTATGTTTCAGGTGTAGGTGACTCCGAGTGGTTGTTGTTTAATGAACGACACTTGATCACTTATGATCCAGAAATTGATGCTGACTCATCTAGAGCTGGTGTAGAGGGTAGTTACATAATGATGGGTGAAGGTGAGAAATGTGCAGTCTCTGTTACAAATCAAACCTATGAATGTCTTACACCTGCTGGTTTTTGTTTTACACCTGAATATTTGGACAATGCTGCCAAACGTTTAGTTAGTTATGGTTTGCAAGGTGTGCTGTACTTCGAGGACAATGATGTTGCTGGTCGCAAAAAATCACACATGGTATCTAACGCTTGCTGGCGAAACAATCTGCAATGTACAGTGGTCAACCCTGCATTTCATATAAACAATGCACCAGATGGTTTTGATATTGCTGATTGTAGTTTTGAGATTCAAGATTTAGTGTATTTGTGGATGGATTATCGTGGATGAAGAATTTATTGATTATCAAGTACTTGAAGAAACATACAATGAACCTATTATACAAACAGCACCTCCACATAGCTTTTTAGATGCTTATACTACGGATCTTGCTAAAGCAAGACAAACTATTACACAGTATAAGGGTTTACAGCGTAGGATTATAACTGACCAGCTTATTATCAAGCTATATGAAACTTGGTGTGAGCGCTTTGGGTTCTCTGTTAAGCAGATTAAAGAGCATTTGGATTTTCAAGAATCTCAAATGACTACCAGTTTTAAAACTTCTTACACTTTTAGAGAGCTATTAGAGGCAGGTCGTGAAGCTGGTGAATGGTTAGTTCCTTCTTTTTTTCAGCCTGCTGCTCTCTATCTGGCTTACTCACCACCAAAAGCAGGTAAAAGCACATTTATTTTAGATTTAAAATATGCAATTCTCGTTTCTGGGAGATTTTTAGGTATGCCTGTCAGGAAAGGTAAAGTACTAGATTTCAATTTAGAAGAAGGTGCTTCACTCGCAGCAATGAAAATGGTAGAACGTGGTTTTGATGACGATGAAGCAACATTTCTTAAATACAGTGATGTATATAGAATTGAGAAAACATTTAATATTTTAGAAGACATACCAAAATTAGAGCAGATGATTTATGATTTTAAACCATCTTTAGTAACATTTGATAGCTTACGTATGATGTTAGCAGGTACAGGTATATCTGAGAATAGCTCAGAAGTAGCTCCTCTAATGTACAGGTTACAACAGGTTTTTATTAAATCTGGTTTTTGTACTTGTCTGGTGATTCATCATAGCAACAAAACAGGTAAAGACGTTAGTGGTGCATCAGGACATTCATCTATTGCATCTGCTAATGATGGCTTGTTTAAATTTGCCAAAATTAAAAATGAGCAAGGTCAAACCAGAACAGAGATGCAGTCTTACCCTCGTAACGGCTTGCCTCGTACTTTGGTTTTAGCTATGGTTCGTGGTGAGGGTGGTAGATGGCATATGGAGATCGAATCTGAAAAAGATGCAGATCCAGTTATTGAGCAATGGTCAAATAAAATTATCCGTGTTCTTACATCACGACCACATCAGAAATATACTAACAAAGAGTTACGGACTAGATTAGGTATTAACAAATGTTCTGAGTACGAAGATGCACTAATCAAGCTACGGGAAATGTGTATTATTGAAGTTGACCGTGTTAACAAAGAGTTTGTCTATTCTATTCCAGAAAATAGTGCTTGGTTTGACAATGAATCATCTTTGTTAGCGCATATTAGCAATGAATCAAGACTAGCAGATACACTAGTGCGTTGCAAAACAAGGCAGGATTTGCGTATTTTAACAAAAGATTGGTCTTTACAACTGAAACAAAATGTGATGCGGTTGTTGTCTCAAGATGAGCGTAATCTTGTTGTTGCATTATCTACAACTTGTCCTTACTCTATCGGTGATTCTGTTGTTTATAATGGTTTAGTTGTTGATGTTGTGAATACCAAACTAGAAGAAAAAGAAAAAGTATTCTATTTTCAATTAGCTGACAATGGTAATGAATGGGTGTCAGAAGATAACCTTTCTTTCTATGTTCCTGTGGTTGAAACACCCGTGACCGTCGAAGAAAAAGAGATTGATCCTCAGTCAACAGATTTATTTTAGGTGCGATATGTTTATAGTGCAATACAGAGAAAATTATGGTGACGGTTGGATATTTACTGGTAGAGAATTTCCTCTAGGTGAAAGAGAAAGAGCTATCAATTCAGTAAAAGGAGCTAGGAACAGTTTTCCTGATAGTGAATGGCGTTTGGTTTGGGTTGACATTAATCTTATTGCAGAGGATATATGATTTACGAAAACTCAGTTTTTCCTCGTGTACAAAACATACAAGAGGGTTTTCCGCACTTCTTTTCTACGGTTAAGATGTGGCGTTGTTACTTCCGTTATCCAAATACTAAACTAGTACACACAGCTTTCTGGTGTATGTTAAGTGGTATAAAGTGATGAATGATGACCTACAAGTACCATTAACCAATTGTGAAAAGAGACGAAAACCAGCTAAAAACATTTTTTGGTGTTGGGGTTGTGACCAACAGATTATAGTAGCAGGAAAAAAATGCCCTGTATGTGGGCATATAGATAGAACTAAACAAGCAAGAAAAAGGGATATAAAAGTCTATGACACAAACGCAAGGTAGGTGGGCATTTGACATCGAAGCGAGTTCCTTGTTGGATCACACAAGTGTAGACTATACACAATCACCTTATAGATTGAAGGACAACTTTGCTATACACTGTATCTGTTTTCTTGATATAGATACTGGTCGTACTGTAGATTTTGTTCGTACAAATTACCCAACACATGAAGAGTTCCGTCTATATGTTCTTGATTTCATAGAAGAATATGTGCAGGTTTTTATTGCACAAAACGGGCTTGATTATGACTGGTTGGTTTTGAAAGCTTACTTTGGTATTGATTATTTCGTAGCTGGTGATATTAACGAACAGGATATATTCAATGGCAAACCTATTGTATTTAGAGATACTTTAGTTATGTCAAAACTACTTAATTCTGAACGCTATGGTGGTCATAGTTTGGAGAGTTGGGGCGAAGAATTTGGTTTTCCTAAAATTGACTGGCGTGCTAAAGCAATAGAGTTAGGGTTGATTACAAAGTCTGACCCAAAAGGTGCAGAGTTTCGTATCTACCATCCTGAAATGCTTGTATATTGTAGGACAGACGTTGCTATCACTGCAAGATTGTTCCTGCACTTAGAAAAGGAAATGGAGGGTTGGAATTGGACTTCCTCTTTGTTATTAGAACAAGCTGTACGTGATATTATTACCAAGCAGTCGCATAGAGGTTTTCTTTTTAACTCTAAAACTGCTCATGGTTATTTAGACGATCTTGATACCAAGATGCAGACCATAGAAGAAAAGGTATTGCCATTGTTACCTGACAAACCTCTTACAAAAGGTGATTTAGATTTGTGGACACCTCCTGTAAGACAACTTGTGTACGAACAAGCTCCACAAGTACCTAAAGTACAAATCAAAAAGGATGGTTGTGCCTCACAAGCTATGTTGCGGTATGCAGAGAAAGTTGGTGGTACTATAGAGAACTATGACTTGTATGATGCTTATAGTGCTTTACAAGGTGATACTGATACAGCGTTGTGGCTAAGGATTGGTGATTCCTTGTACTCATTCTCTTCTACGGTTCCTTTAGAGCAAGATACAGTGCCGTTTTACTCTACACCTACTCTATCAACTAACATTGAAAACTGGGTTCAAAAGCATGGCGGTTATTTATATTTTATAGATGATAATTGGTTTGCTAACATAGAAGGACAGGATTATCAACTCCCGATACCTTGTGAACCTCTGAAGACACATAAACGACCTTCTTTAAAAGATTCTATACACTTGAAACAGTGGTTGGTGACAAAAGGTTGGGTTCCTACTGAATGGAAAGAGAAAGACCTTACTATCAATACAAGAAAACAGAAACTAACACCAGAACAATTTGCAGCAACTGTACAACGATATATTGAACAAACATTGGAATCACCTTTCCGTAAGTTTAGATTTGAACAGTTGCAAGTAAAAACAAATCAACAGTTTATAAACAAACTACAGAATCATGACATCAGTAGACCTTTAAAAGTAATCACGAATCCTAATCTGACTATAGGACAGTCAAAAGAGATTGACCCTTCTCTTCTACGGTTATCTGATACTTTTCCATATGCTGCCGATGTATCACACTATTTAACTTACAACCATAGACGCAACTCTATTGTTGGTGGTGGTTATCAGTTTGATGAAGATAATGATGATGAACCAGAGACAGGTTTTTTATCACATGGTCGTCTCGAACAAGATGGTCGATTACCTACACCTGCTGATACGCAAGGAGCTGCATCGGGGCGCTTTCGGCACAAGTTTATATGCAACATCGCCCGTAACACGTCACTATATGGGGCTGAGCTTCGTTCATTGTTTGGTATTGATACCAGTCGATACTCCTTGGTGGGTTTTGATTTTTGTGGCTTGGAGGCTCGCATTGAGGGACATTATACTGCCAAATATGATACCAAGAACACTTATGTGAAGTCATTATTGGGTGACAAACCTCACTCAGTGCATTGCAATACTGCACGTAAAATATCAGAGATTCTGGGTAGAGATTTTCCACGCCAAGACGCTAAATCAGTTAAATACGCTTGTTTGAACCCAGCAACAACTAAGATCTGTACAAGAGACAAAGGTTGTGTATATGTTTGTGATCTACAAGTAGGTGATTTTGTTTTAACGAGAAACATAGAAAAAAATGTTGATGAATTCAAGCCTGTACAGAGGATAGTCAATCAAGAAGATGCTTTGTATAGGTTGCAGTTATCACAATTCTTTGTTTTTGACTGTACTTTAGACCACAAGTGGTTTACACAGAGGGGCTATGTTGAAACAAAGGATCTGACACCACAGGACTCTATTTATACAACGGATTCATTTTTATCATGTGTGAATATGCTGTTGTACAGGATTATATCGACCAATGATGTTTTCTGTTTGACAACTGATAACAATAATTTCTATATAGTTTCTTCCTATACTGGTTATGTGACACTGACAGGCAACTGCTCTTATGGAGCTATGCCTAAAAAAGTAGCTAAAACAATTGGTGCATCAGAAGAAATCGGTAAGATTGTCTATGATGCTTTCTGGGTTGCATCACAGCCGTTAGCTGATCTCAAAACTAGACTAGAAGAGTATTGGGAGAAAATAGGTCAACGAAAGTTCATACTAGGTCTTGATGGTCGTAAAATACCTACAAGATCGAAGTCAGCACTGATCAATTATTTGTTCCAATCAGCAGGTGTTATTTGTACAAAACGTGCTGCTGTGATACATGATCGTATGTTACGTGCGCGTGGTTTGTTATGTGACTTTTGGCGTGATGATTGGCGTACAAAAAGTTATGCACAACAACTCATACATTACCATTTTGATTTCATGGTGGCTTCCTAGAGTAATCTAGGTCGAAAAACTCTTTGAATTGCTAGGACGCTAAGGGTTATTAAACCTATGCCAACCAGCAGCTAAGCCTCATAAGAGGAAAGTTCACAGGCTATTATGTAGGTTGACAAGCTATTGGTCAATCGAAGCGGAGAGCATCCCTAGGGATGGTGATATAGTCGGATCTCGCAGGAAACTGTGTAGCGGTGCGAAAAGCACGGGTGTAACTAGCGAATACACTGAACTATTGGATGAAGCACAGATTGAAGTAACAAACGATCTCATTTCTTTCTATGATTTCTATACAAAAGAGGAGGCTATACTGTACAAGCAACAAAATCCAGCAACAACAGACATACACGAACATGATAGTTTGTACAGAGTCGGTTACTCTGTAGTGGGTGATTTAGCTTTGCAAGCTGTTGCAGAGGCAGGTCAGTATTATAAGCTGAATGTACCTTTAACTGCTGAGTATGCGGTCGGGGCTTGTTGGCGAGATTGCCATTAATCATCAAAGACTAAAGTATGTTACACAAATGTCGTGGAGATCCTTTTCCTATACCTCCATTTTTCTTTTCTATGTAAACACAACAAACAAACAACAAAATTATGTCTATCGAAATTGTCAAACCTTCTATTGTCAATGGTATCGAGTTCTATGTATCTGCTGATGGTACACAAAGTGGTGTGTCTCAACGAGGGTTAGCACGTCTGTGCGGTGTTGCTGAAAATTCAATCCGCAATATTGTAAATGTGCCGCGCAAAGACAAGCCTTCAAAAGCGCTGGAATCGTTTGTGGGTAATGTTTTTCACTGCGACATGACATCTGATCAAGGTGCTAAAATCATCACGACTGACGCAGCAACCGATATCATTTTTTACTATGCATTTCAATCTAGTGCTACAAATGATATGGCGAAATTCAGTGCCAGAGAGTTTGCCAAACAGGGTATGCACAACTGGATTAAACAAATTACAGGTTTTTCTGCCACAGACAACAATCACATGTTGACGACAACTCTAAACCAACTTCAAAACAATATTAATATTCTTACAGCCGAAATGCGTGAATGGCGTACAGTAAGACGTGTAGCTGATGACCATATGGAAGGTGTGAATATACTTATCGAAGAAATCAACAGAAATGAAGAATACAAACAGTTAGAGAATGATGAACGTACCTACACTATGGCGGAGTGGTTGGCAGAGCATAAAGGTGTGACAGAACTATCTCGTGGTGATGCGATCAAAATCGGACGTTCAGTTGCTCAAACCTACAAATCTTTGCGTCAGTACAAACCTCGTCAGATGTCTCGTTACTACAGAAGCCGTAGAACAAATAAACCTAACTCTAAGCGTTTAGCTGTTTATACACAAGAAGATTTTCCTATTCTTGAAGTTGCTTACAATGAATTTTTATTGCGATAGACATATAGTTGGATGAGATGATATAATCTGTCCATGTCTATAATCTACAAACATCAAGAGTCCCGAAAAGAGTCACCATTCTTGTGGCTCAGGTTCTTGCCTAACAATGAGTTGGAAATTCTGACAGAGAAGCTACCTGAAGCAGTCGATCTTACTAAAATAGATGGTATAATAAAAAGATTATACCCAACTGCTCAAAATGTCTCTCGAACAAGAAATCCAAGATAGATTGTTAGGCATCACACCTTCATATGAACAACAACTGCAATATGCAGCTATTTTTCGTGCGTCACCAGATCTTGCATTTGCTACAGCATATGTAGATGGTTGGTTAGCAAGCACATCTATTTATGTAAAAATTATTGAGCAATTACTAGCAAACATAGAAAAAGATGCAGTACAAAATTGAAGGTACACAACAACAGTTGCAAGATTTAGCAACTCATATTTTTAATGATTATCCACATGAAATCAAAAACAGACAATTAATTATTGATGTAGGAGATGAGGATTGGAAACTAACTGTATCTTTCTTTTCTATGGTTCGTGATTTTCTGAAGCAACCTGTATCGATAGACTACATGACTCAAGACCTTATTAAATTTGTGGTGTTATGATTATTGAACTGCAACCAACTGCTGAACAACTAGAGGATCTGCGCTCGATTACGCAGAAAAATCTAGATAATATTTGGAGATACACAGGTCAAGGGGTATTACAATTTACATTAGCACCATTTTATCAAGAATTACTGTTGAGTGAAGAACCTTCAGCAGCACATACTAATCTTGTATATTTCACACTAAGAGATATATTACAAAATGGTGGTCGTATTTTGTTGTTGACACCTGATTCTGATATTCCACAAGAATTGGTACTCAACAATGAAGATTAATATTCCAACTTTTGTTGATAAAAGTAGAGAACAACTGAAAAAACATTGGGATTCTTTGTTCAATTACAAACCACAAGATGTGATTGGCTATAGTTTCATGCAAACTAGACTCAATGATTTACTCAAACGTTACGAGGATTTAGATCGTAGTTTGAAATATAGATCAGATAATCTTGTGAACCATGTTTTAGAAGTTTATGATGAATCGTTGCATGAAAAAATTATAGACACTGATCGAGCTACATATAACTGCGAATATGGCTCTGCAAAATGGCATTATCTCCAAGGTATGTTAGCAGGTCTTAAATACACTGAATCCGCAATCAAACAACAAGAGGTATAAATGACTTTCGATTTTCCTTCCAATACAGCTAATCCTACATTTTTTCGTACTTATAGTCGCCTAAAAGAAGACTTCAAAACTAAAGAATCTGTAAATGAAGTATTTGAACGTGGTTTGACAGGTTTGTTCAAGCTTGGTTCTTACACAGATGAAGAAAAAGAGTTGATTCGTACCAATCTTTATAGTCTACAAACATTGTTTAGTGGGCGTTGGATGTGGGTTGGTGGTATGCCTTTCCTAGAGAAAGAAAAGAACTACTATGCATCTTATAACTGTATTGGTATGTCTACAGAAAGTTTGACTGACTTTGGTAGATGTTTTAATCTTCTTATGCAAGGCTGTGGTGTTGGTGCATCTATCACTAAACCAGAACTAGAGAAACTCCCACCTATTATTACAAATGTTGAGCTATTTGACATTACTAAACAAGAAGATATTGGTTCTCGCAAAGAGAATGTTCAAGATCATACCTACTATTATGATGGTGTTTTGTACGTTGGAGATTCGCGTGAAGCTTGGGTTGAGGCTATCTTATTCATCTTAAATAGATTTACTACAGCAAGAGAAACTAATTGCTGTATTTCTATTGACCTAAAAAGTCCACGTAAAGCAGGAACACCAATTAAAGGTTTCGGTGGTGTAGCTAATCCAACAGATTTACGTCAGTTGTTCATTGACACTATTGAGATGTTGAACTCTTATGTGGGTCGTGAATGGGATAGTTTCTTAGCAGCTTGGTTATATGCTCGTGTAGCTAAGTGTACAGTAGCAGGAAACGTCAGAAGGTCAGCAGAACTTATGCAAGGTTCAGAAGATGACCCTGTGTTCACTACCATGAAAGATGGAATGTGGCAACAAACACTAGAAGGTAAATGGACTATTGATCCTAAGAAAGACCCTTTAAGAATGGCTAATCATAGTCGTATGTTTTTCCACAAACCTTCTTATCAAGAGCTAGAAGATGCAGTTCGGAAGCAGTACTACTCTGGTGAAGGTGCTATTGCTTATGCACCAATGGCTATCATTCGTTGTAATGTTGATTTACTAGACACAGATGGTAAGCAAAACTACTTCCATGCTTTGTATCTATGTGATCCTGAAAAAGCATTAGATTATCTGTCAGAACTTGCTGCTTACAAAGGTCTAATTCTTACACCAGAAGAACGCTACCATAGAATAGAAAGATGGAGAGCCAATCCTTGCGTTGAAGTATTAGGTAAAGATTTCCTATGTAATTTAGCAGAGATTCACCTCAATCAACTAGATCCTTTAAATCGACAACAACAGAAAGATGCTTTCCGTGCTGGTGGTTTTATTACAGCTTCTTTGTTGGCACATAAGTTTGACGATGAAAAGTTTCGCTATAGTCGTGAGATTGACCCTATTGTTGGTGTTTCCTTTACAGGTTTATTTGACTTCTTTGTGAATCTATTCGGTGCTGATTGGTTAAAGTGGTGGCAAGCAGGTCGCCCAGAAGAGTGGATTCCAGAGAATAATGCACAACTACAGAATGTATGGTTTGAAACTGACTGTTATCCTGAAGAGGTGTCACAAGGTAATATCTACCGTAGAATAGAGAGATTGTATTTATCATTCTGGCGTAATTGTGCTATGAATGCAGTTTGGGAATACTGTGATCGTAATGGTTTAAGACGACCTAATCGTGTTACAGTTGTGCAACCAGCAGGAACAAAATCTTTATTGACAGGTGCTTCATGTGGTTATCATCCTCCAAAAGCTTCACGTTATATCAGACGTATTACTTTTGCTAAAAATGATCCTATTGCTTTGGCTTGTATTGACTATGGATACACGGTTGTACCATCGCAGTCTGACAAAGATGATAGTGGACAATTACTAGACGATCCATTTGATCCACGTTGTACTGAGTGGTTAGTTGAAATTCCTGTTGAAGTTCCTTGGGCAGCTATTGCTGATGAAGCGCAACTAGATCCTAATCAATTCTCTGCTGTAGCACAGTTTGATTTCTTTATGCAAGTACAAACCTACTATACTCAACACAATACAAGTTCAACTATTGAACTTCGTGAACATGAGATTCCAGAGTTAGCACAAGCAATTCACACAGCAATTCAAACTAATCAACCTTATTTTTCTACGGCTCTTTTGTCACGATTTGATTCGTTTGAATCATTTCCAAGACTACCTTTTGAACCTGTATCACAGGAGAAGTATGCAGAAATTGTAGCTGATGTATTAGAACGCCGCAAGTCTGATGACTTCTATGCTTTGATGTCACAGTATCAGAAAGGTGTAGAGTTTGAGGATGATCGTGGCTCTGTAGCTTGTGAATCTGAAGTTTGCTCCATTAATAAGAAGTAAATCATGCGTGTAATAAAAGCTCGATATTTAAGTGGTGTTGTAGTAGACCTTAAGGATTCATTAGAGTCACTGAAATGGTTGATAAATAACAAAGCTTATTTATCTTGCTTTTACTATGAAAACTTATGTACAGAAAAAAGAAAAGACACAACAGAGACTTAACTTTAAAGCCTGACTGGTTTCAATACATGATAAAAACCATAGAGGAGATGGCTAATGGCACAACGAATAACAGCTAAGACTTTTGGAACAGGCGCACAAGGTTTTACAGTAGCACATCGAACCGTAGAAGGAAAAGACGTATTGGTTCGTAAGGATGACATATCCTGTGAAGCTTATGGATTGATTGACTCGGTAAATGCATGGTTAGGTAGGGTTAAGAACTACAACCAATCTGTTGCATTGTGTTCTGAACTACAGAACGCTATGCTTAACATCGGTGCGATGATTTTCTCGACACTATATGCTAACTATGAAGACAATACAGCGAAAACTATACGACATCTTGAGCGACGATTACAAGAAATAGATCCCGTGTTGTCACCAACTGAGTTTGTGTTATACGGTGTTGATCCTATACACGCTGATTGGTGTTTGTTGAATACAGAGATCCGTAAAGCAGAGTCTAAATTTGTAGGTTGGGTGTATAGCCAAAGATTATCAGTCGAAGATATGCAGAAATACGCACAACAAATTGATCTTCTCAACACAGCATCAAAATGGGCTTTTTCTGAAGCTCGTTATTATGCACAGATAACACAACAAAAACAAGAAGTATGGGTATCAGAACATGCAGAGTAAACAACAAAAGATTGCAGAGATTTTAGGTGTATCAGAGGAACAAGTTGTTAATATTGCTTTGTCATATTTATTGTATTTGATCACGATGACTGCAAGTGAACCTCATAACCAATGGCTGAAAGAGAAATTCAATAATGACACAAATAATAGCATTTAGTGGTCACAGATTCCCGTCTACAGAGAGATTAAGTGAAGCTAATATGCTATCATTTTTATCTTTTTGAAACAGGAGCTATACAATTTTTTCGGTGATCGTGATGATAAATATAGACTTGCGAACATAGCTGGTTTTGTATGTGGTGGTCAGATAGGTTTTGACCTAGCTGTACAACAGTTTGCTGTGGAAATGGGTTTGCCTTTGGATATTTGTTTGCCATATAATTACGATTTATTTACAGCAAGATGGGACTCTAATAGGTTTCGTGATATACTACTGCGGCATATGGACTATGCATCAGATATTACTATTGTGGATGCCGAACCTTACTACAAAATAAAATATTGTGTCCCAGTAGGTAAATATCATGTGTCGAAGCTACAATGGCGTAACCAATATATGATTGACAACAGTGACGCAACTGTATTGTACCTCAATCCTACATCTGACAAAGGAGGAACTTACAATGCTTTGCAATATTGTCAAAAAATGGGTAAACCATACCAAAACATATATACAGAATATAAACCGTAGAAAGAGAAAGTTAGTCACAACTAGAACTTGGGGTATTATCATGGTTGATACGCACCCCTTTATTTCTACGGTTTTTCTGTATAACAATCAAACAGTGCGTGTTAAGCTTCATTCTAAACTTATGCGTTGTATTTATGAGCGTGATTTTTCGTGCAAAACAACTATAATTGATGACCATATGTTAGAATTACAAAGCAAAACAGCACACAAAACAAGAATTATTAAACAAAGGTTATATACATGCTACATATTGATTTTACCAATGGGGAACATAAGATTGACTGGACAGCAACTCCAGAACAAGAGGAACTCGCTCGTGTGTATCGACAACCATTAAAACGCGCTAAGGCTGAAGAACAAGCTGCAAGATATCGCCGCGACCCTGACAAGTACAGATCTTTGTCATCAGTAGCTTCATTGTTGGAAGAAGATATCTATAGTCCATATTTAGGTGCTATCGGAGGTGGTGATACTTATATTTTGCACAAAACAGAAGATGGTTATGCTGTCCAGTACCAGTATTTAGATGCTAAGCCTATTTGGTTGACAGAGGAGCTTGGTATTCGTAGTGATGGCGTTTACCGTGTGACACCTACAAGTTTGGGCTATATTGTCAAATATGAAGTGGATATAACAAATTATGATAGCTGGTAGACAAATAGCTGGTGTGCTTACAGTTGATTACTTTAAACCATCTGGTAAATGGTATGATACTGTTACAACAGAGGTTTATTTTGTAGAGCTTAATGGTGATGGTACTATGGAGTCTATTTGTAAACTATTCGCAAATAAAACAGGTCGTGTAGTACCACATCCTTACTTTACAAGTTTTATTAGATTGGAAAACCAACATTCAGAATCTAACCATTTTTGTCGTTATTTAATACCACCACTACAAACAGATGACTGAACTTATTAGTTATAAACAACCTATTGAGCCTCTATTTTTACCTGAAACAATCGAACTTGACTCATCTGATATTTTGCTTTTACAAGCTTTAAAAATTGCTACAAGTAAAACTTATGAAGAATTGATACATACTGCTATTAGAAATTTATACTATAAACAAAAAACTCTACAAGAATTTTTTTATATCGAGGAAACAAATGCAACTTAATATTCAACCACTAACACCCGATACACTCTATTTCTATGGTAATCATAACTACAATTATGCAGGTGATTGTGGTTATGATCTAGGTTTGGCAGAGGACACTAAGGTATACTTCAAAGCAACTAATAAGATTGACCTTCAAGTTATTATTACTGGTTCTGAAACAACTAGCGATGTTAGCTATGATGGTATTAACTTTGAAGAGACACAATTCTTACACTATGCTATTATTCCACGTAGCTCTATTGTCAAGTACCCATACAGACAAAGTAACGGAATCGGCTTGATAGACAAGAATTATCGCGGTTCACTTAAAGTTGTGATTGATTACCTTGATCTACTAACAGAAATCCAACCTCAACAGTATGTAGAAGAAAAGACTGGTCGTATCTATAGCATCATTGAAAAAGGTACACGTTTGTTTCAACTAGTGCCTATCTGTTTTGACCATATTGAAAGTAAGCATATTGTTAATTCCCACGATACTACAGAACGTGCGGATGGTGGTTTTGGTTCAACTGATAAACAAACAGGATTGGTGTAACACATGATTACCGTAGAAGAAAAACAAACATTAGAGTCTGAGATCTGTGACCTTGAACAACAAATCTCGATTTTGCAAGAAGAGTTACTGAATAAAAAGCGTATTTTATGGTGGGCTAAGCGACCACATATTGCAGAATTTAATAACAGTGATTGGTATTTAGAAGGTGATGATCAAGGAGGGAGCTTCCCTGTTTTCTGCCCTTATGATGTTGTATTAAACCCAGAGTGGTTATCTGTTGCTGGTAATCAAGCGCTTATTGATCAGCAACTTGCCTATATTGCTGAATGTAATAGCGATGATTATGATTCTGACCAATTACACGATTTTCTGATTTGTGGATTGTCAACAGAGATATATTGTGAGTTTTGTGATGATCCATATCCTGATTTCCAAAATGCACCTGACATCGTGAGGAATCCTAATTATGTCTAGAATTGAAGAATTACAACAACAAATTGCAGCTCTCGAATCTGAACTACACGATCTTCAAGTTATAGAGTGGTGGCAACAACGACCACATATTTTGGAGTTTAGGTGTACATTCACTAGTGACTATAATGATGATGGGGATTATAGTGATTACTTTAGACCTCGTAATATAGAACTTAATGAAGAGTGGATTGCAGAGAATAAAGAGTTATGGGTCAAATTCTGTAATCATAGTAAAAACTATCCAAGACCTATTGAACCTGATGTAGATGAATTAGCGGATGATTGGGATTTTTATATCAGAAATATTCTAGATCCTAATGACTACAACTATGACTATCCTGACTTTCAAGAATTTGACGAAAAAATCATGAGGAATCCTAATTATGCAAGCTAAAGAATTGATTGACAAAGCACTTGAAGTTGAGCAGCTTTTGTGGTGGCTCAAGTATCCTGATTTAGCATCTTTCTTTCTACGGTATTCTTGGGCTTCGTCTGACGAGGGAGAATACTGGATGGAACAAGAAGAGTCTAAGTTTTTACTGAAAACAGATTCTCAACCTCTTCCTTATGAAGATGAAGATGATATTGATTACTCTGATTACTCTGTATCTGCTTACCCTTGTAAAAGAGAAGGTGAGATTTATACTCGTGTATATAGACCGTATGACACAGACGCTGAAATTCAAGCACATATAAACATGATTCTTTCTACGTTTGATGGTGTATCTGTAACACAGAGTTTAGATGTTGTGACAGGCAATAATATTGTGATTGGAAATTTTTAACATGAAAGAACAATATAAAAGATTACAAGATGCAGCAGTACGTTTAATTGAAGTTCAACAAGCTGTATGGTTTTATTATCGACCACATTTGATTTCTCTAACCGTAGAAAGAAAAGCTGAGTTTAATGATAATGGCTATAGTGATTATTTTGAAGCATCTTATCGCACGGTTGACTCTGACTCTGATGATGATTTATGGCTTGATGAACCTTGGATTACAACCAGAAAAGAAGAATCATTAGAATTTATCTATCCTTTCTATGATTGCAGTGATGGTTATAGTTGGTTTTCTGAGGATATTCCACCCGCAGCTAGATATTTAGATTTAGATAGCTCTATTACGCTAATTAACCCTAACTACACACTTGCACAAATTGAGGCTTTAGTATGCGAGTTTTAAGCGCAACAGCTTGCACAGGCAGGTCTATGGATGAGTTCTTGGATATTTACCAAATTTTGAAGGAACCATTATCGTTGTCTGCTATAGAGTGTGCTGTGGGTATAAATCTGACTGTTGATGACATCCTGAAAATCAAACAAGCTGGTATTGACACGGTTTTGTGGCACGATGCATTTTGGTTTGTGGACGGTCGAAAGCAAGAAACATATCCTTCGTGCATTGCCGAGTATTTCGCCTTACATAAGCTTTTCTGTCAAAATGATATAAATGTACCATTATGGTCGATACACCCGTTTAAAAGTCATAAACCCACAGCTATGTGGACAGATTCGATCTATCATGATTTCTGCATGGAGAACTGGTTTGAGTTTGATTATGCTTTACCTCAAGACGATAACCCAGAATCTGACTATTACTACAATGTACGTAGTTTTGATATTGTGTTAGAGAATATGTTGCCTAACGCACCATGTTATAATAATCTAGAATCTATACTCCAATCAGACATCTATAAAAAAGGTTTCTGTATTGACTATAGCCATGTTAATATATGGACTCGCAACAACAGAGAACAGACGATTGCCCAATGTTTGTTAGCTACAACAAGGGCAAGAGAGATTCACCTATCAAGCAACAAAGGTTTTCGCGATAGTCATGATTATATACCAGAAGATGAGTGGTTTTTACCTTATCTAGATTCTCTGGAACAAGCATATCCTCATCTTTACATCACCTATGAATCACTACCTGCCAAATATAAACAATATGGAAGATTGGACAAACGGTAAAACTTGTATTGACTGCCAATACTGCGTAGAAGTAAGAAAACATCCTTGTAACAACCTTGCACATAGTAAGGGTGGTATGCGAGATCATATGGGTTTTGCTTGTTTATTGTTTCAAGAAGATGAAAGCGTAGCTATTTTTATGGATCAAGCTGATGGTTTTTGTGAATGTTTCACGGCTACAAAAGTTAGAGATGATGACGAACTTACAACATATAGGAATCCTTATGCAGTTATTTAAAGTTGGTTTTTTACATTATGGTGAACAAGGTGAAATTCATCTGCAATTTACCGTAGAAGAAAAATGTCGTGAGTGGATTGCGATTAATAATGGTTTAGCTTTAGACTATCGTGGTTTACCTATTTATCGTTTTTTAGGTGCTTTGTAATGTTTGAACCAAAAGCAGAAATTATTGCCGATTCTATTAACGGACATGGTTGTAGATTAACTACATTTGCTTTAACCTATCATCGTTACATCCATAGTGAAGTTATGACTTACAGAATGTGGTCACGTAATGCTAGTAGTAGTCGTGCAATTCCCGTAGAAAAGAATATTAAGTATGTTGAAAACTTACAACTGTATCCTCTTCATTGGGGCGCTAATCAAAAAGGAATGCAAGCCTATCAAGAGATTGATAAAGAAATACAACAAGAGGCTATACTAACGTGGGACTATGCTCGTGAAAATGCATTAGTAGCAGCTAAAAAATTAACATCTTTGGGTGTGCATAAACAAATAGTAAATCGTTTGCTTGAACCTTTCAATACAATAACTACTCTAGTAACAGCAACAGATTATAGTAACTTCTTTGCACAAAGGTGTCATCCTGCGGCACAACCTGAGATCCGTGTATTGGCTGAAGCTATGGAGTTTCAGTATAAAAACTCTGAGCCAGAGGAAGTTAATAAATATCATTGGCACTTACCGTTCATTACTTCTGATGAATGGGAGAATTACTGTACAGATGTAAAAAGTTTACTACAGGTCAGTGTTGGTCGTTGTGCCAGAGTGTCATATCTACAACATGATGGTACTCATGATCCACAAAAAGATATTGCATTACATGATTATCTAGCGACTGCACAACCACCTCATTTATCACCATTTGAACACGTGGCACAAAATATGGATGACAATAAGATGTATGCTAATCTACAAGGTTGGCAGTCTCGACGATACAAAATTGAGTATAATGTGATTGGTAAGTAAGTGTTATATACAGTACTCAGCTATTTTTTCTTCTATGTTGGGTATTGTATACTTTTTGTTGTTATTTTAGGATGGTTACTATGACTCGTAGACAGCATGATGCTTATTATACGGAAAAAGGATTAACGTTAGAGTTGCTTAGATACTTGTCGTTAGACAAATATACAACTATCCTCGAACCTTGTGTTGGTGACGGTCATATACGTGACGTGGTGCAAACACGATACCCACATTTAGTATATACAACTAATGATATTGATCCCACAAAAGAAGCAGATTACCATTATGATGCCTCTCAATTTGACTTGTATTTAGAGCAGTATTGGGATTGTTGTATTACAAACTTTCCTTATGACAAACAAGATCAAATTATACCTATCGTCTGGCAATCTGTTGAGTTATTGGCTTTCATACCACGACTAACATGGTTAGAACCAGCACGTACAAGAGCAAAATTTCTCCAAGAAAATGCTAAGCATTGCCGTTATCAGATTATTTATAATCCACGACCTAAATACGACTCGAAAGGCACTGATAATGTAACGTCGATGTTTATTGTTTATGACAAAAGCTACTATGGAAAACCTGAACAAATCTATGCAACAGATTGGCGGCTTAATCAGTTGTAGTATTAAAAGTATCAATCCATTCCTCAATAGTTTGAGTCATATTTTTCTCCTTTAGTTCTGCATACTTTTTAAGTTTATTAAAGCGTGTGGTTGACAGATTAACATTTAATCTTTTTGGTTTATTCATACTCATTTTGTACTCATCTGTGTTATACTATAATTATACATTAGATTGAGTGCTTTAATGAAAGCTAGATATAAATACAGATTCTACCCTAGCACTGAACAAAAAGAGAGCTTATCTCGGTTGTTCGGTTGTGTTCGTGTAGTCTGGAATGATGCTCTAGCTCTATGTAAAGCTTCTGGTAAGGCTTTAGGTTTTAATAAACTATCCGCAATTCTCACTCAATCAAAAAAGACTGATGAAAGACGTTGGCTTCAAGATGTATCCTGTGTACCTTTGCAGCAGTCCCTAAGATATTTAGATGTTGCCTATCGGAACTTTTTTAATTCTCTAAAAGGAAAGCGCAAAGGTAAAAAAGTTGGTTCTCCAAAATTTAAAAAGAAAACCAATAATCAATCTGCTGAGTTTACCAAAGCAGCATTTTCTCTTTCGGGTGATAATGTCTATTTAGCCAAGATAGGAGATATCAAGCCAGTATGGTCTAGAAAACTACCATCGGAACCTAGCTCTGTAACAGTGATTAAAGACTGCGCTAACCGATATTTTCTTAGCTTTGTAGTTGACATAGAACCAGAACATATTGAACCAATTAATCCATCGGTAGGGATCGATCTTGGAATCAAGACTTTTGCTGTACTCAGTACGGGTGAAAAGTTTCAAAGCCCTGATTACTCCAAACTTGACAAGAAAATTAGAAAGTTGCAACGCAAATTAGCAAGGCAAGTTAAAGGCTCCAACAGACGGAATAAAACCCGTTTAAGAATTGCCAAAAAACATAACAAAATTGCTGATACTAGAAAAAACTTTTTACATAAAGTCTCCACTGAAGTGGTACGCAAAAACCAAGCAATCACTTTAGAAGATCTCAATATTTCTGGCATGGTCAAAAATCGAAAACTTGCACGGGCAATTAGTCAGCAAGGATGGGGAGAATTTAGATCTCTTTGCGAATCCAAGTCTGAAAAGTATGGCAGAACTTTTTCAACAGTCAGCCGATGGGAGCCTACCAGTCAGGTTTGTTCGCATTGTGGTTACCAATGGGGGAAGTTAGATCTTAGTATCAGGATTATTACTTGCCTAAATTGTGGCACTACCCATGACCGCGACGAGAATGCCGCTAAAAATATAGATAAAGTCGGGATAGGGAACTGCCACGACTATAAACGAACGCGGAGAGACAATAAGACTACTTCGGCAGCTAGTCTCAGTGATGCGTTAAGAATAACGGTGCTGAAGCAACGGTGAGTGTTTCAAGGACAATCAAAAAAGAGGCATATCCATTATGATTACAGCAGAAGACATCCACAAATTTATGATAGACCAAAAACAAATTGACGCTTCGATAGAAGCACACGAAGCCAGAGTAACTAAATCTGGCATCTGGTTGGTTCTGATACACGATTTACTACTGATAGGGATCTTCTATTTCATCGTCCAACATATCTAGTGTTCGTTCATCAACATCAAGTTCAAGATCACGGATGTTGATATTAGCTATAAATGATGACAGTGTGTATAAGTCATCAACCAATGAATCTATTTTTTCCTGATCTGCTTTGATTTTATGCAATAAATCCGTGACCTTTACCAACATATCTATTGCTGTGTAAGGGTCATGCATAGAAGAAGGTGAGAAAGAATCAATAATGTCAATGTCCATGTTAAAATTAAGACCATAGAAAGAAGATTATTACTATAATATCATGAATCATTACTTTTATGACCATCAGGGTGCTATTGTAGATCAATTACTAGCAACAGATAGAAAGATACAGAAAGGAGACTTCATCATGTTTACCTCTGAAGAACCAGCAGTATATCAAATCCAAGGTGTCTTGCATGTTCAAGGTGAGCGTATGGTTAACTCTTGTAACTGGGTTGTCAACCGTATGACCAAGCTTGTAGTGAATATGTCACATATAGACACAACTGCTCCTCGACAACCATTACCACTGAAGTCTGTACAGGCGTACCAACAGAAATGATTAGTAAATTTAAAACAAGTAAAGATCTCTGGTCTATTTACAATGCAATTGACCAAACAACGCAACACTTTTTGTTTAATATATCTATCGTAGAGAAAGAGGATATAAAAGGTCTACAAATTATAGTTTTGTGGTTTCATTTTATTATTGGTAGTTAATATGCAGTATTATAAAATTCAATATCACAAGAAAGATGAACATCCTAGTAATTGGTATGATTATGAATCTTTGTTTACTAGATACGAAACTAAATCAGAAGCATATGAAACTCTTTTACTATGTATGCAACAGAAACTTGTAGGATTTTTGCACCCAGAAGTTGACCAGTTTCGTATTATGTTTGTTAATGAAGAAGAGGTTTATACAACATGGAGTTTCAATGCTCAGAGTGGTAGGTAATTAAGCAATATTGGTTAACACATCCTGCTGTTTCTTACTATTTTAGTATGCCTTCGATTAATCAACCAACTGATGAACAAATAGCTGCCATAGAAGAAAGGCATAAACAATATCAAACAGACCAAGTACGTTTCTATACAGAAGGTTTGGATTTTGTATGGCAACAAATATCTTCTTTCTATGATCCTAGTTTTTACTGGCAGAATACTGTTGTGGCGAAGTTTGTAGTCACAGACAAAATTCGTGATATGTGGTCTGCTGAATGTTTATTACTCAGAGATTTTGACAATAATGATCTAGTTTACGAAGCTGAGTACAAAAGAAGACAATGGATTACCACTGTACAACAACACCCAGACTTTTTTAATATAATGCTATTAACTGATCCTACTTTCGGAAAACGCATGTACATTCTTGATAGATTGCTCAAAGAAGATGGTAGTCAAATAGTATGGAGTTAGTTCACCCAGAGCTGCTAAAATCACACGGTGAGCATATACGATTGCCTTATGCATATAAACGGTATCCATCAGGTAGGCTAGGTGCTTATTTCATTGAACTTATTTGTTACAATGAATCACGACCTACCTCACGACCTTATTTTCTATGGGGGTTTGTGTTGTTTACCAAGGACGACGAATCTGTGATCGAAAGAGAGCGTGTTAAATTCTGGTCACCTCATAATTGGTTTTTAGCTGTTAAAGGTGTGTCTGATGCTTATCGTTATGATCCTGTCTATTTGTACCGACGTAGTTTTCAGATAGCTAAATACTGGTATAAAGTGTATGCAAAACGAGGTTATATAATCAACCCACAAGACTTGCATGAGCTTGAACCACCAGCTATTCGCAAGCCTACATATTTGTACTTAGGGTATGAAGTTGTAACTGGTTATCCTATAACTGTAATTGAAGCACATAACACCAGAGAAGCCCTAAGCTTGTTGAAACAACAGTACAAAACAAAAGGTACTAAAGTAGCTACACGTTTGTTGGATAATTGTTTAGATTATTATCTTGAACATCCTAAATATAAAAAAATGATGAGGCAGATATTAGGATGATAGATGAGATTATTTTAATGTGTAATTACTCTATTCTATGGGTTACACCTACACATAAGTTTATATATTATGGTGAAGATAGTTTAGAAGGGTTAGTAGCTATAGTTGAGCGTTGGTATCAAAAATGCCCACGAGATCGCAGACACCCTAAAATCATATGCAACAAAACAGGGGAAATAGTGTATGAATAGGTATAGAGTTAAATTCCACACAGAGGGATATTACACAATACAAAAACGTTTCTTGTTTATTTTTTGGCATGAAATGCGTTATTTATATAGAGATTCTTTTTATATAAAAAGATGGTCTCAACCTCCTATAGAAGTATTAAAAGAGTTTGAAAAATATGGCTAATAGTGTGTATTTGGTTTGGATTTGGGATGGTTATAATGATTCTTGTCCTCATTTACAGATTGTCTTCACCTTAGAAAAAGATGCTGTAGAATATGCTGATAACAGTTGGTTACCGCATAAGGGTGTTGTATATGTAACAAAAGAAGAGATTGGTATTTGTTGTAGATCTATATATAACAAACATGGTTACGTATACAGACGTGAGCATTACGATCCTCAAGAAGCTTTGTGGGATGAAATGCGATGGTCTTTATTTGAAGAAGGTATAGATAAAGATTTCATGATTAAACATTGTATTAATAATTATTCACCGATGTGTGTTGACATTGATTGGGATCATCTATACAAAAGGTACGTACAGAAGTATGAATAATATCTATTTATTAATGACTACTCTGATATTATCTTACTTGCCATATACAGAAATCAAGATGAAGCTATAGAGTAAATACTACAAATTATTTCGCAAGAACCGTAATGACACTAACAGACCAAAACCATAGAATAAAAGATGAACGTATAGTAGTTATAACTGGTATTTTTAAAGAGTCTTGTCGTTTTGATAGTGTCTATATTGAAGCTGTTCCAAATGATTTTGGTGTTGCCTTTCAGTTTAGATACTTAGGATTACTACTCGTATATTGTCTTACAAATGAAGAACTCTACATAGGTAAGAAAACGGCTAAATACTCTGACTATTATGTTATAGGTAACTCTATACGCGATAAACTTGGAATCCCACCTGATTTAACACTAGGTACACTATGATTTACGATTACAAATATAGACCACAACCTGAATTTCCTAACAAACCTATGAATATCAAAACACAATCTATTCCAAACATTCTCGACGAAATCTTTGCACCATTTATAGCTGATACAGCGGAATATAGAACATATACAGGAAAAAAATCAGAGGATGGTACTGTATACACTTTTGCTTTTGAAATTCCACGTTTGGTTCGTGACACTATTGCTGTAGAGATTGAAGAAGATCTAACAAACACATCTCCTGCTAAACGCATTGGTATGACTAGTTATAAAATTACAATCAAAGCTGCACAACAGTTGCTTGTTAACTACTTAGATGAAACTCAAGAATCTGCTAAGAAAAAGTATGAACAAGAGTTTGTTTTACATGGTCAATCAGTGGCTCTAGATGGCGAGCTAGGCTTGTCTTATACCGAAGGTGTACTTGTAGTCGAAATTCCATTAAACAAGCCCATACAGCCGAAAAAAGCCACACTGAGTGCTAAACTAGCTGACATTGAAAGTACATAAAATACACAATATATATTAAGCAAGGAGTTGGCTAATAACTGACTCCTTTTTTCTTTTCTATGGGCATTCGAGAACAACGTGTAAGAGCTGATATTATACTTGCAAAACTAGAAACCATCGACCCTCACGCTATGTTAGCAGGTGGTGCGCCTAGAGATTGGTCATTTGGTCGTGAAGCTGATGACCTTGATTTTTATATTCATCTTCGTAATCTATCTATCACTGACTTTCACAAACAATTATACGACTTTGGTTTATTGCGTGAGCCTTTATACCCTTCTGACCAGACTATCTATGAAAACTATAGAGAAACATCTGCTGTAAGATGGGTTGTATCTGTCAGATATGAAGGTTGTAAATTACAAATTGTAGTTATGCATAAACCTGTCTTAGAGTCTGTGTTACAACATTTTTCGTTATCTATCTGTAATGTATGGTATAAAAATCAGACAATGCGTATAACCGATGCTTTTTCTCGAACCGTAGAAGAGAAGACAATGAGACAAGTACAAGAAGCTTTTGGTTCTGGTTATGTATCAAAAATACTGGCGAAATTCCCTGACTATGCATTTATACCTTTAACTTATGATTATGAAAAACCAATACCTTTCTAATATACCCACGATGTTACATTGTTTAAACAATGGTGATTATGATTATGTTATTCAAGATTTTGCTGGTTTGTCAAAAGAAGAGGTTTACGATCTCTTATTAGATTTAATAAGTAACTACAAACCAGCTAGACAAGGAACTGATTTCGAGTATAATTATTTGCAAGAGTTTTTACGTAGATTATTACAAAATGAACTTTAACATTCCTCATTTTCGAGCATTGGTACGTGAGTCATACTACACCAAAAACCCTGCTGACTCTAGTAATTGGTATGAGGTAATTTGTTTTGGTATACAATCATTAGAAGGTTGTATGCTCAGTTTTCATACAATGACTAGCACAGGGATGCTTCGTAGTCGTGTACCGTTATCAGAAGTATATATCAAAGAGCCTATCAACGATGTACCTTATCACTACAAACAACTATGGGACGCATTTTCGACTATAAATACTTACGTTGTTGTATATGATTTTCTAGCTGGTAAAAGAGCGCAATGTGTGTTGAAGGATAGATCATTAGTCTGGTGTTCGTATTTGATGACCGTTGACTGGTTCGACAACCCTTACTCAAATACACCAGAAGATTATAAGTGCGCTCATATATTGGTAGCTGATGATGGCTATCTACTGGCTCAACCCAACAACAGATTGCGTTTTTATGACAGTAACTGGATTACTAAACCATTTCCCACAGATCTACAACGTTATAAGGTAGATACAGAGCTATTGTCTGTGGAGTCTGTTTCCCAGAGGTGGGTATCAGAGGATAGTGACTGTTATTTTTATGACCTACACGCGGATATAGACAAGACTATAGAAAAGAGGTAGTATAGTGTTACCCTATTCTATTCTCTAACAGTTATTTATTACAGGATTTGAACGTTGCTTAACCAATCACAAAGGAGCAGCTTTTACACTACTCCTTTGTTGTATCCACATTAGTAAGGTATCTATATGTTCGAGTATATATTGATCGCACAATTACAAAACAACCCGTGTCAAGGTTTGTATGTTCCACCCAACACAATGGCGCGTGTATGTCAGAAAACAATAGTACGCAACACCAAGAACCAACTTGTATATAAAATGATTACAACTGCAAATCCTCAAGAGTATATTATAGTTAACCGATGTACTTGGTATGCTTCAACGTTAGGAGGTTACTACGAATATGTACCAGAAAGTAAGTGGTGCGTGTAGTATGTTTACTAAACTTTTTCTTTATATGATCTCTATATTTGCTATTTTAGGTATACTAGGTTTTATTTGGTACATGCTTAGCTTAGGATGGCAAGGTGTAATTATGGGTTTGATTTCTGTTATCACCGTTGGTTTTATTTTTGAGAACTTATGACACATTTATTTTTACTTTCTTTTCTATGGTTTGCTACGCCTTCGTATGCTGATCCTGTTTTCAAAGCTCCTTTATGCGTTGTACAGAAAGGTATAACAGATAAGGGTGTATATATTTTATTTTATGACAACGGTACAAGACGTATTGTGTCAAAAGAAGAATTTGATGCTACACAAGTCGGTGATTGCAAAGTATGAAACTATATACTCGTGAAGAATT
>JACCEC012753664.1_pt1 | contig 27170 bp, 32 predicted proteins | sample 7450121 | NCBI WGS metagenome assembly JACCEC01 (sample SAMN15323455, study PRJNA562643) | freshwater metagenome | isolation source: river surface water | place: USA:Blue River Watershed | collected 2017-08-18 | reverse complement strand
TTTGGCTTTTTTTTCTCCTTCCTCCAAAACGAAGAGGCCGTATAATCTACCTTTTACTTCACTTTGCCGCCCTTTCCTTCCAGGCTCTCTCCCTCCTCTCGTTCCCCTTTCCTTTTCGTCTCTCTTCTTTCGCCTTTTCTTTTTTCTTTTTCTTTTTCTCGATTTTCTTTTATCTCTCGTTTTGGGCCTCGTTCCTAAAAATCCGCCCCTCTCCGCTCCGTTGCTTTTGTCTTTTTCTTCACTCTGCTTCTTTCGTCTCTTCTCTCCTCCCACCCCCTTTTTTATTTTACAAAAAGGAGGGCAATTGGTTCTCTTTCTCTCCTCCCGTTTCACCCTTCCGTTGTCTGTCTCCACAGTCCTCCCCCCTAGGTTAAACTCTTCTTTCTTTCTTCTTTTCTTTGGGTGTTCGTCTTTTAGGTTCACCTTTTGTAGCATCTATGCCTCCTTTTTTTTACAAAAAGGAGGGATAGATGCTACAATTCTTTCTCTTTTTCTCCTCTCACCCCTTTTTTTTATTCTAAAAAAACAGTCGGGCATTTTTTGCCCTACTCTTCTTTCTTACACGTTAAGCTTAGGTAACTCGATGATTCTCGTTTTACATGGCAACTTAAATTTACATGATCGTAACGCCATCATTGCTGTTTCATGATTTACGCCATCAATTTCTAATAAAATTCTTCCTGCTGCCACATAGCATGCATAATAATCAATCGACCCTTTACCTCTTCCCATTCTTACCTCAGCTGGTTTTCCTGTTACGGCTCGATCTGCGTTCACTCTAAACCACACTTGCCCTGCTCGTCTCATTTTTCTCGATAATACGCGACGTACAGCTTCTAGCTGGTTAGCAGAAATTCGTGCCGATTCTAATGACGATAAACCATATGTCCCAAAATCAAGGTTTACCGTATTGGTTTCAATACGTTTGATTCTTCCTTTCGATTGTTTCATCGTTATTATTTATTATCTTTTGGTTTTGCATTTACCTTTAACGAAATTAACCCATATTTCGTCAATGCTGTCGAACATGCGTATTGAATTGGCGCCTTAATCGTTTGTAATGGTAATCTTGTTCCATACTCTTCTTGATTCGCCATTTCAGCTCCATTATGTCTTCCTTTCGAAACTAAATGACAATTTTTCTCAGGTAACGGATTTTTCTGTAACGTTTTCTTTAATGTTACTGAAAATTCCTTTTTTAAGTTGTTTGCAATTACTGTTGCATTTTGATCTGGATTAACAACTTTCTCTACGATCTTTAACTTCTTCGTTTCATAGATCTTGTCTTTATTCACTACAGGTGTTTTTTTTGGCTCCTTAGCTAACTCGACAACCCATGTTGTTGGATCTTTTTCAATTACGTTACCTAATGTATAATTTCGATACGCTCCTTGAATATATTTTTCTGTTAAAAATCTTTGTTGAAAAAGAGCTTTATAGTCCGCAATAGGCTTTACATCTAGTCCAGTTTTTCTAAAGCCATTAGGATTGTTTTTTTGTCCCATTTTTATGCTTTCTTCTTATGTTTTACTTCTACTTTTGTAGGTGCAAATTCACCTAGTTTATGAAATAACATATTTTCTGTAACTTGTACTTCGATAAATTTTCGTCCGTTATGTACTTGAATTGTCTTACCTACAAGATTAGGTAAAATTGTAGATGAACGTGACCATACTTTCTCTTTACCTAATAGTACAGATCGCCCTACATACGGCCCTTTCCAATTTGATCTCATATTCTTCTATTTTCTTTTTTGATAAGCTCGTTTTCTTGGTTCAATTACGCATTTTGGCCAAGCTTTTAAACGAGTTGGCTTACCTTTTGTAATAACTCCCCATGGTGTTACCGACGGTCTACCTCCAGATGAGCGTCCTTCACCACCACCAAGCGGATGATCAACAGGGTTCATTGCTACTCCACGAACATGAGGTCTTACTCCTAATCTTCGATTCGCACCTGCGTTTTTAATTCGTTTCCCAACCTTCTCATGTTTCGTTAATCGACCCTCTGTTGCTTTCGCTTCTGGATCAATTAATCGAGTTTCTCCTGAAGGTAATCGAATTAATACTCCTGCTTCACTTTTTGTTAAGATAACAGCTGCAGTTCCACCAGCTCGAACAAACTTCATATCAACGTTTGAAACTTCTGCCCCTAAAGGGAAGTCTTTTAGTTTCTTAAAACCTTGATAGCTTTCACCGATTGTCATCTTTTCTGTTGCGATTACAAAAAACTTTTGATCGTTTTCGTCTTTAATAAAAGCTACTTTCGCTGTTCGATGTGGATCGTATTCAAATCCTTCAATTTTATAATTGTTTGCATTTGGTAAATCCCAGCTTACATTTCTTAAATGTTTTCGAACTCCAGCGCCTCGTCTTCTTACAGTAATACGCCCCTGATTATTTCTTCCAGCGTTGTCTTTAAATGGAGAACAACCTCCTTTCCATAATGTCGACATTTTCTTTTTCTCGCTTTGCTTTTTATTTCATATGGATGATGTTGGATTTGAACCAACGTAGTGTTTCCACGATAGATTTACAATCTATTGCCATTAACCGCTCGACCAACCATCCTTTTTTTATTTTTTACGTGATCCCTATGAGAGTTGAACTCATCTTTAAGCCATGAAAAGGCCTTGTCCTAACCGATAGACGAAGGGACCTCACTCATTTTTATTTGACATAAATCCAATAAAAACTTGAGTCTTTTGTACAAATAAAACTTTGAATTATCCGTAAAGAATTACGAACGCCATCATAAGTGCAAATAATCCTGCAGCTTCTACTAAGGCGAATCCTAAAATAGTAATTCCGAAAAGTTTTTGTTGTAATGAAGGGTTTCGTGATACTCCTTGAATATAAGCAGCGAACACTAATCCTACTCCGAGTCCTACTCCTCCTAATCCTACAGAAGCAATACCAGCACCTACTAATTTAGCTGATTGTACCATTTGGTTGTTCATGTTAATTTTCTATATTTTAATATATGATTGTTTTTTCGACCAAGGCTGGCCCTTTATTGGGTTTTTTATACAATATTAAAATTATTCTTCAATTTCGAAAGCTTCACCTTCTTCTGGTTCGTCTAAATATCCGAACTCATCATAATCACGTGATACGCTATCTTCAATTGCGTCAAGTTCTTCGTCAGAATATTCTTCTTCTGTTACGATGTCAACTAAAACATCAGTTTCAGACATTGTTTGTACGAGCATGTCAACATACGCTGCATTTGCTTCTTCAAACTCAGTTGCTTCTGCTTCTAATACTGCGTTTTTTGACCATTCAGAAGTTTCTGTTAAAGCTTCTTGAAATGCTACTCGTCCTGCTGCGAATGCTGAAGCAATGCGAGCATCTACTTCTTTCTGAAGTTTATCTTCTTCTAACTGATAAGGTCCTGTCTTATCTGTATTTGTCGATAATAATTCTCGACGAATACGTAATCCTGCATAAACTTTTGGTAAATAGTCTCCAACTACTTTAAAGAATAAAATAACAAAAGTTAATGAGAACCAAAAATATTGTGTAAACCAACAACTAAAATCTAACTGAGGCATTGTATTATGCTACTTAAATTATATTTTATCTAAACTTTCTCCGCTAACGACTAGATTGATGATTTACCAATCGAGTGCTCCTTTTCGCCACTCATAGATAAATCCAACTGTTAAAATAACAAGAAATAGAATCATTGACCAGAATCCCAATAATGGTAGTGCTCCTAACGAAACTACCCATGGGAATAAAAACGAAACTTCTAAATCAAAAATTAAGAATAAAATTGCTACCAAATAAAAACGAACATCAAATGTTTTTCTGGTATCATCAAAAGGATCGAATCCGCACTCATATGCAGATACTTTTTCTACATCTGCTTGTTTCGCACTTACAGCATAAGATAATCCTGCAAACACAATTGCTAAGATAAGACAAAGTCCTAATCCTAATAAAATACCACCATATTCTCCAGAGTACATATTGTATTTATTTATCTTTATTAATATAACATTCTTTTGCTTCCATCAATGCGAGAATGAACCAAGCTGTTTCTAGAAATAGCCAAAGTGGAAACGCGATGACAAGTTGAGACAATACATCAGGTGGCGACATAATCGTCGCAATTAAAAAAATGAGTAAAACCCACCATCGACGAAGTCGTACTGTTTGCTCATATGTAAATAGTTTCCATTTGACAAATAAAAAAGAAAACCAAGGTAAACTTGAAGAAATTGCAAAAGCAATTGTTGTTTCTCTATAGAATGATAAAAATGTGTGCATATTTGGCACAAATTCTACATCTTGATTTCCAAAGCGAAAAAGCACTTCAATGATATGTTGCCAAAGATGATTCGCGAAAAGAAAACCGCTACCAAGCAATACGATTAGAGTACCGCCAAATCCTAGCAGAATAAAATTCTCCCATTCTGTTTTTCGTAATCCAGGTTTTAGAAACTGAGCTACTTGATAATAGAAAACAGGTAATGACCATAAAAGGCTCCAATACATATGCATATTGATCCAAGAATGAAAACCTTCTACAATGTTTAGGTATTGCATTTTTGGGATTTTATGTTGCATTTGCCAGATGGAGTCTTCTAGACCAGAAACCCATAGGTGACTTAGTTCATTTTGATGAAAATAACTAACCAAAAAGATGCTTAGGAAAGAAATCAAATACCAAATGAAACGAGCAATGAGTTCGTTATTATGTTTTTGTAGATTTGTTTCCATTCTATAATTATAATTATCATTACGTTTTTTTATAAGAATAAAAAACGATAATAAGTAATGAGCGTAGCAAGAATCGAACTTGCGACAACACGCTTATCAGGCGAGTGCTCTACCACTGAGCTATACGCCCTTATTTTGGAATGGCTGGGGTCGAACCAACGCATATTCGTATCAAAAACAAATGCCTTACCACTTGGCTACATTCCATAAATATCGGAGCAGTATGATTCGAACATACGACCTTCTGAACCCAAATCAGATACGCTACCAGGCTACGCTATGCTCCGTTGTATATACATACGTGTGTGTGTGTGTTTGTGTGTGTAAATATAAGTATCATATTCTACATACAAAAATTGTATGTAGAATAAATAACTTATAGAATAAGAATTAAGCTAAGTTGTTATCTTTTTTGAAGTTAGCAACTAACGTTTTAAAGAATGTACGTAAAGTAGTGTCAAATTCTTTTGAAATTTGATTTTCTTTAGCGATATGTTCTTTTAACGCTTTGTTTGTTCCTCGAATTTCTTTGAGGATTAATTCTTCGAATGCACCTACTTTGTTAACAGGTAATCCGTCTAAGAATCCTTTTACTCCAGCGAATAACAATACAACTTGTTCTTCAATTGGTAATGGTTGGAACTGTTTCTGCTTTAATAACTCTACTAATCGAGCTCCTCGGTTTAATTGATGTTGTGTTGAAGCATCTAAATCAGAACCAAATTGAGCGAATGCAGCTACTTCACGATACTGCGCTAATTCGAGTTTTAAAGTACCAGCTACTTGTTTACAAGCTTTTACTTGAGCTGCAGATCCTACACGACTTACAGAAATACCTACGTTAATGGCTGGTCGTACTCCTTTATAGAATAACTCCGCTTCTACGAATAACTGTCCATCCGTAATCGAAATTACGTTTGTAGGAATATAAGCAGATACGTCTCCAGCTTGTGTTTCAATTACAGGTAATGCTGTTAATGATCCACCTCCCATAGCGTTCGACATTTTTGCAGCACGTTCTAATAAACGTGAATGTAAGTAGAATACATCTCCTGGATAAGCTTCTCGTCCTGGTGGTCGACGTAATAATAATGACATTTGTCGGTAAGCTACTGCTTGTTTCGATAAATCGTCATACATAATTAATGCGTGCATTCCATTATCACGGAAGAATTCTCCCATTGAAGCTCCAGAGAAAGGTGCTAAGAATTGTAATGGTGCTGGATCAGAAGCTGTCGCAGCAATAACAATTGTATAAGGAAGAGCTCCGTTTACTTCTAAAAGTCGACGCACCTGTGCTACAGTAGATCGTTTCTGTCCTACAGCAACATAAATACAGTATAACTTTTTCGATTCATCAGTACCAGCGTGTAACGGTTTTTGGTTTAAAATAGTGTCAATTAACACAGCCGTTTTACCAGTTTGTCGATCCCCAATTACTAATTCGCGCTGTCCTCGTCCTACTGGAATTAAAGCATCTAACGCCTTAATACCTGTTTGCATTGGCTCGCTTACACTTTGTCGTGGCATAATTCCTGGGGCCTTAAGCTCAACACGACGACGTTCTGTTGTAGTTAATGGTCCTAATCCGTCAATTGGGTCTCCTAATGGATCCACAACTCGACCTAATAATCCTTTTCCTACTGGTACATCTACAATGAAGCTTGTTCGTTTTACAACGTCACCTTCGTTTACGTTACGGTCATCTCCGAAAATTACAATTCCTACGTTGTCATTTTCTAAGTTAAGCGTCATTCCTCGTAAACCAGATGCTGTAAACTCAACCATTTCACCTGCCTGTACGTTTCGTAATCCGTAAACTCGGGCAATCCCGTCACCTACAGATAATACTTTTCCGACTTCGTCTACGTCATATCCTGTTTCGTAATGAACGAGACGTTCTTCAAGCACATTTGTTAATTCAGCTGCTGACATTTTTTATAAACTTTTTTTAGTTACAATTAGTAGGAATTGAACCTACAATCTTCAGGTTCGAAGCCTGACGCTCTATCCATTAAGCTATAATTGCTCGATTCTTTTTTGTTTGTCTTCTTCTAATGTTCGAAGGCAGACTTGAACTGCCGACCTCGTGATTTTCAATCACACGCTCTAACCAACTGAGCTATTCGAACTCATTTCTTTATAAGACAGGAGAAAAAGGGATTCGAACCCTTGATACGATACGTATGTCGGTTTTCAAAACCGATGCAATCGACCACTCTGCCATTTCTCCGATTCATATGCGAAAGTAGGAATCGAACCTACATATACTAGATTATGAGCCTAGCGAGTTAACCTCTACTCTATTTCGCAGCTTCTATATAGGCGATGAGACTTGAACTCATACAGGGTTACCCACCAGATTCTAAGCCTGGCATGTCTACCATTTCATCACGCCTACACGTACCAGATTATAGAAGTCTGGCATTTTTCATAAACATACTCCAGAACTCGGGTATGCTTGATTCTATAAATATCCCGAAACTAGTATATTTTAATATCGACTATAGTAGTAATAATATACGGGAAAGACGGGATTTGAACCCGCGATTTCTAGCGTGACAGGCTAGCACTTTAACCACTAAGTTACTTCCCCTTAGTTATTTATGTTTTGTTTGTTATGAAAAGTTGTTCTCAAAACAAACAAAACATATCATAAATGGTTCTCGTTTTTGATGCGCAATTAGTGTAAGTTAATTGCATCATTTAAATAAATACAAACGAGTACTGTCCATACGTATGCTTGTAATAAAGCAATACCAAGCTCCATACCTGTTAAAATGATAAGGATAAGAATTGGGAATCCAGATGCAACGAGCATTAATCCACCCATTCCAATCATTGTCCATGCAAATCCAGCTAAGATTTTTAATAAAGCATGTCCAGCCATCATGTTTACGAATAATCGCACAGATAATGAAACAACACGGAAAGAATAAGAAATTAATTCAATTGGCACTAATAACGGCCATAATGCCATTGGAGCATCTTTTGGTAAAAAGAAGCTTAAGAAGTGTAATCCGTGTTGGCGCGCAGCAATAATGTTTACTCCAATAAATGTAGCAGCACCAAATGCGAATGTAACTGCTAATTGGCTTGTAATTGTGAATGAATACGGAATCATTCCAACTAAGTTCGACATGGCCACTGTTAAGAATGTAACAAATAAGAATGGAAAATATTTTTCTCCTTTACCACCAGCAATCGTGTCTTTGGCCATAACGAGTACGAATTCGAATGCCCCTTCCACTAATGTTTGCCAACGGTTAGGTACAACAGTTGCGTTTTTTGTACCAAATGATAAGATTGAGAAAATTGCAAACATAACGATCAATCCAAAAAATGCCGTATTTGTGAATGCAAATGTTTCTCCTAAAGCAAGCGACCATACCGGCGCCACTTCAAATTGTTCTAACGGTGAATGAATCATATTCATTGTGTATTTTTTCTTTTTAAAAATCCTTTTTCTTGTAATTCTTTCTCCTCTTCACAACGATACTGTTGAATATAGGTTAGTGGTGGAATCGAACCACCATCCTAAGATTTGCAATCTCATGCATTGCCATTATACGAACCAACCAAATGAACGACGGGTAGCTTACTTCTATCCTAGATTATCAGGAGGTTTGTGTATGACTTTAGATACGAAAGATGGGACTTGAACCCATATGAATTTCTTCACTACCACCTCAAGATAGCGCGTCTACCATTTCGCCACATTCGCCATATTTTTAGTATGAATTGTATGGAATACAATCGCTACACAACCAGAAAAGAAAAGACAAATGTATTAAACACGTCGTCTCTTTGCTGGTCTACAACCGTTATGAGGTTGTAACGTTGTTTCATAAATATCTTTTAATGGACATTGTGCGATATGAAATCCTTTTAATACGGAAGCACGATTTTGGCCCAATCCTTTAAAGAAAAGATGCGTTAAAGCTTTGTCGTTTTTGGCGTCATCTTGAATCCAAGTACCAGCCTTTTGACTTACTTGTAAAGCAGCAAAAGGACTTGATCTTCTCGCTTTATTAAAACCTACAGTTCCAGCAGAAAGTGTTTTTAATGTTTTACCAGTATCTGAAGTAATTGTTAATAATGTGTTTCCGTAAGAAACATATGCATAAACATTGTATGATTTCATTACTTATTCATTCTTTTTAAACGTTTTGTCCAAATTTTGTAAATTTTTCGATAAGCATTTTGCTGAGAAACAACAAAAGATCCGTACGTAGTGTCATACGATAGAAATGAAAACAACGCTTTTTGGTGTAATAATTTACGACTTGCTTGCGTGTTGGGTAAAAACATAGTATGCCCAGCTAAACCTAAAGTAAAACCACCATTTACAGTTGAAAGTACACGACCTGTAGCAAACCCACGCTTTTTGGCAAGGAGTAACAAATATTGTTTGTACAATTCATAATAAGAGAGATGGAATAGTGTTTCACTATCAGGAGTTCTAGGGACTGTAATACTTAAAGGAACTTGAGAATGAGTATCTTTGCCAGCGAGCCAGTCCACGCCAAGTTGTTCAGGTCTAGTTTTCAAATGTAAAGTACGTTTCCAACCACTTTGAAGCTGAATCATGTCGTTGTCTTTGTTTTTTACATCGAATAACAAGATGCTATTCTCTTTGTCAATAATTCTGCTTGTAGGGCTATCTTCAAAAACTTCTAAAAATGATTTCATATCTTTTTTTTATTGTTTGCTGTATAAAAACGAATCGACTACATAGCGAAAGGGGGATTTGAACCCTCGACATTTGGATTATGATTCCAATGTTCTAACCACTGAACTATTTCGCCTCTTTTTTTCGTTACCTTTCTTAGAATGTTAATTCTTCCTTCGGATATCACATCAATCTTTCCTGTCAATTCTAAACGCCCTTCCAGAGACTGATGCAGTTTCTCACCCCTAAGTTAAATCAGTTTAGGTCCTTATTTTTTAATAAGGACCCATAACTGAGTGTTCAAATCTTTACTATTATTTTTACGTATGTTCTTCTTTTATGATAAGATCAACATCTCCGCAAATAAATATACGGGCGCTGGGTATAACCAAAAGAAAACTAAGAACCCAACGGATGCCGAAAATAAATATGTTGCGAGTGGGGATGTTACTGGTGATGCAATATCTTCTACTTTAGTGAAAAACATTGTCTTAATAATACGTAAGTAATACACACCTCCGATTACACTTGTAACTACGGCTACTAATGCTACAGGATACATTTGTGCAGCAACTGCTGCTTCAAATACCTTATACTTACCAAAGAATCCTGCTAAAGGCGGAACTCCTGCCATTGAAAATAATAATAAGGCAAACGAAATTCCTAACGCAGGATTTGTACGTCCTACACCTGCAAGTTCGTTTACGTTACGATAACCAAAGCTAAGTAAGAAAGAGAATGTTGCAATTGTCATTACAAAATAAAGTGCAAGATAAAAGAACGATGTATCCCAAGCGCATGTTGCTAATCCTAATAAAATGAATCCAACATGTGCAATTGTACTATAAGCGAAAAGACGTTTTAGTCTTTGTTGACCTAAAGCCCCTAACGCCCCAATCAACATACTTCCTACAGCTGCTGTAACTAAGATCGGCTGCCATAGTTCAAGTGAACTATAGAATGATGTTGATAGTAATTTAAAGAATAGCCCCAATACTGCAATTTTTGGCACTAATGCAAAAAAGGCTGTAATAAATGTAGGGGCTCCTTCGTATACGTCTGGCGTCCATACATGGAATGGGAATGCTGATAGTTTAAATAGTAATCCTACAAAGAAGAATACCATTCCTAATGTAAAGAACATTGGTGTTTCTACTTGGCTTAATAGCATCCAATCTGAGAAACATAAACTTCCAGTAGCTCCATAAAGAAGTGATCCACCAAATAACAAGAATCCGGAAGCAATTGCTCCTAAAATAAAATATTTTAATCCAGATTCTGTTGAATATTGAGAAGTTCTTCGCGTGGCAGCTAAGATATAAAAACAGAAACTTTGTAGTTCCAACGTTAAATAGAAAGCAAGAAAGTCTTGTGATGCTGCTAATCCGATCATTCCTAATGCAGAGAATAGCATAAACAGACTATTTTCATATACTGTTTTGTTATTGGCTAATGCTAAAGATACTAAACATCCGACAAGGACCCACATATGAATCGTTCGCGCGTTTTCATTAAAAGAAAAGCTCTCGTTCCATACAGTTCCATAGATATCCGTTCTTGCAATTAACCATAATGTTAATCCTGTTGTTAGCATGCTTAATGCCTTCATAGGTCGCACAAGCACTGAGTATGGCGGTCTTGATCCGTACCAGACACCTAGTACAACTAATAGTTGAACCGCAATACCCAAGAATAACTCAGGACCTACTACCTTCCAGTCGTTAATAAACACGGTTATATTCTTTTTTATTCATAATTAAGCACAAAGATATAGAATGGATAGATGAATAGGTTGCAAGAATACCTCCGGATAAATACCCATCCATAATGTCATAAAAATGAGGGGTGCAAAAACAGCTGCTTCACGACGAACTAAATCAGAATAACCAGAAAGAACTTCTGTTTGTAGCGGCCCGAATAATACACGATTACATAACCAAACAGAGTATGCTGCTCCTAAAACAGTTCCAATTGCAGCTAAAATCGCAACTGTAACATTGGCTTCGAAAGCACCAGCTAATGACATGAATTCTCCAGCAAAGCTACTTGTACCAGGGAATCCTAAGTTTGCCATTGAGAAGAATGTAAATACAATCGCAAATAATGGCATTGCTTGCGTTAATCCTTGGTAGTATTTCACTAATCGTGTATGATAACGATCATATAATACACCTACACATAAGAAAAGTGCACTACTTACCCAACCATGGCTTAACATAATCATCATTGCACCTTCAAGTCCAACTACATTTCCTGTAAATAGACCTAATGTTACAAATCCCATATGGGCTACAGATGAATACGCAATGATTTTTTTTAAATCACCTTGTCGTAATGTAGTTAATGATGTATATACAATAGCAACAATACTCATTGTAAACATAAACGGTGTGAAATATGCAGAAGCTTCTGGGAACAATGGAATTGAAAAACGAATGAAACCATACGTTCCTAACTTCAATAATACACCCGCTAACATTACCGAACCAGCTGTTGGTGCTTCTACGTGAGCTTCAGGCAACCAAATGTGGAAAGGTACCATTGGTACTTTCACGGCGAACGATGCAAAGAATGCAACCCATAAGAAAATCTGTCGAGATTCTGACCAAGTTGTAGTCAATAAAACTTGATAATCGGTAGTCCCTGTTTCAAATGCAATTGTTAAAATTGCAAGTAACATAAAAAGGGAACCTAATAATGTATAAAAGAAGAATAGGTATGCAGCACGACCTTTTCTTGCGCGTGATCCCCAAATTCCAATCATTAAGAACATTGGAATTAGAACACTTTCAAAGAAAATGTAAAAGAAAAGCAAGTCCAACACAGTAAACACGCATACAAGAAATGATCCCATCACTAAGAAGGCCATCATATATGCTTTTACATGTGTTTGAATTGATTCCCATGTAGCTACGATACAAAGGAAAATAAGAAACGTCGTTAATAATACAAAGAACAATGAAATCCCATCAATTCCGAAATATACAGGGAACATCCATGTCTTTACTTCGACGAATTGAAACCCTACCGCTTGGTTATCAAATAGCACCCATAGTTGTAACGATAATACAAAACATAGTGCAGCAGTTCCTGCACCAATTTTACGAATAAGATCTGTATTTCGTGAAGGAACAAATGCTAAGGCTAAAATACCTAACCAAGGTAATACAATTAAATTACTAATCATTTGTACTCTCTTTGTCTTTCTCTTTGTCCACGATGAATAAAATGGAGATCATTAAAATCCATAAAAGTCTTAGATCAAAACCAGGAGAAATAAACAATAATCCAATAAACAATGCAGAAATCATCCAGAATGCTGCGTGATAAATATAACCACTATGCAATTGTTTTACGTTCTCTACTAGTTTTTCAACTGCATTTGAAATTCCAAATGGACCGAAGTGTTCAATTAGACCTTTATCTAAAGCTTTGTACGTTGTTGTATAACCAAAACGTAACGCCACTGGAACAATACATTCATTATAAACGCGATCAAATAACCACTTCTTCGTCAAGAATAATGTTAATTCGCGACCTTGTGGTGATAATTGAATTGCATGAACAAGGGGTGCAAATCCGTGATATAATACGACAGCTAATGTCGCACCACCTAACGAAAATACTAATGGAATCCATTTAATAGATAATGGGATCCATTCTGCATCTAATAAAATTGCATGTTCTGGCAATGTTACAATTGCATTTCCCCAATAGTTTGATCCTGGACCGATGATAGCATCACGCGTTAGGTATCCTCCAAACAATGCTCCTAATGAAAGCACAAATAAAGGGAATCCCATTGCAAAAGGTGCATCATGTGCGTGTTCAATCGTAGTTCGATACGCATTTGTATCGCGAAAGAAAGTAAAGTAAATAAGACGGAATGAATAGAATGCCGTAAAGAATGCAGAGATAACTCCTAACCAATGGGCAAAAGTTCCCGCAACAGAGTAATGTGCGTATGCAACTTCTAAGATAACATCTTTTGAATAGAAACCTGTTAAGAAAGGGAATCCCATTAACGCCATTGAACCAATTAACATCATAACATATGTATAAGGTAATAGGCGTAGTAAACCTCCCATTCGACGCATATCCTGTTCATCAGCAACTGCATGAATAACAGAACCAGCACTTAAGAACAATAAGGCTTTAAAGTAAGCGTGGTTCATTAAGTGAAACATACTTACAGAGTATTGAGATAATCCAACGGCAAAGGCCATGTAACCTAGCTGTGAACAAGTAGAGTATGCAATAACTTTTTTTAAGTCATTTTGAAGCATACCAGTTGTAGCAGCCATAAATGCAGTCATTGCACCAAATACAGTAACTACAATAAGAGCTGTAGGTGCGTATTCAAATAAAGGTGAACAACGAATCATCATAAAGATTCCAGCAGTTACCATTGTAGCCGCATGAATTAAAGCAGATACAGGTGTAGGTCCTTCCATAGCGTCTGGTAACCAAGTATGTAAACCTAATTGCGCAGATTTACCTACAGCACCAACAAATAAGAATAAACATAACACAGTAATCCAAGCATCTCCATGTACACTTACATATGCAGGTACTTGCGCAAATAATGTTGAAAACTCAACTGTATGGAATGTAGCGAAGAAACCAAAGATACCTAAAGCAAAACCAAAGTCACCAACACGGTTGACGATCATGGCTTTCATGGCTGCTTTGTTGGCTTGAATTCGCGTATACCAGAAGTTGATAAGTAAATAAGAACAAAGTCCTACACCTTCCCAACCAAGAAACATTTGAACAAAGTTTTCTGCTGTAATAAGCATAAGCATAAAAAAAGTAAAGAGAGATAAATATGCCATGAATCGTGGAATATGAGGATCATGGGACATATATCCTGTAGCGTAGCAATGAACTAACGCAGAAATTCCTGTTACAATAACGAGCATACTTGTTGTTAAGCTATCAAATAAGAAACCCCAAGATGCGTCTAGCCATTCAGAATGAATCCAAGGGGCTAGTGTTACATAAACAGGACTTCCTGAAAGCCCTACTTCATATACTGTAGTAATTGAAAACAAGGCGGCTAATGCTACACAACCAGTAGTAATAAAACCAGCGCCTTTCGGTCCGATAAAACGACCAAAAAGCCCAGCTGTAATTGCACCCATTAAAGGAAGTGCTACAATGCTTAAGTACATTTTTTGTCTTATCCTTTTAATACATTTACCCAATCCATTGCAATTGTTCCACGTACGCGATAGTATACCACTAAAAGACCAAGTCCAATAGCTGATTCTGCAGCTGCTACTGTAATAACAAATAATGCAAAAATTTGTCCATAGCTATCGTCCATTGCAATAGAAAAACCGATCCAGTTTAAATTTAAAGCTAAAAGCATCAGTTCGATACTTAACAATAGCACAACTACGTTTTTGCGATTTAAACCAATACCTACTAATCCGAAACCAAATAATGGTGCCGAAATTAGTAACCATTCGTGCATGTTCATATGAGTTTTTTTTCCTTTATAATGTATATTCATTTGTAATCGAAATCTTAGAGTAAGATTACACTAACGAATACAAATGAAGCTAATAATGCAAATTTTACTAACGTTGAAAGAGCATTTTTTGCTTGTGCATTGTGCACATAATCTAAAAAGATGCTATCAAATCCGTGATTTACGTGTACTGCAATACAAGCAGCTAATAAGAGATAAAATCGAAAATCAACAAAAATAGTAAAAGGAAGTAAAATCAATAGAGAAACCGATGAAATTCTTTGAATAATCCAGTGTGACATATAAAATTCCTTTCTTTATTTTTCTTTTATCAGGTTAGCTTAAAACGAAAAGTAACGCAACGAAAAAGCTAGCCGCTAAGATTGCTAATAAAACAGCAGTTGTTTTAACTCCTTCTGTTGATACATAAGCACCAGTATCCCAAATGAAATGACGAATACCATTCGCCGCATGATAGCTAATTGCTCCCATGATTACAAAAAGAATAGGATAGAAAATTTCAAAAGCAATTGAAATACCATTACCAAAGAAAGTATAGGCTAACATTGCTGGAATGGCTAGCACAATACTTCCTGCTAAAATAACACCAGTCATTCTATGAAAAATAGAAAGAACTGAACTAATTTGCGTTGAATAAATGGTTAAATGGGGTGATAATTCTTTTCTCATTGTTTTGTATTAGTAAATTAATCCATTTGTTGCTACTAAAAACCCTGCGATCCACAATACAAATGCGAATGAAAGCGGTAAGAAAACTTTCCAACCTAATCGCATTAATTGATCATAACGATATCTTGGGAACGATGCACGTACCCAAATAAATACAAACAATAAAAAGCTTACCTTTAACCCGAACCAAATTACACCTGGAATCCAAGTGAATGGAGCGAAGTCGAATAAAGGAAGCCAGCCTCCTAAGAACAATACTGTTGCAGAAGAACACATTAAAATCATGTTTGCATATTCCCCTAAGAAGAATAATGCGAATCCCATCGCGGCATATTCTGTGTTATAACCTGATACGAGTTCTGCTTCTGCTTCCGGTAAATCGAAAGGTGCTCGATTTGTTTCTGCTAATGCAGAAATAAAGAACATTAAGAATAAAGGGAATAACGGGAATACAAACCAAACTGATTTTTGTTGTAATACAATTGCCGTTAAATTAAGTGTACCTGTACATACAAGAACTCCTAATAACACAAGTCCTAGTGATACTTCATAGGATACCATTTGCGCCGCTGATCGTAAAGCCCCTAAGAACGCATATTGAGAGTTACTTGACCAACCGGCTGTAATGATACCGTATACACCTAAGGAAGACAATGCGAATAGATAAAGAATACCAATGTTTAAATCGGCGAATACCATACCTTCTCCGAAAGGAATAACAGCCCATGAACCTAGAGCAAAGAAGAATGTGAGCACAGGGGCAATAAAGAACAAGAATGTATTTGCACTAGATGGGTAAATATTTTCCTTTACTAACAGTTTAAAACCATCTGCTAACGGTTGCAATAGCCCAAATGGTCCTACTGTATTCGGACCACGACGTTGATGCATACTTGCCATTGCTTTACGTTCGAGTAAAGTTAAGTAAGCTACCGCAATTAATAAAGGCAATACTACTGCTAAATATTCTGCTAACCAAGCAGCAATTTGATACATCGTATGTTTTCTTATTTTTTTATGAGATTATCTTCGATATACATTACTATTTTTTAGATCCAAAAATTCCCTTTTTATATTGTTTTGCAACTTTAACTAATGAAGGTGAATTTTTTGATACAACATCAGTTGTATAGTAATTTTCTACCCATGTTCGCAATGGAGTATTATGTACAACTGTTTTGTTATACATAGGATACCAATGATTTTTGAATTGAACATCAACATTACTTGATGTGTTCATACCTAATGGGTATGTCTTCTGAGCTACTTTCGATCCATTTAATTCAATCATTGATGATAAAATTGCTTTATCATTAAAAACACGTCGTTGATTTGTTACAGCTTTACGTGCATATTGTGAACGTCCTTCTGTATTCACAAAAGTACCACCTGTTTCTGCCGTTAAAGCACATGGAACTACGAAAGTATGATCTGAAACATCCTCTGAAACATGTGATGCCACATAAATTGCAGGTACGTCAGAAGCACCGCTTACAGTTTGTACCATTGTTTTAAACTGAACACCTTCTACGTTACCTACTTGATTTACACCTTGATCCATAATACCAAAGCTGTTTGCTTGTGGTTGTAAATAGTTTAAACCGTTCCAAGTTGTAGTTACTAAGTTAGGAACAACAGAAATTAATGTTTGTAGCATTGAAAACCAAGCGTTACCATCTGTTCTTAAGAATAAAGATGGACCTACAAGAACAATCGGACGTTTTGCTTTTCTAAAGGCTGTACAGAATGTTGAACGACCTTCAACGAATTGCATAAATGAATGTGCAGATGTTCCTGCAGAAGTAACTGGATAAGTTGTAGAGATTGGTGCACCAAATGAAACAACAGTGCAGCTTCCTTTTTTCAATCGCTTACGAATTCGCGCATTTAAAAGTGTACCTTCATGTCGAGGATTTACACCTACCATGAGAATAAAATCAACTTCTTGTGATTCCCATTGTTCAATCGGTGTATTACATTTAAATGTGCTACGGAAGTCAATAGGGAATAAAGTGTTATTCCAGTTTCTTTCTGTTGGATTTGGTCCTTCTAAAGCAATATTTTCAAAATAAGGAGTAACAACACCTACTGTTTCTTGAGAAACAGTACCAGAAAGAATAGCGGCCTTACTTTCAAGTGCGAAAGATTTATGCGTTGAAAGGATTAAAGAAGCAGTTTCTTCTGGGAGCATAAACGTACGTTTATTTGTAATCCCTTCATAAGAGAAACGCGCTTTATCAGAAATCCATTCTTCATTGATCTCCTCATTTAATTTCGGAGTGATACGCATAGGAACACCGAAACGAGAGTCAAGACGAACATTCGAACCGATACCATCTGTAAGGTCAATTGTTTCCGTAGTTTCAAGTTCCCAAGGTCGAGCCATGAAAGAATAAGGCTTCGAAGTTAAGGCACCTACGGGACATAGATCAATGACGTTACCTGATAGTTCAGAAGCGAATAGTTTTTCGCGAACATAGAAACCGATTTCTAAGTTTGTACCACGACCTGTAGTACCGAGTTCACCAGTACCGGCGATTTCAGAACCAAAACGAACACAACGAGTACAATGAATACAACGAGTCATGATCATGCTGATGAGTGGACCACTGTCCTTGTCCTCAACGGCACGTTTATATTCTTTATAACGACCACGATCACCACCATAAACCATAGCTTGATCTTGTAAATCACATTCACCACCTTGGTCACAAATTGGACAATCTAAAGGATGATGAATAAGCAAATGTTCTAATACCCCTTCTCGACCTTTTTTGACAGCAGGAGTTTCAGTCCAGATGCGCATACCATCATTTGCTGGAAAAGCACATGAAGGTTGTAACTTACGATCTTTTTCGATTTCTACAAGACACATACGGCAGTTTCCGGCGATGGATAAACGATCGTGATAACAAAAACGAGGAACTAATACCCCTGCGAGTTCGCAGGCTTGTAATACTGTTACACCTTTAGGTACAGTATGACTTTGTCCATTTACAAATACTTGCATTTCTTGTATTTTATTTTTTATTTTGACCCTTCCAGAGTCTAGACACTATTTGACGGCCCCTAGCTTAAAAAGACTTTATTATTATTATTTTTATTATGCATTTTTTATAAAGTTTTTCATAAATAATAATAACAATAATAATGATATGAAATGTCGCTATTGTTTCCTCTTGCAAAAAGTTCTTTGCTTTTTCCCTTTCCACTTTATTTTTTTTATCCATCATTGTGAAAAGGTAGGATTTTTTACTACATTTCATAAAAAGTTCTATTCTTTTTTTGTAAAAAAGAATAGAACTTTTTGTGAATTGTTTAGTTTCCTCCCCACGAATAAATGGATACAAATAAGAATAACCAAACAACATCTACAAAGTGCCAATACCATGCTGCAGCTTCAAAACCAAAATGGTGTGTAGTTGAGAAATGGTTTTTTAATTGGCGGAATAAACATACGAGTAAGAATGTTGTTCCAATTAAAACATGGAATCCGTGGAACCCTGTTGCTAAGAAGAATGTTGAACCATAAACTCCGTCGGCAATCGTAAATCCAGCGTCTACGTATTCCATACCTTGTAATGCTGTGAAGAATACTCCTAATGCAACAGTTAATAATAAACCGTTTACAGAACCATTCTTGTCACCAGCTACAATAGAGTGATGTGCCCATGTACAAGTAGCTCCAGATGTTAATAATACAACTGTGTTTACTAATGGAACATCAAATGCATTTAACACATCGATTCCTGCTGGTGGCCAAACTCCCCCAATTTCGATCGAAGGTAAAATGCTTGAATGGAAAAATGCCCAGAAGAATGCTAAGAAGAACATAACTTCAGACACGATGAATAATAACATACCATAGCGTAAACCTGTTTGCACAGCGTTTGTATGTAATCCTTGATATGTTCCTTCACGCACTACATCCGCCCACCATCGGTAAGCTACTGCAACTAATAAGATTCCCGATAATGTTAATAAGGCACCACCATTTGCATAGTCATGCATGTAACATACACCTCCGAATGTTGCACCAAATGCACAGACAGAAGCATAAAATGGCCATGGACTTGCATCAACTAAATGATACGGATGGCGTGCAATATATTTTCCTGACATTTTACTTATCTTTTTCTTCGTTTTTTTTAGAAAGCTCGAGATAGGCCGATTTTAGGTCTTGAATAATATTTGGTAATTTACCAAATAAAATTAAGACCACTAAACCGATCACAACGATTTGTAACCAACCAATCTGCATTGTTATTTTTTATAATTATGCTAATTTTTCTGCTACCCAAGCTAAATACTTATCTAAAGAAACAGCTTCCACTACAATTGGCATAAATCCGTGATTTACTCCACATAATTCGCTGCACTGTCCATAGAACGTACCTTCGCGGTTAATAAATAATGAAACTTGGTTTAATTTACCTGGTACACAGTCAATTTTCATAGCTAATGAAGGGATTGCCCAATTGTGGATTACATCAGCTCCAGTCACTAATACACGAATGTGTGTGTTAGCTGGTAATACTACGTGGTTGTCTGTTTCTAAAAGACGTAGTTGTCCTGGTTCTAATTCGTCTGTGGGTACCATATAGCTATCAAATACGATAGGCTCTCCTGAAGCATTTTCGTAATCTGTATACTCATAAGTCCAATACCATTGTCGACCAATCGCTTTTAACGTAATGGCTGGATCAGCAGTTTCTTCTAAAGAATATAATAAAGTAAAAGAAGGTAAAGCGATCACGACTAATACCAATGAAGGTAAAATTGTCCATACAATTTCTAACGTAGATGCGTGCACTACTTTAGAAGGAACAGGGTTTCTTGTGTGATCAAAAGAATACAATGTTTTGAATAACATCCAGAACACTAATCCTGACAAAATAAAGAGAATGAACATGATATCATGGTGAAGGTTAATTAACCCTTCCATATAAGGCGTTGCCGGATCTTGGAACGTAGCTTGCCATGGCGTTGGATAATCGCAATAAATCTTCATATTATGCTTTCTTTTTTTCTCCCCAAGTTGGATTTGAACCAACGACCTATTGATTAACAGTCAACCGCTCTACCCCTGAGCTATTAAGGACTGTAGCTATTATTATTATCGCTTTGATAATAATAATAACTTAGTACAAAACGTGATTCTATTAGATTGTACGTGCTCGAATCATTACAGAACGAGACACTTGTGTATAAATATCTTGACGTTTTGTATATTCCTGACGATGCAATGTAAGTACAATTGCCCCAATCATTGATACAAATAAGATGAAACCTGATAAAATGAAATAAGGGAAACCATGCGTAAACAAAAAGTTTCCGAATGATTCCATATTTGTAACAGGTTGCATTACAATAGACCAATCTACATAAACTGGAAGTTCAAGTGAATTAGGAATAGGATTCATATTTGGAACTAAGAATACGAATTCACAAATAAGAATAATACCAATTACGAAGAACATAGAGAAATATTCGCTTCGAGCTTCCTCTACAGCAATATTTAGCATCATGACTACGAATAGGAACAGAACTGCAATAGCTCCTACGTATACAACAAGAAACATAAATGCTAAAAATTCTGCCCCAACCATTAAAAGCATACCTGCTGCATTTACGAAGCAGAGTACAAGGAAAAATACAGCATGAATTGGGTTTTTTTCAACTACTACGAAAAAACCAGTAGTAAGAGCAAAAACCCCAAATGCATAAAATAAAATTTCGTGCAACATAATTTATAATCTTGATATTATTTATCGATAAAGAGATTCTGTTTGAATATTTAATGCAATTTCTGTTTCCCAACGGTCACCATTTTGCAATAATTTCTCTTTGTTATAAAGTAATTCTTCGTGTGTTTCTGTTGCGTATTCGAAATTAGGGCCTTCAACAATGGCATCTACAGGACAAGCTTCTTGACAGAAACCGCAATAAATACACTTCGTCATATCAATATCATATCGAGTAGTGCGTCGACTACCATCCTCTCGAGGTTCAGCTTCAATTGTAATTGCTTGCGCAGGGCAAATTGCTTCACATAATTTACAAGCAATACAACGTTCTTCACCAGTAGGATAACGACGTAATGCATGTTCACCACGAAAACGTGGGCTTAAAGGTCCTTTTTCAAATGGATAATTTAAAGTAATTTTCGGTCGGAAAAAATATTGTAAAGCTACAAACATTCCACGAAACATTTCCATTAAAAAAAAGGTTTCTGTATTCTTTTTTAAAATCATTTGATTTCTTTCTGTTTAATATAAAGGGCGGTTGGCGGGATTTGAACCCACGACTTTCAGAATCACAATCTGACACTCTAACCAACTGAGTTACAATCGCCTTCCAAACGAACAAAGCTAAAAAAGAAGATACAAAAAGACTAATTTCTTAATGATAAGAAATTAGTCTTCTTTAGACGATTATTTATTGTAAAAAATCGTCTTCTCTATATAACTCAACAATTGCATTTGGATCTGCAAATACTTCTGCTGGAACAGCTGTAGCATCACCTAATAACTCGTATTCGATATCATCAGAAGCATCGTACTCTGCATTCCATACTGCATCGTCACCGTTGTAACCTTCCGCATTTTCGATAATTTCATAGCTTGTCATTTCGGAAGGTGAATCTAAGATAGTATCTAATTGATCTAAATCTGATTCTTCTGAATCTTCCTCTTCAGCAATGTTTTCTAAAGTCTCTGTCATTCCTTCAACTAATAGTTCTTGGAAAGCAGCTAATGACTTTTTCTCTACTTCATATAAGCGTGATAACTTCAATTCTACTGCTTCGTTAAGCATTTGAGCATAAGCAGTTTCACGTGTGTCTAATAATTGTTGGAACGCATGATCAAAACCACCGGCAAAGTTTGCCATGTCTTGTGCAATCTCACTTTGCTTTTCATGGAAAGCAATTAATTTTTGCACATATTCTTTTTCTAATGTTTTAGAACGATCATACTCTTCCTGTAATGTATTTCCTTTCTCGTCGAGACCAGCAGCAAAATCATTACTATATTTTGTTGTAGCTACATACATGAAAATCACGAAAGTAGCAGCAACAATTGTCTTTTCATTGATTACAATAATTTCTTTTGAAAAAAGAAATGTACTTAAAAGTAAACCAAAAACTAATCCAGCATGTACCATTTTATTTATAACTACGTTATTTTTCGAACCGTTTTATAGAGGTTTTCTTTCTCCGCGTTGTACACAAGGATATGTTTTCGAAAAAGTTATCGGTCAACTTCTCCGAAAACGATATCAAGAGTACCGATAATTGTAACTACATCGGCTAATAGATGCCCTTTAGCAATAAAATCTAAACCTTGTAAATGATAGTATCCAGGTGCACGTAATTTTACGCGATAAGGGCGGTTTGATCCATCAGAAGAGATGAATACTCCGAATTCTCCTTTAGGAGCTTCCACGGCAGCGTATACTTCACCTACAGGAACATGATATCCTTCCGTATAAAGTTTGAAATGATGAATTAATGCTTCCATTGAATCCTTCATTTGCATACGAGAAGGAGGTGTAACTTTATGATCGTCTACACGCACAGGTCCAGACGGCATTTTGTTTAAACATTGTTGAATAATACGTAAGCTTTGACGCATTTCCTCAACGCGACAATTGTAACGATCATAACAATCACCTTTTGTACCAACTGGAACGTCGAATTCTAATTCATCATAAATTTCATAAGGTTGTGATTTTCGTAAATCCCAATCAACACCAGAACCACGTAACATTACACCACTGAATCCCCAAGCTTTTGCTTGTTCAGCAGTAACGACACCTACGTCAACTAAGCGTTGTTTCCAAATACGATTATGTGTAAGTAATTCTTCAATTTCATCAATACGAGAAGAATATTGATCACAAAATTCGTGAATATCATCACATAAACCGATTGGAAGATCTAACGCAACTCCTCCTGGTCGAATATAAGCAGCATGCATTCGTGAACCAGAAACACGTTCATAAAATTCAATTAGCTTTTCACGCTCTTCAAACCCCCATAGCATAGGAGTTAAAGCACCTACGTCACCTGCGTGACATGTTAAAGCTAATAAATGATTCATAATACGTGTAATTTCGCTGTACATAACTCGAATGAATTGGGCACGGCGAGGTACTTGAATACCTAATAATTTTTCTACTGCTAATGAATAAGCATGTTCGTTATTCATCATAGAACAGTAGTCAAGTCGATCCATATATGGTAAACCTTGTGTATACGTTTTATACTCAAGTAACTTTTCAGTACCTCGATGTAGTAAACCAATATGAGGATCTGCTCTTTGAACGACTTCACCATCCATTTCTAGCACAAGACGTAATACACCATGTGCAGCTGGATGTTGAGGACCAAAGTTCATGGTCAAATTTTTGACCTCATTTACATTTTGTAACTCTGTCATCTTTCTATTCTTTTCTGTATAAAATAAGGAAACGGAAAGAATGGGATTTGAACCCACGGTTTCATACGAAACACTGATTTAGCAGACCAGCACCTTCAACCACTCAGTCACCTCTCCTTGTGTTGTATAATAAGCTGGAGGTAATCGGGATCGAACCGATAACCTTGTGTATGCAAAACACATGCTCTAGCCAATTGAGCCATACCCCCTTAGTAATTACAAAAATAGACGCCTATGTCAAAACTAGTGCACCCCCAAGTACGTAAGCTTACTAGCATTAAAGGAAAAAGTGGAGATGGCAGGATCTGCCCCTGCGTCCACAGGCGTTGCGAATGTATAGCGCAAAGCTATTTTGTAATATGTTTTTTGCTTTGATGAGATTTAATATCAATTAAACGTTCAATTGATTTGCGTACTTGTCGTCTACGATGAATTTCGAAAACTGCATGTTTTTCGATAGCTTGGATTAAATCTTGCCATTCATCTTTAGGTAAGTTAGCTACGATGACGTCGCGACCGATACCTAGCTCATTACAAAATTGGAAAGCCTCAGAAGGGCCGATCCCATACAATTTTTGAATTGCATATAAAACCGGTTTATCTTGAGGAATTTCTACTTCGTAGAATAATACCATATGCTATTTCTTCTTACCTTTCTTGCGGCGTAAGACTTCACCTACGTATAAAATACCTTTACCTTTGTAAGGTTCTGGTTTTTTTAGATCCCGGATTTGTGCCGAGATAAGATGAACGCGTTGCTTATCGTTTCCTGAGACTGTCACTTTTGTTTTATCAACAACTAAAGTGACATCAGAAGGAACAGGAAAATAATCGGGATGGCTTCTACCAAGTTGGAAAGTTAACATGTTATTCATAAAAGAAACAGTATAACCAACTCCAACAAGCTCTAATTCTTTTTTGAACATGTTATTTCTTGCTACATAATTATTTTAAATTTTTCGTAGCACGTTCAATAGGCAATTCCCACGGACTTGCAAAATCAAATGCACGAAATTCTTGAGCTAATTCTAGAGGTTCTTGAACAACGCGCTTTAATTGCTCGTCATAACGAACTTCAGAGTAACCGCTTAGAGGAAAATCTTTACGTAAAGGATGTCCTTGGAAACCATAATCCGTTAAAATACGACGTAAATCAGGATGATTATAGAAGAAAACACCATTCATATCCCAAACTTCACGTTCTGCCCAATTTGCATTAGGAAATACAGAAGTTACAGAAGGGATACCTTGTGTTTCAGAGACGTGTGTTTTAACAGATAGTCGAGCGTTCCAACGATAACTTAAAAGTTCATAGATAACTTCAAAGCGAGATTCGCGATCAGGATAATCAACAGCATAAATGTCAACTAAAGTGGCAAATTGAGCTGCATGATAATCGCGTAAAAATAATAATGTTTTATCCACATTATCTGGAGCTACAGTAATCCAAGAGCGAGTGTCACCTTCACGAGGACCAACGTCTTGTACAGAAACAGATGTGATTACAGTAGGTAACATTTCTTGGATACTTTTTAAGAAAGGAATAGGGCTAACGTACTTTTTCATAAATGCTTGATTTTTTTTAAATAAGAAAAGTAATAACAAGAAATTTTATAAAAATAAAAAGAAACAAGAAAAGCTACTTACGGTACCAAGATAAAAGAGTGCGAGAACGGTTAATTTTTTTCTGAAGTTGAAAAATACCATAAAGAAGAGCTTCAGCAGTAGGAGGGCATCCAGGAACATAGATGTCAACAGGAACGATACGATCGCAGCCACGAACTACGCTGTAAGAATAGTGATAGTAACCCCCACCATTAGCACAGCTACCCATAGAAAGAACCCAACGAGGTTCAGGCATTTGGTCATATACTTTTCGAAGAGCAGGAGCCATCTTGTTTGTTAAAGTACCAGCAACAATCATAAGATCAGATTGACGAGGGCTAGCACGAAAAATGATACCAAAACGATCTAAATCGTATCGACTCACAGCAACATGCATCATTTCAACAGCACAACAAGCAAGACCAAAAGTCATAGGCCACATTGAGCTGTTACGACCCCAGTTAACGAGCTTGTCGACCTGAGTAATTACGTATTCCATAGTAATTTCATTTTTATATTTTATTGCCAGAGTCGAAGGGACTCGAACCCTTAGCCGACGGTTTTGGAAACCGCTATTCCACCATTTGAACTACGACTCTTTAGATCTCATAATAAGAGATAAGAAGAGGACAAAAAAAGTTCTTCTATAAGCATGTGAAATTGAATAATTATAGAAAGGTGAGATAGGGGAGGAGGATTTAAATTATTTATGAGTAACAATAAGATTAGTGTTGAGATGAAATAATTTTTTAAACTAGGGGTGTTGTATCGAGACCTGACAACGGAAGGGGGCAATAACTATCCTTTTATACTACACTATCCTATCCACATTACATTCAAGGGGATACACACACATACACACTCGTTCACTTCTAACATCAGAACGGGTTACTTTTTTTAATCGATTCTATCTTACCTCCTTTCTCTCTTTTATGAATCGTCTCTACGTTACACTCTATATTTTAGTCTTTATACTTTTCTACAATTTTGTTATAAGCCGACAATCAGACTTGAACTGATAACCTGATGATTACAAATCAACTGCACCACCTTTGTGCTATGTCGGCGACAGTTTATCTATAAATATACTAACTTTTCATTCAAAAAAACGAAGTACCCTGCATATTCATATCTACAACTTCATATCCATACAAAAATCTTACTCCCTTCCGTCGCCTGACATTCTACTGCCTTGCTTAGCATCGATTTTTTGGTTATCTTGTGTTTCATATGATACATGCAGGTAAATTTTCGTTTCTTTCCAAATGTTTGGTAAAAAAAAGAAATAGTTGCCCATTAGTACTAGTACACTCGCCTTTTACGGTTTCTGCATTGCTGCATGTACATGCCTAGCCTATCAACGACCTAGTCTAGATCGGGGCTTTGAATTCTAATCTTGAAGGCGGCTTCCTACTTATATGCTTTCAGTAGTTATCCGTTCGCAATGTGGCTACCCAGCGATGCTTTTAAGTAAACAGCTGGTTCACTATGGATTGCTCCGTCCCGGTCCTCTCGTACTAGGGAAAGCTCTTCTCAAAATTCTGCGACTATAGTAGATA
>JACCEC012996904.1_pt1 | contig 27184 bp, 21 predicted proteins | sample 7450121 | NCBI WGS metagenome assembly JACCEC01 (sample SAMN15323455, study PRJNA562643) | freshwater metagenome | isolation source: river surface water | place: USA:Blue River Watershed | collected 2017-08-18 | reverse complement strand
CCTTCACCCCTCCCTGTCCCAGGGGGCATGATCATGAATGAAAGGCATTAAATGAAGAAGCAACGCTTAATTTCAGTTGCTGCCGTAATCGCACTTGCAGCAGGTTCTGCTGTCGCGGTTGCCCCAGCATCGAATGCAGCAGCGAAGACTCTCACGATTGCTTTCCAGGGCCCACTAACCGGTGAAGAAGCTCAGGTCGGTATCGATGAACTTAACGGCGTCAAGTACGCAGTTAAACTCTTCAATGCGAAGAACAAAGGTAAGTTCAAAGTAAATATCGTCGCAGTTGACGATCAAGGTAGCGGAACTGAAGCAGCGAAGGTTGCTCCAGGAACTGCATCAAATAAGAAGATCATCGGTCTTGTTGGACCTGCATACTCAGGCGCAACAATCGCATCTCTTCCTTTCTACAAGCAGACAAATCTTCCATTGATTTCTCCATCTGCTACTCGCGTATCCATTACTGACCCAGCGCAAGGACTCATTGGTTTCCCAGTGTTCCACCGCATCCCAGTAACAGACCGCGTACAGGGACCAGCCCTTTACAAGCTCGCAACCCGTGGAGTTTCAGCTCCTAAGGTATTCGTCATCGATGATCAGTCACCATACGGTGTCGGTCTCGTTGAATACATGAAGCTTGGCGGCGCAGTTCTTGCTGGACAGGATTCTGTTCCAGATAAGACAACTGACTGGTCAGCGACAATTTCTAAGGTCAAGTCAGCTAACGCAAACGTCGTAATCTTCACCGGTTACTACGCACAAGCTGCAACTCTTTACCGTCAGCTCCGCGACTCCGGTTACACAGGAGTTCTTGCTGGTGGAGACGGAGTTCTCAGCCCAGGTATCTTGACTTTGGCTAGCGCATCAATCCTTGAAGGTGTTCGCCTCACTGGCGGAACCGTTCCTCTATCTGAGATCTCAGCTTCTCTAGAAGCAGATTTCAAGAAGAAGATGGGCGTCTCTTCAGGTACATATGCTGCTGAATCAATCGACGCGGCTAACGTATTCCTTAGCTGTATCGCAAAGGGTGTCTCTACTCGTGCTGCAATGCTCAAGTGCGTTAAGTCGTTCAAGGGCAAGTCAATCACCGGTAGCGCACTTTCATTTGATCGTTACGGCGATACCGCTGGTGGCGTAATGAACGGCTTTGAAATCAAAGGCGGCGCTATCAAGTACACCGGAGCAGTCAAGTAAGTAAGCTCTAAACTCGTTCTAGATTTCTAGATCGAGATGCTGGCGCCCAGCAATTAATTTTGCTGGGCGCTACGCACAAATAAAGCCGAATCCATAAGAAGAAAGTGACATAGTGCTCAGTAACTTTCAGGATCAATTTCCTTCATTGACTGTAGGCGGATTAAGCCTCGGTTTTATCTATGTCCTCATAGCCCTTGGCTACACCATGGTCTACGGAGTTCTTCGCATGATCAACTTCGCGAACTCCGAGATCTTTATGTACGGAACTTTTGCCACGATCATCGTCATCCGTGATCTCTTTGGCTTCACCCAGCAATCAGAACCAGCGACCGGTTTTAGGCTGGTATACATCCTTATTCTCTGTTTACTCGCATCGATGTTGATGTCAGGAATTCTCTCTATCCTTCTTGAGCTAGTGGCATACCGCAGATTACGTAATCGCGGTTCCAACAAACTCGCGCCGCTGATTTCGGCAATTGGTATGTCGATTGTGCTCGCAGAGTTCATGCGCATCTTGACTGACTCTCGATATGTCGGAAGCCCTCGAGTATTGGATAAGGCATCCCTCGGTAATTTCTTTGGAGCAGAGCTTCGCGTCGATAACGTCATTATTGTTGTTGCAGGATTAATCCTCTTTATTTCTCTCAGCCAATTTGTCCAACGCACCCGCCTCGGCAAGGCGATTCGTGCTGTCTCCATGAATGAAGATGCTGCCAAGCTAATGGGCGTAAATCTAAATTTCGTGGTTTCTGGAACATTCCTTGTGGGCGGTCTGATGACCGGCGCCGCAGGCTTCTTCTATGTGCTGAAGTACGAGAACACCTCATTCAATATCGGATTCGAGCTAGGTATCGCAGCCTTCACTGCCGCGATTCTGGGCGGTATCGGAAATATCAAGGGAGCGTTCTATGGTGGAATCGCACTCGGGCTCCTTGAAACCTATGCATCTTTCTTCCTTGGCACACAATGGAAAGCCGTTACGGTTTTCGTAGTTCTAGTTGTTGTTCTCTACTTCCGTCCGAATGGCGTGTTCGGTGAAGCAATTACGCAGACGAGGGCATGATGTTTAATCTTCGAGATTGGGGAGCTGGCATCTGGGAACGCTCAGGGCGTCCAGTTCGTGTACTTATTGCACTAGGTGCGATTGCTGCTGCTGCATCACTTCCGTTCCTTGGTGGAACATTCCTCAACACTCCGGTTGCCGATTACGGCTCTGTTCTAGTTTTCCCGGTCGCAATTTTCGTCATCATGGCGCTGGGCTTGAACATTGTTATTGGAAAGAGCGGTCTGCTCGATCTTGGTTATGTCGCGTTCTTTGCAATTGGTGCCTACACCATGGGATTACTTGGCACTAAAACTGGATTGAATTCATGGGAGATTCTCCCGATTGGTATCGCAATGGCGATGTTTGCCGGACTAATCCTTGGCGTACCGGCTCTCCGTCTTCGCGGTGACTATCTTGCGATTATCACTCTTGGATTCGGTGAAATTGTCCGTATTACGGCACTCAATCTCAACTCGATTGGTGGTGCTAATGGAATTGTTGGAATTCCAACTCCGCCGACAATTTTTGGACTCGAATACACCTTCGATAATCACAGACTCTATTTCTGGACATTCCTCATCATCATCTTGCTTACAATCTGGATGATTCGCCGCCTCTCAGTTCGCCGAGCAGGTCGTGCATGGGAGTCCATCCGCCAGGATGAAGATGCTGCTGAATTGATGGGTGTTCCAACGTTCCGTTACAAGATCTGGGCATTCGTCCTCGGCGCATCTGTTGGTGGCGCGGCTGGTGTGCTCTATGCCTCCAAGACGCTCTTCATCTCACCAGATAACTTCACGCTTCAGGTTTCAATCTTGATTCTTGCATGCGTGGTCTTCGGCGGAATGGGAAATATCTGGGGAGTCGTACTTGGTGCGATCATTCTCGGCTACCTTCCAGATCGCATCCGTTTCATCTCTGATGCACGTCTCCTTGTCTTCGGTGCAGTCTTGGTCTTAATGATGAATCTCCGACCAGATGGGTTGCTGCCTCGAAAGAAGCGCGAAAAGGCCCTTCCTGAGAAAGGTCAATCATGACCGAATCTATTTTGAAACTTGAGAACGTCACTATGCAGTTTGGTGGCGTCACAGCTCTCAATGATGTCTCCTTTGAGATCAAGAAGCAGGAAATTCTTGGACTTATCGGCCCTAACGGCGCAGGCAAGACAACAGTCTTTAATGTCATCACCGGTGTTTATCAGCTGACTAAGGGCGATATAAAGTTCGAAGGAAAATCCGTTAAAGGAAAGAAGCGTTACAGGATTACCAATAGCGGTATCGCACGAACATTTCAGAACATTCGACTCTGGGGCGATATGACCGCGCTTGAAAATGTCATCACCGCAACTGATACCCATAAGAAGTCTGGACTCATGAGCGGACTCTTCGGACTTCCTGTCTCTCGACGCGAAGAGAAGCGCGATAAAGCTCGTGCCCAGGAACTCCTTGATTTCATCGGTATTGGTGAATATGCCGATCGCCTTGCCAAGAATCTTCCTTATGGTGTTCAACGTCGTCTCGAGATTGCCCGTGCTCTTGGTACTGAGCCGAAGTTACTTCTTCTTGACGAACCAGCAGCTGGTTTCAACCCGGCAGAAAAGGTTGAGCTAGCAAAGACAATTCGCAAAATTCGCGATGCTGGCTACACCGTTCTCCTCATCGAGCATGACATGTCACTTGTCATGGGCGTCTCAGATCGAGTTGTAGTTATCGACTTCGGTCAGAAGATTGCAGATGACCTGCCTGCCAAAGTCCAGAACGATAAGCGCGTTATTGAAGCCTATTTAGGAGTCCCTGAAGATGCGTCTTGAAATTAAGGACCTACGAGTTCACTACGGCAAGATCGAAGCGATTAAGGGAATCTCCGTTGTCGTTAACGAGGGCGAAATAGTTACGCTCATCGGCGCCAATGGCGCGGGCAAGACCACAACATTGAAGACAATCTCAGGACTGCGCCCAGTCTCATCGGGCTCGATTGTTTTCGACGGTCAAGATATTTCTAAGATGCCTGCACATGATCGAGTTAAGCTCGGAATCTCGCAAGCACCAGAGGGTCGCGGAATCTTCCCGGGTATGACCGTCCTTGAAAACCTTGAGATGGGTAAGTATCACCTCAAGATGCGCAGCGCGGAGATTGCAGAAGATCTTGAGAAGGTTTACACACTCTTTCCTCGCTTGAAAGAGCGCGTAAACCAAGCTGGAGGAACTCTCTCTGGTGGTGAGCAGCAGATGCTTGCAATTGGCCGCGCACTGATGGCTCGTCCAAAAGTTCTTCTCCTTGATGAACCTTCTATGGGACTTGCCCCGCAGATGATTGCGAATATCTTCCGCATCATCACAGAAATCAACAAGCAGGGAGTCACAATTCTTCTCGTCGAACAGAACGCACAGCAAGCGCTCAATCGCGCCCACCGTGCCTATGTTCTGGAGACTGGCTCGATCACAAAAGAAGCGAATGCAAAAGATCTACTAAATGATCCACATGTTAAGTCGGCCTATCTAGGTACCGGCGCTCACGAAATCTTCTAGATCAACGCTCCGCAAGAATCAAACAAGTAATGCGTGCTGTACAGGTACGTTCACCCTTGTCATTTGTGATTTCAACATTGTAGGTACATAGCGTCTTGCCAAGAGTTACAGCTGTTGCGACGGCGGTGACGACCCCCGATGTGGCAGATTTGTGATGACTCGCGCTGATTTCGATTCCGACAATTCTTCTCGTAGGCCCAGCATGTAGATGAGTGCCAACCGAACCTAAGCTCTCGGCGAGTACAACATTGGCCCCACCATGGAGAAGTCCGAATGGTTGAGTATTTCCCTCGACTGGCATAGTTCCAACGAGACGCTGGGGTGAGGCTTCGATGATCTCGATACCCATTTTCTTGTCGAGTGTGCCGCGGCCACGTTCATTAAGTATCTGCATGAAGTCTGTCATGAGGGTAATTGTAGGCGCCAATGCCTAGGATTGAGCGTGATGAAGAAGAAGTTGCTCCTACTCGATGGCCACTCGTTGGCGTATCGAGCCTTCTTTGCGTTACCGGTAGAGAACTTCACAACATCAACGGGGCAGCACACCAATGCTATCTATGGCTTCGCATCGATGATTATCAACCTCATTCGAGATGAAAAACCAACACATATCGCTACGGCCTTTGATGTATCTCGAAAGACCTTTCGATCTGAGAAGTTCCCAGAATATAAAGCTAATCGCGCTGCGACCCCCGATGAATTCCGATCTCAGATTTCGTATATCAATGAACTTCTTGATGCATTCAAGATCCCGCACTTTGAGGCAGAGGGGTATGAGGCGGATGATGTCATTGCAACTTTTGTAAGTAAATTCAGCAGAGATAGTGAGATTGTCATCTGTTCGGGGGATAGAGATTCATTTCAACTAGTTTCGGATGATGTAACAGTTCTCTATCCAAAAAAAGGCGTTACTGAATTGGCGCGCATGACTCCATCGGCGGTCTTCGAGAAGTATGGGTTAACCCCGGAGCAATATCCCGATTTTGCTGCGCTACGCGGCGACCCCAGCGACAATCTCCCTTCAATACCAGGGGTGGGAGAGAAGACAGCAACCAAGTGGATTCAAGAATTTGGATCATTGAAGAAATTAGTCGCGGGTGTTGATTCGGTCCCCGGTAAGGCCGGCGAAGCGCTACGAAATGCCCTTCCAGCCGTCCTCACAAATCGAGAACTCACTCAACTTCGCCATGATGTTCCAGTTAATCCAGCATTAAGTGAACTCGAATGGCAAGGTGTAGATCTCACTCATGTGAATTCACTCTTTGAGAAGCTTGAGATAAAAGCTTTGAAGGAGCGCATCAAGACAATTTCCCGCGGTGAAACTGTAGAAAGCGCGCCTGCTACTGACGTGGTTGTACGGGAAGGCAAGAAATCAGAACTTTCGACCCTCATCAAAGAGTCCTCAAAGTTAATTTCTGCGGTGACATCAGAGAGTTCAATTGCGATCTGTTTGGCGGCAAATGAAGTTATAACCTTCGAGAAGGCGGCAGTAAAGGAACTGCTTGACACCTGTGATCGCTGGTTAGTACATGGTGCAAAGAAATTGATTCGGCAGGGTGATTTCTCTGCAGTCTCGGTAGATCTAGAACTTGCGGCATATTTACTTAACCCTGGTTCGCGGGATATCGAGTTGGTTGATCTCATTCGGCGTTATTTAGGAATTGAAGTTGCAGCATCTGATGCCGACCTCTTCTCAGAGGATTGGACCCCGGTTGCTGCAGCACATATGGAAGCTCTCTGGGTCTTGATCGAAAAGGAACTGGAAGAGTTCAACGCACTTAAGCTCTATCGCGAATTGGAAATCCCAACGATGGAAATCCTTGCTCAGATGGAGATTCTTGGAGTTGGAGTAGATCGAAAAAAGCTTGAATCTCTGCGCACCTACTTTGAGGGCGAAGAGGCATCATCCATGAAGAGCGCATTTGCCGCTGTAGGACATGAGTTCAACGCTGCCTCACCAAAACAACTACAAGCAGTGCTCTTCGATGAGTTAAAACTTCCGAAAACGAAACGAATCAAAACTGGATTTAGTACGGATGCAGAGTCCTTAGAGTGGCTCTTTGCCACCACGAAACATCCAGTTCTGCAATCTCTGCTTCGCATTCGAGAAGTTACCAAATTGCGAACCACAATCGAAGGCTTACTTAATGCAATCGCGCGTGACGAGCGTATTCACACGACTTTCCAGCAAACTACAACAGCAACCGGTCGTTTATCATCTACAGAACCAAACTTGCAGAATATCCCGATTCGCACTGATGAGGGTCGCAAAATTCGAGATTGCTTTGTAGCTCAAGGTCCATTCGTCGATCTGCTCACAGCGGATTACAGTCAGATCGAAATGCGCATCATGGCGCATCTCTCTGATGATCATGAATTATTGGAAGCGTTTCGCTCTGGCGAGGACTTGCATTCCACCGTGGCATCACAAGTATTTGATGTGAAGGTGAGTGATGTAGATGCAGATATGCGTCGTCAGATCAAGGCTATGTCATATGGATTGGCTTACGGATTATCTTCCTATGGACTGGCTCAACAACTTGATATTTCACCCACCGATGCCAGCGCGCTTATGGCGAAGTACTTTGAGCGATTCGGCGGGATTCAGGACTATTTGAAACAAGTCGTTGTAATTGCCCGACAAAAGGGATACACCGAAACAATTCTTGGTCGTCGCAGATATCTCCCCGAACTCAACCATGAGAATCGTCAACGGAGAGAAGTAGCTGAACGCATGGCCCTCAACGCTCCAATCCAAGGATCTGCTGCTGACATCATCAAAGTGGCTATGCTCAATGTCGATCGTGCTATTCGCCAGGAGAACTTGAAATCACGTTTACTTCTGCAGGTTCATGATGAGTTGATCTTCGAGATTGCTGCAGGGGAGCATGAGGCGATGGAGTCTCTTGTTCGCCGCGAGATGGGCAGCGCATATCCGCTCAAGGCTCCGTTGGACGTCAATATTGGATTTGGAAAGAGTTGGGATCTCGCAGCCCACTAAAGCTCTCTGCTCAAGCCGAACAATGGGGCCAAATTGACCATAGTGATGGCGAGTAAGTAGCCTTACGGTCCTCGCTCAGGAAGCCTGTTCATCCTCAGACCTAGTAGGACGTGCCCAATCTTGGATTGGAGTCGGACTTGAGCGTTCACTACTAGATGATTTCCCCACGGAGTACCTTGTCAACTCAAATTTCTTTAAACGATATTGGAACAGCAGAAGATTTTCTTGCCGCAATCGAAGGCACAATCAAGAACTTTAACGATGGAGATTTAGTATCTGGAGTCGTTGTCCAGGTTGATCGCGATGAAGTCCTTCTTGATATTGGATACAAAACAGAAGGCGTAATTCCTGCCCGCGAACTCTCTATCCGTCACGATCTTGATCCAAGCGAATTGGTCAAAGTTGGCGACCGTGTAGAAGCACTAGTACTTCAGAAGGAAGATAAAGAAGGTCGTCTCATTCTCTCCAAGAAGCGCGCTCAGTACGAGAAGGCGTGGGGAGAGATTGAAGGTAAGAAGGAACGCGATGAAGTAGTCACGGGAACCGTTATTGAAGTCGTCAAGGGCGGTCTCATTGTTGATATTGGACTCCGCGGCTTCTTGCCAGCTTCACTCGTAGAAATGCGTCGCGTCCGCGATCTCTCGCCATACATTGGTAAGCAGGTTGAATGTCGCATCATCGAGCTTGATAAGAACCGCAACAACGTAGTTCTATCTCGCCGCGCATACCTTGAGCAGACACAATCTGAGTCACGCACCACCTTCTTGAACCAACTTCAGAAGGGTCAAGTACGTACTGGAGTCGTCTCCTCAATCGTTAATTTCGGCGCATTCGTCGATCTTGGCGGTGTTGATGGTCTCGTTCACGTCTCTGAACTCTCATGGAAGCACATTGATCACCCAGGTGAAGTCGTCGCTGTTGGTGATGAAGTCACTGTTGAAGTTCTCGAAGTTGATTTCGAGCGCGAGCGCGTATCGCTATCGCTCAAGGCAACTCAAGAAGATCCATGGCAGGCATTTGCTCGTACCCACACCATCAACCAGGTGGTTCCAGGTGAAGTCACCAAGCTCGTTCCATTCGGCGCATTTATCCGCGTATTTGATGGCATCGAGGGCTTGGTGCACATCTCTGAACTCGCCGAGCGTCATGTTGAGATTCCAGAGCAGGTTGTCCAAGTGGGCGATCAACTATTCGTAAAGATCATTGATATTGATCTTGAGCGTCGTCGCATCTCACTTTCTCTCAAGCAGGCGAATGAAGGCCACGATGTTGAGGTCGAAGCATTCGATCCAACTCAGTACGGCATGCCAGCTCGCTACGATGAAAATGGCAACTTCATCTATCCAGAAGGTTTCGATCCACAATCGCAAGAGTGGAAACCAGGCTACGAAGCACAACGCGAAGAGTGGGAGCGTCAATACGCTGAAGCTCAGGCGCGCTTCCTTGCTCATAAGAAGCAGAAGTCAGAAGCACAGGCAGCCGATGCAGCAGCAGCTGCAACTACACCTGAGGCTGAATAACTCTTACTTCGCAAGAATTCTGGGCCTCGTTCGCGGGGCCCAGTTTTATTTCCACCCTTATTTACCTTTCTCGGTAGGCTGATGGAATGCTCAAAGTAGCTCTCACTGGCGGTATTGGCTCAGGCAAAAGCTTGGTTGGCGAGTACCTCGAAGAGCTTGGCGCCATCGTTATCGACTCTGATGAATTAGCTCGAACAGCGATTGAACGAGGTTCCCCAGGGTATGAAGATGTTCTTGCTGCTTTTGGTGATGAGATTCTCACTGAAGGCGAGATTGATAGAAAGAAATTAGCAGAGAGAGTTTTCAGCGATGAATCTGCGCGAAAACAATTAGAGGCAATCATCCATCCGCGTGTGAGAGAAACTGCAGAGAAATTAACCCGGAATCTCGGCGCCGATGCGATTGTGGTCAATCAGATTCCACTCTTATTTGAGACAGATGGCGCAAATCGCTTCGATTACGTCATTACTGTGGAATGCGCTGAAGGCTCACGTGTCTAGTGCTTGAAAGAGCGCGGGATGAAAGAGTACGAAATCTCCAAACGTATGCAAGCTCAAGCCAGCGACGAGCAGCGCGCCAGCATCGCTCATTTTGTGTTGAAAAATGAGGGTTCAGTAGATGAACTGCAGCGCGCAGTCCAAGATCTATGGAGGAACCAATTAGAGCCGCGAGCGGCGAAGCAGTGACACAAGTGGCGAAACCATGACTAGAGCAATTACCTCGACTCCACGCGCTGACAAACCATTCCAGGTCATCAGTGACTTCCAGCCAGCCGGCGATCAGCCCAACGCAATTCATGAACTTACGGAGCGAGTAAATCGCGGAGAGACAGATATCGTTCTATTGGGAGCGACTGGTACTGGCAAGTCAGCGACAACAGCATGGTTGATTGAACAAGTTCAGAGACCAACTCTGGTCTTGGCCCCAAATAAGACTCTTGCCGCGCAATTAGCCAATGAGTTCCGAGAGTTACTTCCCAATAATGCCGTTGAGTACTTCGTTTCTTACTATGACTATTACCAACCAGAGGCATATGTGCCTCAAACTGACACCTTCATTGAGAAGGATTCATCGGTAAATTCCGAAGTAGAGCGTTTGCGATATTCAGCAACCTATTCGCTTTTGACGCGGCGCGATGTTGTGGTGGTTGCGACCGTTTCGTGCATCTACGGACTTGGAACTCCACAGGAATACATTGATCGGATGATCCCCATCGCGGTGGGGGATTCCATTGAACGCAATCAACTACTACGCCGATTTGTTGATATCCAATACAAACGAAACGATATGGCTTTTGAACGTGGAACATTCCGAGTACGTGGCGATACCGTCGAAATAATTCCAGTTTATGAAGAGCTAGCAATTCGAATAGAGATGTTCGGAGACGAGATTGAGCGATTGACGACCTTACATCCACTTACTGGAGAGATTGTCAGTGACGTCAAAGAGGTCTTCATCTTCCCAGCTACTCACTATTCAGCTGGTCCTGAGACGATGAAACGAGCAATCTCAGATATCGAAGATGAACTCGCAATTCGATTGACAGAGCTTGAAAAACAGAACAAGTTACTGGAAGCCCAACGCCTCCGTATGCGCACCCAGTTTGATATCGAGATGATGCTTCAACTTGGTTTCTGCTCCGGCATCGAGAATTACTCTCGCCATATAGATGGTCGCGCGCAAGGTTCACCCCCTAACTGCTTACTTGATTACTTCCCGGAGGATTTCCTCTGCGTTATCGATGAATCACACATCACGGTCCCACAGATCGGTGCAATGTATGAAGGTGATGCTTCACGAAAGCGAACCTTGGTTGAGCATGGCTTCCGACTTCCCAGTGCCCTTGATAACCGACCATTAACCTTTACCGAATTTTTAGAGCGCACTCCACAGAAGGTTTATCTCTCAGCAACGCCAGGACCATATGAGATGGAGAAAACCGGCGGAGAATTTGTTGAGCAGGTCATTAGACCTACTGGCTTAGTCGATCCCAAGATTGTTCTCAAACCAATCAAGAATCAAATAGATGATCTCATGTCTGAGATACGCACTCGTGCTGAAAAGAATGAGCGAGTTCTTGTTACAACGTTGACCAAGAAGATGGCTGAAGACCTCACAGATTTCTTCACCGATGCCGGTATTCGAGTGAGATATCTACACTCTGAAGTAGATACCTTGCGTCGAGTTGAGTTGCTCCGCGAACTTCGTATGGGTGAATACGATGTTCTCATCGGAATTAACCTTTTGCGAGAGGGACTTGATCTACCGGAAGTCTCCCTCGTTGCTATCTTGGATGCAGATAAAGAGGGATTCTTGAGATCCACTCGCTCTTTAATTCAAACCATAGGTAGAGCTGCTCGAAACGTTTCAGGCGAAGTGCATATGTACGCCGATAACATCACGGATTCCATGGCTCGAGCTATCGATGAGACCAACCGTCGCCGTGCAAAGCAAGTTGCCTATAACGAAGCACATGGGATTGACCCACAGCCGTTGCGTAAAAAGATTGCTGATATCACCGATCTCATTGCAGAAGAGAGTGATGACACCACAGCGCTCTTGTCAGGTAGCAAGAAACGAAGCATCACTGAGACTCCAGTTGGCGTACATGCCAAATCGCTCGTAGCCTTGCCTCGTACAGAACTTCTTGGTCTGATTGATTCACTTACCGAACAGATGCGCAACGCTGCTTCTGAATTACAGTTCGAGTTAGCGGCTCGACTTCGCGATGAGATCAAAGAGTTGAAACGTGAACTACGTGCAATGGAAGAGGCGGGTATCCAATGAGCGCTGATCGCCTAATCGTGCGCGGCGCCCGCGAACATAATCTCAAGAATGTCTCACTTGATTTACCGCGCAATGCCATGATCGTCTTCACTGGACTCTCTGGTTCAGGAAAGTCATCTCTGGCTTTCGACACAATCTTCGCTGAAGGACAGAGACGGTATGTCGAATCGCTCTCAGCATACGCGCGGCAGTTTTTAGGTCAGATGGATAAGCCAGATGTTGACTTCATCGAAGGACTCTCACCGGCTGTGTCGATTGACCAGAAATCAACCAATAGAAATCCACGCTCAACCGTGGGAACAATCACCGAGGTCTATGACTATCTCCGCCTACTCTTTGCGCGCGCTGGCAAGCCGCATTGTCCTGAGTGCGGGAAAGCGATCGCTAAACAAACCCCTCAGAACATCGTCGATCAGATTCTGGAACTACCTCCCGAAACTAAATTTCAAGTTTTAGCGCCCATGATTAGGGCTCGCAAAGGGGAGTTCGTTGATCTCTTTAAAGACTTGATTGCTCAAGGTTACTCGCGAGCGCGAGTTGATGGCACAACCATCGCTCTCACAGACGCACCAAAATTGAAGAAGCAAGAAAAACACACGATTGAAGTTGTGGTCGATCGATTGACTGCAAAACCTGAAGGAAAGCAACGCCTCACCGATTCAATTGAGACTGCGCTCAAACTTGCCAGCGGACTGGTTACTCTCGAGTTTGTTGATGCGAAAACGGGGGAGAAAGAACGTACCTACAGCGAACTTCTCGCCTGTCATGATTGCGGACTTTCGTTTCAGGAAATGGAACCGCGTTCATTTTCTTTCAATTCACCATTTGGAGCATGCGCTGACTGCACTGGAATTGGTTCAAAACTTGAGGTCGATGAAGAGCTCGTCATTCCCGATGATTCTCTCTCTATTGAAGATGGCGCCATCGCACCTTGGTCTGGTGGACAGTCTGCAGATTACTTCCTCAATCTTCTCGAGGCACTTGCCGCAGATGTTAAGTTCTCGATGAAGACCCCATGGATCAAGCTGTCTCAGAAGGCTAAGGATGCGATTCTCAATGGCTATGAATATGAGGTCCATGTTCGTTACAAGAATCGCTATGGACGCGTGCGCAATTACTCAACTGGCTTTGAAGGCGTCATCCCCTTTGTTCAACGCCGTCATGCCGAAACTGATAGTGATTACAGTCGCGAGAAGTATGAGGCGTACATGCGAGAGACTCCATGTCCTGCCTGTAAAGGTACGCGCCTTAAGCCTGAAGTTCTTGCGGTAACACTCGGCGCGAAGAACATTGCGGAAATCTGTGAGCTCTCCATCGAAGATTCTGCAAAGTTTCTCAAAGGTCTGAAATTGCCAGCCCGTGAAGCAAAAATTGCAGAGCGAGTAATGAAAGAAGTCCACGCTCGTTTAGGTTTTCTACTAGATGTTGGGTTGGAATATCTCACCCTAGCTAGACCAGCGGCGACGCTCTCGGGCGGTGAAGCCCAGCGTATTCGCTTGGCCACCCAGATTGGATCAGGCTTGGTGGGAGTGCTCTACGTACTTGATGAGCCAAGCATCGGTTTACATCAACGTGATAACAAACGATTAATTGAAACGCTCACCCACTTACGTGACCTTGGAAACACTCTCATTGTTGTGGAGCATGATGAAGAAACAATTCGAACCGCTGATTGGATTGTAGATATTGGACCTGGAGCTGGCGAACATGGCGGGGAGATCGTTGTATCTGGTGATTATCAAGCTCTAGTCGACTCGAAGCGATCGATTACAGGCGCATATATATCAGGCCGTTCACAAGTCGAGATTCCCAAGAAGCGCCGTGAGATTAACCCAAAACGAAGTCTCACAATTAAGGAAGCGAAAGAAAACAACCTTAAGAACCTAGACGTCACTATTCCGCTCGGCGCATTTGTTTCGGTTACGGGTGTCAGCGGTTCTGGAAAATCAACTCTAGTTAACGACATTCTCTATTCAGTCCTAGCAAACAAGCTCAACGGAGCTCGAATTGTTCCTGGTCGCCATCGAACAATTACGGGTATCGATCACTTGGACAAAGTCGTCCATGTAGATCAGTCTCCGATTGGACGAACTCCACGTTCTAATCCAGCAACGTATACGGGAGTCTTTGACAAGATCCGTGCGCTCTTTGCCGAGACGAGTGAAGCAAAAGTCCGTGGTTACCAGCAAGGACGCTTCTCGTTCAACGTCAAAGGTGGGCGATGTGAAAACTGCGCAGGTGATGGAACCATCACAATCGAGATGAACTTTTTGCCTGACGTGTATGTTCCCTGTGAAGTTTGCCACGGTGCGCGCTACAACCGTGAGACCCTTGAAGTTCATTACAAAGGCAAGACCATCGCAGAAGTTCTCGATATGCCAATTGAGAAAGCGACAGATTTCTTCGAGTCCATTCCTGCCATTCATCGATACTTGAAAACGCTCTGTGATGTTGGGCTGGGGTACGTCAGGCTCGGACAGTCTGCACCAACGCTGTCGGGAGGCGAAGCTCAACGCGTTAAATTGGCAACCGAGCTTCAGCGTCGTTCCACAGGACGCACCATCTACGTACTTGATGAGCCAACCACAGGTCTTCACTTTGAAGATGTACGAAAGTTGCTCATGGTTCTGCAGAGATTGGTTGATACTGGAAACACCGTAGTAGTAATCGAACATAATATGGATGTCATCAAGTGCGCCGATTGGGTAATAGATCTAGGACCAGAAGGTGGATCTGGTGGCGGAACGCTGGTCGCTGAAGGAACGCCAGAGGCAGTCGCAAAGGTGAAATCGAGTTACACCGGAAAGTTCCTTGCTGAAGCGTTAAAGAAGTAACCATGGCAGATCCAGCGACGTATCGTCCGACAGATATTCCCGATGAGCCTGGTGTCTACCGATTCTTCAATGAGAAGAACGAGGTCATCTATGTGGGTAAAGCTCGATCACTCAAGAATCGCCTGAACTCCTATTTTCAGAAGAATGTGGGAGAGAAAACTTATCGAATGATTCATGCGGCTAACCGTGTGGATTGGACCGTCGTTCGAACAGAGGTTGAGGCGCTTCAACTCGAATTCACATGGATTAAGGAAGAGAACCCGATATTTAATGTGCAATTCAAAGATGATAAGTCTTACCCCTACTTGGCCCTCACTCTAAACGAGGAATTTCCACGAATTTTTATTACCCGCCGATCAAAACGTAAAGGCGTTGCTTATTTCGGCCCATTTGCTCATGCCTGGGCGCTGCGTACGACTTTTGATGTTTTGCTCAAGCTATTCCCGGTCCGCTCCTGTACGGATGCAAATTTTGAGCGGGCGAAGCGAATTAAACGTCCTTGTTTGTTGGGTGACATTGGTAAGTGCGCAGCCCCGTGCGTTGAACGTATTTCGGCTGCTGAACATCTCAAACTCGCTAAAGAGATGCAGAAGTTCATTTCTGACGGTTCTGCTGACATAACTGATGAATTGCGAAACGAGATGGAGCGAGCAGCACAAGCAGAGGAGTTTGAGCGAGCTGGAAAAATTCGCGATCAACTCGCAGCTCTGGAACGCGCCTCAGAGTCCACAGATGCCGCTATCTCGGATTCCATCACCGCGGATTTCATCGCAATTCATGAGGACATCACTCATGCCGCCGCATCCATTTTCCGCGTTCGCCATGGTCGTGTTGTCGGTTCGAAGTCTTGGGTAATGGATAGGGCAAATATTCCTGAAGAAACTTCACTATTGGAGGCCACGATCAATCAGATTTATCTCGAGTTCGAACCGGTACGCGAGATTCTGGTCAATAGTGAGTTGGATGAGGAGCTAATGTCGGAGTTTCTCTCGCAGAGGTTTGACATGAAGATAGTTATCAAAAGACCCGAGCGCGGCGAGAAGTCAGAGTTACTCGATACAGTCAAAAGAAATGCTCATCATTCCCTAGTTCAATTCTTAAGCAAACGCGCTAACGATGCGGGGGTGAGCGGGCGCGCTCTTGAAGATCTTGCCAATGCCCTTAATCTCGAGGAACTACCTTTACGTATCGAATGTTTTGATATCTCCAATATTCAAGGCACATCAGTGGTGGCATCGATGGTTGTCTTTGAAGATGGCCAGGCAAAGAAGAGTGAATATCGCCGCTTTGGGATCGACGATAAGGAGAAGTTTGACGATACGCGAGCAATGCATCATGTCGTGACCAGGCGATTCAAGCGCTATTTGGCCGAGAAGGATCTTGATCTGACTGAAGTTGAATTAAGTGGGGGAGAGAGGCCCAAGTTTGCCTATCCACCACAGCTTGTCATCGTTGATGGTGGCCGGGGGCAAGTCAATGCTGCGGCGCGCGCTTTCGAAGAACTTGGAATTACCAATATTGCTTTAGTGGGATTGGCTAAACGCCTCGAGGAGATCTGGTTTCCGCATCAGAGTTATCCCGTCATCCTTCCGCGTCATAGCGAAGCGCTCTATTTAGTCCAGCGAATTCGAGATGAAGCGCATCGATTTGCCATTACATTTCATCGCTCTAAACGTTCTCGATTGATGTTGGAATCTCTATTAGATGAAATTCCATCATTGGGGGAGGTACGTAGATTGGCGCTGCTTGAGCACTTTGGATCGATTGCGGCGCTGAAGAAAGCAACCATCGATGAGATCTCTGCTATTCCAGGTATTGGGCCGAAGAGTGCGGAGAACATCCTGCGAGCAATATCTGAGACCGAATCTCGGGTCTCCATTGATACCTCAACGGGGGAGATTATTGAGGGCTCTTGAACGAGCTTTTGGTAGATGCTTGACACCCCTAGGATGATGACGCCATGAACCGCGAATTGGTTGTCATCACTGGAATGAGTGGCGCTGGACGCTCCACAGTTGCTCATGCCATGGAGGATCATGGTTGGTATGTAATCGACAATTTGCCACCACTTCTTCTGCTCTCCGTCTTCGATATGACTGAGCGATCGGCAGATTCGGTTGCGGTGGTAATCGATGTTCGTGGACGGCAATTCTTTGATGACCTCAATCGTTCGCTAGCCGAACTTGCAGAACGTGGAATTTCTAGAAAAATCATCTTCGTCGATGCTGCCGATGATGTTCTTGTGCGACGATTTGAATCCTCACGACGACCACACCCACTTCAGGGCAGCGACCGGATAGTTGATGGTATCGATAGAGAGCGCGAGAAACTTCGAGAACTTCGTTCCGGAGCGGACCTTGTCGTAGATTCCTCGCAGCTAAATGTTCACCAACTTGAGAAGAAAATCTCCGAACTATTCTCTACAGATTCTTCAGCATCGCTCAAGGTAAACGTCCTTTCCTTTGGTTATAAGTTTGGACTACCGGTCGACGCAGATCTTGTGATGGATTGCCGTTTTATTCCTAATCCACATTGGAATCCAGAGCTTCGTCCCAAGAACGGCCTAGATCACGAGGTGAGTACCGCAGTTCTGAGCGCTGACAATGTGGGCGAATTTCTTGACCGCTATGTCGCGCTCTTTCAAAGTATCGGCCAGGGATACTTGCGAGAAGGAAAGAAGTACATCACTCTTGCGATTGGCTGCACGGGCGGAAAGCATCGCAGCGTCGCCGTAGCTGAAGAACTTGCTCGGCGCATCAACGGATATCACCTCGACTCCGAACACAGTGTCTCTGCACATGCAATACATCGAGATTTGGGACGTGAGCGTTGACCGAACCTAAAGTTGTCGCACTCGGTGGCGGCCACGGTCTGGCAGCAACGCTTCGTGCACTAAGACAACTCACATCTCAACTCACTGCGATTGTTACGGTTGCTGACAATGGTGGGTCTAGTGGAAGATTGCGCGAAGAATTTCATTCACTTCCACCCGGTGATTTGCGAATGGCGCTCGCGGCTCTCTGTTCTGATGATGAATGGGGACGTAGCTGGGCAGAAATCATGCAATATCGCTTCACCTCTGCTGGCGCACTGGATGGTCATGCACTGGGAAATCTACTTCTCACCGCGCTCTGGGATCGAGATGGAGATCCAGTTCAGGGACTTGATCGAGTTGGTGCGCTTCTCAAAGTTGTGGGAAGAGTTCTACCCATGGCGCTTGAGCCACTTGATATAGAAGGAGTTTTCAAAACCTGGGAAGGAACTCATGTTGTACGAGGACAGAAGGAAGTTGCTCTCAGTAGAGGAACTTTGGAGAATCTTCGACTAATTCCCGAGAACCCAACTCCAACACTGCAAGGACTTCAGGCAATTGCGGAGGCAGACTTTATAACTATTGGCCCAGGTTCGTGGTTCTCAAGCGTCCTGCCGCATCTTCTTGTAACTCAACAACGCGAGGCGATTGAGAGTTCGCGAGCAAAGAAGGTGATTGTCCTCAATCTTGATGCTGCCGCCCATATGCAAGGGGATGAACTCGCTGGTAGTTCGCCAGCGACGCATCTTGCCGTGCTCCGTAACTTTGCACCGAATCTTCGATGTGAAATTGCTCTAATTGACAGCTCTATTGCTGCCCAAAGTGAAGTTCAGGACGAGTTAGAAGAATTAGTTGCTGCAATGGGAGGGCGGGTCGTTGTGGCCGATCTCGCATCCTCGCCCGGAAGCAACCACCATGATCCAAGAAAATTATTTTCTACTTTCAGCCACATTTTTCAAGCGGAGATGCTTAGATAACGCTCATGGCAATGACTGCGTCAGTGAAGGACGAACTTAGCCGTCTCTCAATTTCCAAGCCATGTTGCCGCAAAGCTGAGGTCTCAGCCATATTGCGCTTCGCAGGCGGGCTACACATTTCGGCGGGCAAAATCATGGTGGAGATTGAACTCGACACCGCTCAAGCTGCGCGCCGAATCCGTAAAGATATTGCCGACGTTTATGGCCACGACTCTGATCTCGCTGTAATCAGCGCAGGTGGCTTACGTAAAGGAAGTAGATATCTTGTTCGCGTCATTAAGGATGGCGACGCGCTTGCACGTCAGACTGGATTAGTTGATTCACATGGCCGGCCAGTAAGAGGCCTTCCACCACAAGTAGTCTCTGCCGGAATCTGCGATGCGGAAGCTGCTTGGCGTGGAGCATTTCTTGCGCATGGTTCTCTCACTGAACCAGGAAGATCATCGGCTTTAGAAATTACTTGTCCTGGACCTGAAGCAGCCCTGGCGCTCGTGGGAGCTGCGCGTCGACTCGGAATCACAGCAAAAGCTCGCGAAGTTCGTGGCGTTGATCGCGTTGTAATCCGCGATGGCGATGCAATTGGGGTGCTACTCACGCGACTTGGTGCCCATGAAAGTGTTATGGCCTGGGAAGAGCGACGAATGCGACGCGAAGTGCGCGCTACTGCAAATCGTCTCGCAAACTTTGATGATGCAAATCTTCGTCGCTCTGCGCGCGCAGCTGTTGCAGCATCTGCACGAGTACAACGCGCAATGGAAATCTTGGGCGATGACATCCCAGAACATCTACGTGAAGCCGGCCAACTTCGTATCACTCACGGTCAGGCGAGTCTGGAAGAACTTGGTTCCCTCTCAACACCTCCGATGACAAAAGATGCGATTGCTGGACGAATCCGCCGCCTCCTCGCGATGGCAGATAAGCGTGCGAGTGATTTGGGCATCCCAGATACTGAGGCGGGACTTTCGCCTGACCTTCTCAACTAGCCCTCTCAATTTTCCTCGTAACCGAACCAGACTGATAGGATTTGTGCGAGTCCACAAGGTCGTGGCAATAATGAAAATTTCGATTGATGCGCTCTCTTAGCGCATCTCATGGAGCGTGGTCATAGTGGTTAAGGTTGGAATCAACGGTTTTGGACGTATTGGACGCAATTTCTTCCGTGCGGCTCTAGCATCAAATGCAGATATCGAAGTTGTCGCAGTCAATGACCTGACAGATATCGCAACATTGGCCCACCTTTTGAAATATGACTCGATTCTCGGCCGTCTCAATCAAACAGTCACTCATGACGACAAGTCCATCACTGTCGGAGGAAAGACTTTCCGAGTGTTTGCCGATAGAGATCCAGCTGCCCTGCAATGGGGATCCGTCGGAGCCGATATCGTCATCGAATCAACTGGCCATTTCACTAAGGCTGCGGATGCAAAAAAGCATATGGTCGGCGGAGCAAAGAAGGTTGTTATTTCCGCGCCAGCAACCGATGAAGATGTCACCTTAGTTCTTGGAGTCAATGATTCTGCGTATGACCCAGCTAAGCACAACATCATCTCTAACGCTTCCTGTACCACTAACTGCCTAGCGCCAATGGCCAAGGTTCTGCACGAGAACTTTGGAATCGTCCGTGGTTTCATGACCACCGTTCATGCTTACACAAACGATCAGGTCATCCTTGACTTCCCGCATAAAGATCTTCGCCGCGCACGCGCTGCAGCAACAAATATCATCCCAACATCGACCGGCGCAGCCAAAGCAATCGGTCTAGTTCTTCCAGAACTCAAAGGCAAACTTGATGGCTATGCTCTTCGCGTTCCGGTCCCAACAGGCTCAATCACCGATCTCACCGTTGAACTCGGCAAGGAGACCACGGCAGCAGAAGTAAATGCTGTGATGAAGAAAGCTGCAGAAGGTCCGCTGAAGGGAATCTTGCACTACACCGAAGACCCCATCGTCTCTTCAGATATCGTCACCGATGCGCACTCATGCATCTTTGATGCAGGCATCACCAAGGTAATTGGCAATCAAGCAAAGGTGGCTGGTTGGTATGACAACGAGTGGGGTTATTCAAACCGTCTCGTTGATCTCATGAAGTTCATCGGCAAAAGCCTTTAATTAGGCTGGGCTCGATGCAACCATTGGTCATCCAACAGCTCGCATCACTCGATGTAGCTGGCAAAAAGGTTTTATTGCGCTGTGATCTCAACGTCCCACTTAAGGATGATGGCTCGGGCGCAAGAATCATCACCGATGATGGACGAATCCGCGCATCGCTGCCAACCATCACCGAACTGCTCAATAAAGGTGCCGCCCTTGTCATTGTCGCCCACCTCGGAAGACCAAAAGGTGAGAGAAAACCCGAACTCTCGCTCGCGCCCATTGCAGTAAGGCTTGCTGAACTCCTTGGCCGTGAGGTCCGTTTTGCTTCAGATACGGTCGGAGCTAGCGCCGATGAACTTGTAGGCGCCATGAAATCCGGCGATATCGTTTTACTGGAAAACGTACGTTACGAAGTGGCAGAAACAAGCAAAGACGAAGCCGAACGCCAAGCGTTTGCAAAGAAGCTCATCTCCTATGCAGATGTGTATGTCGGAGATGGATTTGGCGCCGTACATCGCAAGCATGCCTCCGTTTATGAAGCGGCCTCGAATCTGCCACACGCCGCTGGAACCTTGATTGCTGCTGAAGTAGATGTGCTGAAGAAACTCACCGAAAATCCTGCGCGGCCCTACGGAGTTGTTCTTGGTGGCGCGAAAGTCTCGGACAAGATCGGCGTCATCACTAACTTGCTCGATAAAGTAAACATGCTTGCGATTGGCGGGGGAATGGTCTTCACCTTTCTTGCCGCGCAAGGCAAAGAGATTGGAACTTCTTTAGTTGAAAAAGAATCAATTCCACTAGTGAAAGATTTGTTGGCGCGCGCAACAGAGCTCGGTGTAAAAGTGCTTCTTCCCACCGATATTGTGGTCGCTCCTGCCTTCGCCGATGCTTCACCGACTCTGGTGAGCGCTGATGCAATTCCTCAGGACCAGATGGGTCTAGATATTGGCCCTGTAAGTGCGCAAGCTTTTGCTGATGCAATTAGCGAATGCAAGACAGTCTTTTGGAATGGCCCCATGGGTGTATTTGAATTCTCCAACTTTGCCGCCGGGACGAAGGTAGTTGCTCAAGCTTTGACTCGCGTTCAAGGACTCTCAGTCGTTGGTGGTGGAGATTCAGCGGCCGCTGTCCGTGCTCTTGGTTTTAAAGATGAGGATTTTGGGTACATCTCAACCGGAGGCGGCGCATCGTTGGAATACCTCGAAGGTAAAGAACTTCCGGGCCTCACCGCTCTAAGATAAGAACGTCTCAGCAGAACTATTCAACCAGAACTATCCAACCTAGAGGTATCGAGGAGAAAATATGTCGCGCCGCCCGATTATCGCTGGCAACTGGAAGATGAATCTCAATCATCTCGAGGCAATTGCAGTGACGCAGAAGTTGGCTTACTCCTTGGAAGATCGCGACTTTGATGCGGTTGAAGTTGTGGTGCTACCACCGTTTACCGATATCCGATCAGTTCAAACCCTTGTCGATGGCGATCGCCTTAAATTGAGTTATGGGGCCCAAGATATATCTCCAGAGAAGTCAGGTGCGTTCACTGGTGATATTTCTGGAAGCATGCTCAAGAAACTTGATTGCTCATATGTTGTTGTCGGACATTCTGAGCGTCGCGCGATCCATGGCGAAGATGATGCACTGGTAAATAAGAAGATCCGTGCGGTTCTTGAAAATGAAATGATTCCTATTTTTTGTATTGGAGAAGAGCTTGCCATTCGTGAAGCCGGCACCCATGTCGAACATGTTCTCACTCAGGTTCGCCAAGGATTGCAAGGTTTTCATAAACCAGAGTTGAAGAAAATTGTTTTTGCCTACGAGCCAGTCTGGGCAATTGGAACAGGCAAGACTGCAACCCCTGAAGATGCGCAGGAAGTTTGCTCAGCAATCCGAAATGAACTAGCCAAGATAGGTAGCGACGAGATTGCTGCAAGCGCACGGATTCTCTATGGAGGTTCGGTGAAATCAGCAAATATCGTTGACATCATGAAGCAGCCCGATGTTGATGGCGCTCTCGTGGGAGGAGCGAGCCTCGACCCCGAGGAGTTTGCCCGTATCTGTAAATTCCACCGAGTTCTCTAGCTCTGCGCTGGTTTACCGACCTGCATGGCGCTGATTGGCCAGAGTTCGAGCGCGGTTACAGGTAGTATTTCCCTCTCAATCAACCCCTAGCGGTCCCAAGGAGTTCAGTCGTGGCTTTAGCGCTCTCAATCCTGTTGGTTATCACCAGCATCTTGATGATCCTTCTAGTCCTGTTACATAAAGGTAAAGGAAGCGGACTTTCAGACCTCTTTGGTGGCGGCATGTCATCAACATATGGCGGCTCATCCGTCGTCGAGAAGAATCTTGATCGCATCACGATTGTTGTCGGGGGAATCTGGTTTGCCTCAATCATCGCACTTGGCTTGGTATTGAAATAAAACTTAAACCCTGAAGATTGATAGAAACTAGCAACGAAGTAATCGAGTAAAGAAGTACTAAGGAGGAATCAATGGCCGGAGGAAGTGCGATTCGCGGCTCCCGTGTCGGCGCAGGCCCCATGGGCGAAGCCGAACGCGGTGAAGCTATTGCTCGATTCCGAGTCTCCTATTGGTGCCTCAATGGCCATGAGACCAAGCCATCCTTCGCTGAAGATGGAACAGTTGTTGTACCTGCTGAATGGGATTGTCCACGATGTGGTTTTCCTGCGGGACGTGACAAGAACAATCCACCTTCGCCAACGAAGAATGAGCCATACAAGACTCACTTAGCGTATGTAAAAGAGCGTCGCACTGAAGCTGAGGCTAAGAAAATTCTTGATGCGGCTCTCAAAAAACTTCGTGGCGATGAGGACGAAGACTAAATTTTTGTAGCTGCATCGCGCAGCTCTGCAATCCCTGCCTTGCGATTTTTAAGGTGAAACCTCACCAGAGGATAGCCGCGCGCTCTTAGCGCTTCATTATCTCCAAGCGCTTGCGCCATCACTAAAGTTTCGAAGCCGTAGCTGCGGCCATCAATCGGCCAGGAGAGATCTGTATCTCCGGTAATCTGAATAAACGATCCAACTTTTGGCCCTCCTTTATGGAATTGCCCCGTAGAGTGCAAGAAGCGCGGACCCCAACCGAAAGTTGTTGGCGTTCCTGACAATCGCTCTAGCGTGTTTCGAATCTCCAGAATCTCATCATCAACGCCGCGATGCAGATACGCCATTATTGCTACATAGCCTGTATTGGCCATTGCCGCTTTGAGATAAGCGCTGAGTGATTCTCGCTTGGAGTCGGCAAAAACTGCTACCGCCTCACTTTCAAAAGCCGGTTCGAGTGAATCTATGCCGCTAGTTTTCCAGCGATCTAATAATGCGCCGGTCTTTTCTTTCGCTTCAGTGACATTTGGTTGATTGAATGGATCAACTTTGAGCAAGTAGCCAAGTAGAGCAGTCACCCACTCCCAGAATATGAATTGTTCACCAAGGCTAGCTTCAACGCGATATTTGCCTTCACTAGAGAAGGTAATGACCGGGTAGAGAGAATGTGTAGAGCTATCTACGACTATTGGCAGAACGCCTCTCTCATCTTTGCCAGTTGACTCTGCAATGAGTTGTTCGATCCAATCACTCAGACCAGGCAATGTAGAACCTTTGTCACAGAATCCAGTGTAAGAAAACTCAGGCATTGAGAGGGCTGCTGCTACTTTGACGACGCTGGAGTCACTCTGTGTGAAAGTTTCTGCCGCCGCTAATGCATCATCCAATAAAACTGAAACATCAACGCCGATAAGAGCAGCAGGCGTGAGGCCAAAAGCGCTCAGCGCGCTAAAGCGACCACCAACGTTGGGATCGGCATTGATGACGCGCAGTCCGGCGTCGCGCGAAGCGATATCAAGTGGTGAACCAGGATCGGTCACCACGACAAGATGATTTTTTGGGTCTAATCCTTGTTTGAGAAGTTCCTTCTCGGCTGCACTCTTCTGAGATGCTGTTTCGATAGTTGATCCTGACTTTGATCCAATTACGAAACATGTCTTGGTTAAGTCGTTATTCAGTACAGCGTTTACATGTTCTGGATCAGTGGAGTCGAGAACGATAAGTTCTCGCTTGTAGACAGCAGCGATTACCTCAGGAGCGAGAGATGAGCCGCCCATTCCACACAGTACAAATCGAGTATGTCCAAATTCTCGAGACCAAGCAGAGAGAGCATCTAAGGTTGGAAGTAGATCTCGAGATGTTGAAGGTAAATCGATCCAATTCAGTCTGATTGCGGCCTCTTTTTGAGCGGCAGCGCCCCATAAAGTCGAATCTTTCGCAGCAAGGCGTGAAGTTATGGAATTGAGTTCGGGCCACAAGGCTCGACCCTCGTCAAAGCCAGTCAACTTGATCATTAGTGAGCGGCAACCTCGACTGCGGCAATCAGTTCAAGCCATGGCTTAATGAACTTATCAATACCTTCGCGCTCAAGCTTCTCTGCAACCTCTTCAATATCAATTGCGTGATCTGCCAACGATGCGATGATTGATCTGGCAGAGGCGTAGTTTCCAGAAATTGTGTTGCCTCGGAAGATGCCCTTATCTCTTACTGCCATGAGAGTGGGTTCAGGCATAGTATTTACAGTCAGCGGAGCGATGAGTTCCATGACGTATTGTGTCTCGTCGTAAGCCGGGTCTTTTACTCCGGTTGAGGCCCAGAGGGGACGTTGAATACTTGCACCTAGTTCTTCGAGAGACTTCCATCTTGCGCTGCTGAGTACTGATTCAAAGTGCTCATAAGCAAGGTGGGCGTTAGCGATAGCTGATCTTCCAAGTAGTGTTCCCGCTGTTGGATTTTCTATCGCCTTGAGTCGAGCATCAATTTCTGTGTCAACGCGACTAATGAAGAATGATGCAACTGAGTGAATATCTTTTACCGGCAAGGACTTGAGAGCGCGCTCTTCCAATCCGGCGATGAATGCCTCTAGAACTTCTTGATAACGCTTGACGGAGAAAATTATCGTCACATTGACGCTGATGCCTTCAGCAATGAGAGTTCTGATTGCTGGAAGACCCTCGATGGTCGCAGGAACCTTAATTAACACATTCGGGCGATCGACTTTCTGCCACAAGCTACGCGCTTGTTCGACAGTTTTCTCTGTATCACGGGCAAAGCGCGGGTCGACTTCGATGCTAACGCGGCCATCAATACCTGCGCTACGTTGATAAACCGGCATAAGTAGGTCACATGCTTGGGCTACATCGGCGGTAGTGAGCTCAGTGATGATGGCTTCAGCGCCATGTCCTTGTGCGGAGAGCGCGCGAATATCATCGGCATACAGCGATGATTGGGAGATTGAAGCCGAAAAAATTGCGGGATTGGTGGTCACTCCCACGACAGATTCCGTCTCGACTAAAAGCTCAAGATTGCGTGCTTTGCCCCCGGTAATCATCCGCTCGCGCGACAGATCATCAAGCCAAATTGAAGTACCAGCCTTCGATACTGCTTTGAGAGTGTCGCTCATCGCTGCGAACTCGCTTCCTTAGTTCTCTTGATGGATTCTCGCGCTGCTGATGCTACGTTCTCGGGCGTAAAGCCGAACTCTTTGAATAAGACAGAGGCTGATGCAGAAGCGCCAAAGTGTTCTAATGAAACAGGAATTCCACAATCGCCAATGAGTTCTCGCCATCCTTGAGCGATACCGGCTTCAATGCTGACTCGCGCTTTTACCGATGAGGGGAGAATTGATTCTCGGTAAGCAGAGTCTTCTTGGTTAAACCATTCGATACATGGTGCGCTAACCACCCGAGCTGAGATGTTCTCGACCTGCAATATTTCTGCAGCTTTCAGCGCAATGGCTACTTCAGATCCCGTAGCAATCAGAATTACATCAGGATTTGTAATGTTATTGAGTGCGTATGCACCATGAGCCACTCCCGATGCAGGGGCAAAGACTGTTCGATCAAGAACTGGCAGATTTTGTCGCGATAAAAGAATTCCGGCAGGTCTGCGTCGCTTGATTATCTCTCTCCAAGCAGCAACCACTTCGTTCGCATCTGCTGGTCGAATGACATCAAGTCCAGGAATCGCTCGAAGAGCAGCGATATGTTCGATTGGTTGGTGGGTAGGACCATCTTCGCCAAGTCCGATCGAGTCATGAGTCCATACATATGTAACGGCGAGGTTCATCAGAGCAGACAGGCGCACGGCGCCGCGCATATAGTCACTGAAGACTAAGAATGTTCCACCAAAAGGTTTCACCAAACCGTGCAGCGCCATTCCGTTGAGGATGGAACCCATGGCGTGTTCACGGATACCGAAATGAACGATTCGACCATAGGGACTGGCGCCCTTCATTGACGATGATGCGGGGAGGAAAGATCCGCCATCCTCAATCGTGGTGTTATTGCTTTCGGCAAGATCTGATGAACCACCAAACAACTCAGGTAGTTGT
>JACCEC012580027.1_pt1 | contig 27184 bp, 13 predicted proteins | sample 7450121 | NCBI WGS metagenome assembly JACCEC01 (sample SAMN15323455, study PRJNA562643) | freshwater metagenome | isolation source: river surface water | place: USA:Blue River Watershed | collected 2017-08-18 | reverse complement strand
TTCCATTCTGCAACACCTGTCATTAAATTATTAAGCATTTGCAACAGATTCGGTTTTTTACCATCTATTGTTAATCCACTATTCATATCATATCCATAATTTGGTGTTTTGTGACAAGTTTTATTAAATACTATGTTTGTTTGTGATTTATCAATGAGCAATTTGCTCCACGCGTCGCGCGCATTTAAGTCCATGTCAAATATTCTTGTTTTTGTTATTCTGCTCTGTAATTCAAAAGTATTGAATACAGTGTAATATTCTATTAATTCTGGTATGGCACTTTTTTCTATTAATAAAGTTATATCAAATTTTTGTGTGTTCCTATTAAAACATAATATATTAATTATATTTCGTGCAGTTACTTCGCCGCAGTCCGGATATATAGGTACGTGTGCTACTTCACAAAAGTGCTTTGATTGTTCTTGATTATAAAGTTTAAAATCAACTCGAGTGATTTTTAATACAAGTTGTTCGAATGAATCTGTGCTGGCGCTGGCGCTGGCACTGGCACTGGCGCTGGCACTGGCACTATAATCTTCATCATAATCTTCATTATAATCTTCATCATAATAATCATCGCCATAATCATCATAATCATCGCCATAATCATCGCCATAATCATCATAATCTTCATCATAATAATCATCGCCATCATTGTCTCTATCACGATCTTCTACAGCATTATTCATTGGTGTTGTTGTTGCACTGGCACTAGCGTTAGTACTTGGAGTACTATCACTTTCACTTGGATTATTATTAAATTCAAGTCGTGGTTCATTCGGCAAATGCGCATTTACAATATCAAAAACCTCTTTAATGCCTTTATAATATTCATCAATGCCGGCATCATTATTTGCTTTCCACCACACACAAAATAATATCATATTAAAAGCAAAAATGTCATTGTCATCAAAGGGAATTCTTTTATTTATTTTTCCAATGCATTTTTTTATGGTTTTCAATTGTGGTTGAAATTCTGGTTTGTTATATTTTTCATTAAAAATATATTTTCCTTTTGATTCATTGTATGTTATGAATTTTTTTTTATTATTTTTTTCTGCAATATAATTTAGATATTTGATAGCAATATAGTGTCCAAGTTCCATTAAAGAAACATTATTCATAACATCTTTTGTGGGAATTATTATATTGGATCCATGTTCTTTTGTGCAAGTGTCTCTAATAATTTCTAAATGATTTGCAGGGATTCCGTCAATTGTGCTTGTGCTAGCACTGGCACTAGCACTGGCAATAGCACTTGCACTTGCACTAGCACTTGCACTTTCTTTGCGAATGCGGTTTGTTTCATCTAAATAATAAAGATTTGATATGTAACCATATTCACACATAATTAATCCATAAATGGGATTCATTCGTATTTCCATTTCGGGGTCAGTAAACCTATTTATTCTATGTGCTTTTGGATTAAAAGGTTTATCGCCACCCCTTTGTAAAATATTTCTACGGCGCATCTATATATTATTACAAGATTCTTCTAGTACGAGGGCGCAATCGTAGAGCACCGTAGGTTGAGGCGCCCTTAGGGCGCCGGTCGGACGCTTCGCGTCCTTTGCTCCATGTGTAACTTCCTTGGGAAGTTATACCCTCGGCTCCGATTAGCGTCGCTAAGGGCGTTGCCCTGCGCTGACGCAATTCACATATTATTTAAACAGCGCGTGTTTATGCGTGCGTTTCTTCATTTTTTTTTTATTTTTTCGCGTGGTTCTTCTGCGTCTGGTTTTACTGCCGCCGAATCCTCCACCAGGAGGGGGTGTGGGGAGTGCACGCGGAGTTAATTCACCACTGCTACCTGAATGGTCACTTGTTGTTTTTATTTCAAATTTAATATTTTTAGAACCTTCAAATTGAGTATGCTGCCCGTAGTATGTCATCAACTTGATCAAATTCGGTGGCAAAATAACTTTTTTCAAATTTTTACAATTAGACATAAACGATGGTCCAATGTTTTCATTATAATCTAATTTTGTCAAATATGATAAATCAATTTCTTCTATTGCAGTGCCTGCCAAAAACCGATCACCTATTTTTGTAATATTTGAAAAACTAGACAAATCAATTGTTTTCAAATTTTCACAATCACGCAGAAAATCATTCTTAATAATTTTTAATTTTGTCATATTCGACAAATCGATTTCTTCTATTCCACTTTTTGACAAAAAATAAGAACCTATTGTTTCAACATTTGAAAAACAAGATAAATCAATTGTTTTTAATTGTGTGCATTCCGTCATAAAATAATTGGAAATGGATTTAACGTGTTCCATTGACTTTGGAAATTTTACATTTGCAAGAGTCTTACAATAAGATAACAAATTACTATTAATTGATCTAATATTTGAAAAACACTCTAGGTTAATTTCTTTCAAATTGATGCATCTAGACAAAAAGTGATCACCCACATAAATAATATTTGCATTTTTATTAAATATCACATTCTGCAAACTCTGACAACCATTTGCAAATACCGTACCAATTTCAGAAAGTTGTGATGATGAAGATAAATTTATTATTTTTATTTCTGTATTATTATCTAAAAATAAATTTTTTATTGTTTTAAGTTTTTTCAAAGGTGAAAAATCAATATTTTCTGTTTTATTATTATACAAAAATTCATCTCCAATGTGTTCAATATTTTTTAGTGGTGATAAATTTATTTCTATTTCATCTTCATAGAAATTTGTTGCATTTGAAACATTAAAAGTTATTAAAGAAGGAAAACTTGATATAAATTTATAATCATAATTATTTGTCACAAAACAATATTTATTCATTATTGGATTTTTACCATATCTCTCTATGATTTTATGGAAAAATGCATCATTTCTGGTATCTAATTTCATTCGCCATCTCAAATCATCATCATATTTCTTAGTTGTTGACAATTCAAACAGACAAAATTGAGCATTTAAAATTGAATTTATTTGATTGTAAACGGTTTCATCACTCGTTGTTAATAATTTGGCATTCATAGACTGCTCATTAAATTTATCATATGTTTTCTTCAATAATTCAGAAGAAAAATTGATTTCTATATAATTTTCTTCTGTGATATTTTGTTTAAGCAAAACATCTAGAATTGCTCGTTGTCTTTCATTAGACAAATGATTATAATTTATGTTCTCTATGACTTTTGGCAATTCAACATAGTAATGATCGGTTGGCATATAAACTGTGAATGTTTTTTGTTCTAAGTCTCTTATAATTATGTGACCTATTCCGTTTGATTCCAATTTTGTAGTATCAACCTTTTCAATATTTTTATTTTTTAAGTATGACCATTGTGTAACACCTGTCATTAAATTATTAAGCATTTGCAACAGATTTGGGTTTCGAGTTTCTGTATTTAAAGACAATCCACTCTTCATATCATATCCATAATTAGGTGTTTTGTGACAAGTTTTATTAAAATTTATAAATTTTTGTGATTTGTCAATAACCAATTTGCTCCACGCATCGCGCGCATTTAAGTCCATATCAAATATTCTTGATTTTGTTATTCTACTCTGTAATTCAAAAGTATTGAACACAGTGTAATATTCTATTAATTCTGGTATGGCACCTTTTTCCGTTAATAAAGTTATGTCAAATTTTTGTGTGCTCCTATTAAAACATAGTATATTAATTATATTTCGTGCAGTTACTTCACCACAGTCTGGATATTCAGAGTAGGGTGCTCCTTCACAAAAGTGCTTTGATTGTTCTTGACCATAAAGTTTAAAATCAACACGAGTGATTTTTAATACAAGTTGTTCGAATGAATCGGTGCTTACGATTTCACTGTTGATGTTGATGTTGTTGTTGCTTTCACTGTTACTAAAATAGTCACTGTGACGGACACGACGGACATCTTCGTCGTCGTTCATTTGTGTTATGGCACTGGCACTAGCGTTAGCACTGGCACTAGCGTTAGCACTGGCACTAGCGTTAGCACTGGCACTTGTTGCACTTGGATTATCATTAAATTCAAGACGCGGTTCATTCGGCAAATGTGCATTTACAATGTCAAAAACCTCTTTCACGCCTTTATAATATTCATCAATGCCGTCGTCATTATTTGCTTTCCACCACAAGCAAAATAATATCATATTAAAAGCAAAAATATCATTGTCATCAAAGGGAATTCTTTTATTTATTTTTCCAATGCATTTTTTTATGGTTTTCAATTGTGGTTGAAATTTCGGTTTATTATATATTTCATTAAAAGCATACTCTCTTTTGTTTTCATTGTATGTTATAAATTTTTTTTTATTATTTTTTTCTGCAATATAATTTACATATTTGATTGCGATGTAGTATCCAAGTTCTATCAAAGAAACCTCATTCTTAATTTCTTTTGTGGGAATTATTATATTGGATCCGTGTTCTCTTGTGCAAGTGTCTCTAATAATTTCTAAATGGTTTTTAGGAATACTATCAATTGCACTGGCACTGGCACTTGCACTTGCACTTGTCAATTCTTTTTTATAATTGCGGTTTATTTCATCTAAATAATAAAGATTTGTTATGTAACCATATTCACACATAATTAATCCATAAATGGGATTCATTCGTATTTCCATTTCGGGGTCAGTGAACCTATTTATTCTATGTGCTTCTGGTTCAAAAGGTTTGTCGCCACCCCTTTGAAAAATATTGCTACGGCGCATCTATATATTATTACAAGATTGTTCTAGTAATCATACAGGAATTATTTACGTTTGCGTGTGGATTTCTTCAAATTTTTTTTATTTTTTCGTGTGGTTCTTCTGCGTCTGGTTTTGCTGCTGCCGCCTAATGCGGCACCACCGCCGCCGTCGTCAGGCGACGCAATTATAAATTTAATGCCAGATGAAGAACCAAAAAAATTGCCATATTTCGGGTTTTGCATATGTGCCAAATTTGGTGGCAAAATAACTTTTTTTAATTTATCACACATATACATAAATTTTTCACCAACAGATTTTAGTTTTGTCATTTTAGATAAATCAATTTCTTCTATTGCAGTTTTTTGCAAAAAATAAGAATCTATTGTTTCAACATTTGAAAACCCAGATAAATCTATTGTTTTCAAATGTTCGCATTCTTCCATAAAGTACATTCCAATATTTTTCACTTTTGTCATTTTAGATAAATCAATAGTCTCTATTCCACTTTTTTTCAAAAACCCATATTCTATTTTTTCAACATTAGAAAAACAAGATAAATCAATTGTTTTTAATTTTTTTGTCTCTGACATAAATAGCAAATCAATAGTTTTAATGTGTGGCATTGACTCCGGAAATTTCACTTTTGTGAGAGACCTACATTCAGATAAAAACATTTTATGAATTGATTTAATATTTTTAAAACACGACATGTCAATTTCTTGTATTGAAGAACGAGTCAAAAAATATTGACCAACAGAGGTGATGTTTGCATCTTTATTAAATTTAACAGTTTTTAATTTATCACAATTAGTCGCAAATTGTTCGCCAATTTCAGAAAGTTGATTTGCATCAGACAAATCTATTTCTGTTGCGTCGTTTAGACTTAAAAATTCGTTTCCTATTATTTTGAGTTTTATTCCAGATTTTTCTTCAAGTTCTTCTTCGTCTCCTTCTAACGGTTTAAAATTTATATTTGGTTGTTTACCACTAAATAAAAATTGGTCTCCAATGCGTTCAATATTTTTCAGTGGTGTTAAATCTATTTGTGTTTTTTCTGGATTGTGTATCCAAAGATCGCGTTTATAATTTAAAACTGTCAAAGCAGGAAGTCGTCTAACAAATTCAAAAGTGGATTTATTTATTACATTTATGAAAAAACTGTATTCATTTATTATTGGGTTTTCACCATAGTACTCGACAAGTTTTTCAATAAATTCCAGGTTACTAGTATTTATTTCTAGTTGCCGTCTTAAATCATAATTATATTTTTTAGTTGTTGATAATTGAAATAGACAAAATAAAACATTGCTGGTTGAATGTGATGATGCAACATTATTCGATTCTGCACGTTGTTCAAATTTATTATATGTTTCCTTCAACACATCGGAGGAAAAATTAATATTTATAAAATTGTCTTCTGTGATATTTTCTTTAAGTAAAACATCTATGGTTGCTCGTTGTCTTGGGTCAGTTATATGGTCATACACTATTTTTTCCTTTATTTTTGGCAATTTAACATAAAAATGACCATTTTCTAAAAGAATCGTGAAAGTTTTATCATTTTGAGTTGTTAAAATTATTTCACCGAATCCGTTTGTGCCAACTTGTTCTGCATCAATGCTAGCAATGGTTTCATCATTTTCCAAGTCTTCCCATTTTTCAATACCTTGCATTAAATTTTTAAAAATTTGCAACAGGTTTGGTGTTTTTCCATCTTTTGACAATCCACTCTTTATTTCGTATCCATATTTGGGTTCTGTATGACAAGTCTGTTTGAGCACAACATTTGTGTGTGCATAGTCAATAATCAATTTGCTCCACGCATCGCGCGAATTTAATCTCATTCCGTAAATTTCGCGTTCGGAATCAATTTGGGATTGCAATTCAAAATTGGAAAATACTTTGTAATATGCAATTAGTTCTGGAATGGCACCTTTTTCTTTTAACCGTTTTGTGTTAAATTTGGTTCCATCAAAACACAATATATTAATTATATTTCGTGCAACTGTTTCTCCACAGTCAGCATATTTATCATCTCTCATTTCTTTACAAAAGTGCTTTGTTAGTTCATAATCATAAATATGAAAATCAACACGAGTGATGTCTAATACAAGTTGTTCGAATGATTTGTTGCCGTTGCTGTTGCTGTTGCTGTTGCCACCATCACTATCACCATCACTATCACCATCACTCATTCTTGCACGTGCGCTAGCACGGGCACTAGCACTAGCATCTATTCTTCTTCTTTTTATTGCACTAGCACTCGTACTCGCGTCATCACTGTCACTAACACCATCAACATCATTAAATTCAAGACGAGGTTCATTCGGAAATTGTGCATTCACAATATCAAAAACCTCTTTCACGCCTTCGTAATATTCATCAATGCCCTTACTATTGTTTGCTTTCCACCACACACAAAATAATATAATGTGAAAAGCAAAAATATTATCATCAAAGGGTTTATCGTCATCAACAATTTTATAAACAATCGGAATTCTTTGATTAATTTTTCCAATGCATTTTTTTACATTTGTTAGGCGTTGATGTAATTCTGGATTTCTGTATTTTGGATCTGATGCATAATTTCCTTTTTGATTTCTCACTGCAATTTTTTCTGTTCTAAATTTATTTACATATTTGATTGCAATATAGTTTCCAAGTTCTCTTAAAGTGACATCATACATAATGCTTTTTGTTGGTATTATCACATTGGAACCGTGTTCTTTAGTGCACGCTGATTTAATAAGGGTTGCATTTCTTGATATTATTGTTTTTTTAAAAATTTGCAGGGTCTCTTCAGTTTCACCCATTTCGACAAAATATTTACTAAAAGTGTCTAATGATTTATTTTCTTGTAAAAAATAGAGATTGGATAAATAACCGATTTCACATAATATCAATCCGTGAATGGGATTAAAGTGTTGCTCCATTTGCGGATCAGTAAACCTATTTATTCTGTGTGCATCAACACTAAATGGTTTACCGCCGCCTCTTTGATAAAAGTGGTTGCGGTGCATCTATATATATTATTGACAGAACTTTCTGCGAGGGCGCAATCGCCCTCGGCACCGATTAGCGTCGCGCGGTCCCGATGGGACCTTCCTGACGCAATTAAAAGAGCATATGAAATATTTTTATTGGTATTTTTATTGGTGTTTTATTTATGTCTTCGAGTTGTGCGTCTATATTTTTTTTTTATTTTCCGTGCGGTTCTTCGTCTTTTGCTGCCGCCCATAATAGTGCATTTGCTGTTATTACTGCCAGCAGCACATTCGGAACTTGGCGTTGCCATTTCACTTACACTTGCATTACCTTGTTTTAATTTTGGTATTAAATGTTCATTGTTGAAATGTAATTTATTTATATTAAAATTCGGCGAAAAAATCACAACCCTCAGATTTCGACAACGTTCCATAAAGTCTTTATCAATTTCACTAAGTTCGTGCAAAGACGACAAATCTGCTTTTGTTATATCACTTGCTAATAAAAAATTTGCCCCTATTTTTTTAACATTTGAAAAACACGATAAATCAATCTTTTTCAGATTTACTGCGCCAGACATAAAATCTCGTTCAATTTTGGTTACATTTGTAAATTTATCTGGAAGTTCAACTTTTACAAGGTTCGTGCATCCTTTCATAAAAGAATGATTAATTGTTGCAATATTTTCCAAACACTTCAAATCAACACTTTTCAGACCCGCACAATAAGACAGAAACTCATCACCAATATTAGTAATTATTGAATTTGGATTAAATTTTACAGTTTTTATATATACACAATAACTCAAAAAGTGGTTACCAATAATAACAATGGGTGAGTTAGACAAATCCACTGTTATGGGTGTATTTTTTGTTATGAATGTATTATTTGTTGTGTGCAGATACTCATTTTTGAATAAAAAGTAATCACCAATTGTAGTGAGTTTTTTTAAATGTTCAAATCCTATAACATTTGCATTTTTGCAACTATATAAAAAATATTTTCCTATTGTCTTAACATTTTCCAGAGGTTTCAAATTAACTTCTGTTATATTTTCCAAATGGTATAAAAAAAAATCTCCAATTTCTTCAATTTTTTCTAAGGGTGACAAATCTATTGTGCTTATGTTTATTTTAAGATTGTTTTGCATTAAATTTAAAACTCGCAAAGCAGGCAATTTTCTTACAAATTCAAAGTCGCGCATTGTTAAAAACTCGTATTTATTGATTCTTTCATTATTGCCGCACACATCAGCAATATTGGCAAAAAAATGACTACTCGGATCAATTAACATGTGTCGTCGTGTATCGTCATCATATTTATCAGTGAACGATAATTCAAATATACCAAATTTCATTTCTGGAATTTTTGGGTTTGAAAATATAGAAACCAATTTTTCAGGTGTAAAATTGATATTTATGTAATTTATTTTTGTAATTTTATCTTTGTACAAAATATTCAAAATGTCTTGATGATATTTGGGTAAATAATCATAACTCATCCTTTTTGTTTTTTTTGACAATTCAATGTAATAATGGCGTGGATTTAAATAAACTTTAAATTCTAGTTTGGAATGAGTTTGTATTATTATATTGCCCACTCCGATGGTTTCATCTACAAATGGAGTAACTATTTCGATATTTGAATTTGTCAAGTCTGACCAATCGGTTATGCCTGTTATTAAATTCTGAATCATTTGTAACAGGTTTGATTTTGTTTCATCTTTTGTTAATCCACCCTGCATATCGTATCCATATTCATTTTCTGTGTCTTTATTGCATATTTTTCCAAATTGTATGTTGTATTGTGAATACATATTAATCAATTTGCTCCACGCATCTCGTGCATTTAATTGCATACCAAAAATATCCGATGTTTCTGTTTTGCTCTGTAATTCAAAATTATTAAATACAGTGTAATAATCCTTCAGTTCTTTAATGGCACCTTTTTCCGTTAATAGATCTATGTCAAATTTGGTTCCATTAAAACATAATATATTAATTATATTTCTGACAGTTGTTTCGCCACAGTCCGGATATCTACGAGAAGGTGATCCTTCACAAAAGTGTAATGATTGTTCTTGATTATAAATTTTAAATTCAACACGATTTATATCTAATACAAGGTGTTCAAATGATTTGTTTGCACTAGCACTTGCACTAGGACTTGGAGCACTATCACTAGCACTAGCACTGGCACTAGGACTGGCACCTCTCCCAATAATCAGAGGTATATTTTCGGAAGAATATTTCTTAATAAAATAATCTTGATGTCTATTAACAATATCAAAAATATCTTGAATGCCTTTGTAGTAATCATTAAATCTGTCGTTTGTGTTTACTTTCCACCATAGACAAAACAGCAACATATGAAAACTAAAAACATCAGTGTCACTAATTTTGACAAACTTATTAAAAAATTTAACAGATTTCATTATGTCATCTTTTTCGTCTTTTGTTATTTTGGTATATTCGCGAGTGATAAAAATATCTCCACTCTTTTCATGTATTCCCACAAATAGAGGTTTTACAAATTTATTTACATATTTTGCAGCAATATATCTTCCAAGATCCAACAGTGTAATTTTTGGTTCTTGTTTCTTTTTTTTACTTTCACTTACCATTTCCTCTTTATTTTCCTCATCCATTTTCATAATTTTATTCGTGGGTTTTATTACATTGGCACCTTCTTCTAATGTGCACGTTCTATTTATGATGTGTGCGTGTTCTAATAATGTGCGTTCTATTATTTCGCTTTCTGATAATTTTTGACCATTTTCAATAATATCTTCGCTAATTTTTTCAGCAAAATATTCACTGAAACTTTCTTTTAATTTACTGATTTTTGCATTATCTTCGCCAATTTTTTCGGCAAAATATTTACTAAAACTGTCTATTAATCTACTTTCTTTTGAAAAACTGTCTATTAATTCAGTTTTTTTTAAAAAATAAAGATTCGGCACATAACCAGATTCACACAATACCAATCCATAAATGGGATTCATGTGTTTTTCCATTCTGGGATCAGTAAATCGATTTAATGTGCTTGGATTCACATTAAATGGTTTGTCTCCGCCTTTTTGAAAAATATGATTTCTATTTTTCATATATCTATATAATTATAGATATATAATTATCTGTATTTGCGTGTGTGTTTTTTAGCATTTTTTTTTATTTTCCGTGTGCTTCTGCGTCTTTTGCTGCCGCCCATAATAGTGCATTTGCTGTTATTACTGCCAGCAGCACATTCGGAACTTAGCATTGATTTTGCACTTGTGCTTGTGCTTGCACTTGCATTATCTTGTTTTAATTTTGGTATTAAGTGTCCATTATTGCTTATAAGTAATTGTTTTATGCCAATATGAGGCGGAAGAATTACTTCCTTCAGTTTTAGACAATTTGCCATAAAGTTTGTGCCAATTTCAGTAAGTTTGGTCAAAGAGGACAAATCTGCAATTTCCAATCCACTATTATTTAAAAAATTCTTCCCTATTTTTTTAACATTTGAAAAACACGATAAATCAATATTCTTAAGTTTTATTTTGTTACTCATAAAATTGTCTTTAATTTCTGTTAAATTTTTAAATTTATTTGGAAATTCTACGGTTGTAAGGTTAGAGCATCCTTCCATAAAAAAATTATTAATTGTGGCAATATTTTCCAAACACTTCAAATCAACACTTTCCAGATTCGTACAATTAAACAGAAACCCCTCACCAACTGAAGTAATTATTGGTTCTGGGTTGAATTTTACAGTTTTTATAAAAATACACTGTCTCAAAAAATGGTCCCCAATGCTAACAATTGGCGACTTAGATAAATCCACTGTTATGGGTGTATTATTTGTTATGTGCAAATACTCATTCATACATAAAAAGTAATCACCAATTTTAGTGAGTTTTGTTAAATGTTCAAATCCCATAACATTTGCGTTCATGCATTTAAATAAAAAATATTCTCCTATTGTGTGAACATTTTTCAGAGGTTTCAAATTAATTTCTTCTATATTTTCCCATTCGTATAAAAAATTATTTCCAATTTCTTCTATTCCTCCTTCTTCTTCTACTCCTCCGCCTCCGCCTTCTCCGCCTCCGCCTCCGCCTTCTCCGCCTCCGCCTTCTCCTCCTCCGCCTCCTTCTTTTCCTCCGCCTCCGCCTCCGCCTCCGCCTCCGCCTTCTCCTCCTCCTTCTTCTTCTATTCCTCCTTCTTTCTTTTTTTTCAATGGCGACAATGGCGACAAATCGATTGTTCCTGTATCTTTTTTATGATTTGTCACTATTAAATTCAAAACTCTTAGTGCAGGCAATTTTCTTACAAATTTAAAATCACGCATTGTTAAAAAATGGTATTCATTGATTCTTTCATTATTGCCGCATACTTCAGCAATGTTATTAAAAAAATGACTATTCGGATTAATTTGTATTTGCCGTCGCGTGTCATTATCATATTTATCAGTGAATGATAATTCAAATAACCCCAATTTTATTTCTGGGATATCTGAACTTAAAAATAAGGAAACCAAACGTTCAGGTGTAAAATTAACATGTATGTAATTAACTTTTGTAATTTTTTTTTTAAATAAAATATTCAAAATATCTTCTTGATATTTGGATAAATAACTATAATTCATATTTTCTATTTTATTTGGTAATGCAACAAAATAATGTGATTCTTTCAAATTAACTATAAAATTTAGTCCACTACTTGTTTTTATTTCCACATTACCAATTCCGGTTGTTGCAACTGACACTTCTGGTTTAACTTCTTCAATGTTTGCATTTATCAAGTGTGACCAATTTGTTATACCTGGTATTAAATTCTGAAGCATTTGTAACAGGTTAGGTTTTGATCCATCTTTTGCCAATCCTCCCTTGATGTCGAATCCATATGCATTTTTTGTGTCTTTTTTGCATATTGAACTAAAATTTACATTGTATTGTGAATGCATATTAAGCAATTTGCTCCACGCATCGCGTGCGTTTAATTCCATGTCAAATATTCTTGTTTTTTCAGTCATGCTCTGCATTTCAAAATTGTTGAACACAGTGTAATATGCAATTAGTTCTGGAATGGCACCTTTTTCTTTTAATAGTTCTATATCAAATTTGAATCCATTGAAACACAATATATTAATTATATTTCGCACAGTTGTTTCACCACAGTCAGCATATGAAGGGGGGTGAAATTCTTTATTACAAAAATGCAATGAATATTCTTGTTGATACAGTTTAAATTTAACACGAGTGCTATCTAATACAATTTCTTCGAACGATTTGAATCCATCTCTAATGTATAACTCGTCATCATCGTCTATGCCAATAACAAGAGGTAGAATTGTGGAAGGATATTTCTCAATGAAATTCTCTTTATGTCTATTGACAATATTAAAAATCTCTTGAATGCCTTGATAGTAATCATTAAATCTTTCGTTTGTGTTTACTTTCCACCATAGAAAAAATAGCAACAAATGAAAATTAAAAATATCATCATTGCCAATTTTAATAAACTCATTAAAAAATTTAATGCATTTTATTATATCATCTTTTTCTTTTGGTGTTATTTCTTCATATTCACTATTAATCAAAATAGTTCTATGCTTTTCGTTTATTTCCACAAATAGAGGATTTATGAATTTATTTACGTATTTTATAGCAATATATCTTCCAAGATCAACTAGTGTAATTGATTGTTTCTTTTCTTTCTTTTTTTTACTTTTACTTTCACTTTCACTTTCATCTTCTTCAACTTCTTCCATTTTCATGATTTTTTTTGTAGGTTTCATCATATTAGAACCGTTTTCTTTTGTGCATGTTCTATTTACAATGATTGCGTGTTCTAATATCATGCGTTCTGCAATTTTAAATTTTAACATTTTTTCATCCTCTTCAACAATGTTTTCACTAATTTTTTCGGCAAAATATTTGCTAAAACTGTCTATTAAACCACTTTTTTTTAAAGCATACAGATTTGGCACATAACCAGTTTCACACAATACCAATCCATAAATGGGATTCATATATTGTTCCATTTGGGGATCAATGAATCTGTTTAATCTTAATGGATCCACATCAAATGGTTTGTCTCCGCCTTTTTGATACAAGTGGTTGCGGTGCATCTATATATATTATTGACAGATTGTTCGGGCAATAATATAGCATTTATGTATTTTTATTTATGTCTTCGAGTTGTGCGTCTATAATTTTTTTTTATTTTCCGTGTGCTTCTGCGGGGTCTTTTGCTGCCGCCCATAATAGTGCAACTGGCGCCGGTGCAACTTATTGTTTTATTTAATCTTGGACAATCATCCAAATTGTCTCCATTAAAAATTAGTCTTCTTTTTCTTAAAGGCACAACCACGGTTTCAAGTTCGTGACAATTATCCATACATCTTCTGCCAACCGAAGTTAGTTCAGTTAAAGGCGAAAAATCTATTTGTCTTATTCCACTCCTTAATAAGAAACTTTTTCCTATTTGTGTAACTTTTGAAAAACAAGATAAATTAATATTTTCAAGTGTGCGTGTGTCGGTCATAAAACTAGATTTAATTTCGGTTAGATTTGGAAATGTATCTGGAAATTGCACATCTACAATTTTAGTGCAACCTGACATAAAAAGATTATCAATTGTATTAATGTTTTTCAAACATTTTATATCTATTGTTTGCAATGAATAACAATTAAATAAAAACATTTCACCAACACGAGTGATATTTGCATCATTATTGAATTTAATTTCATTTAAACTTTGACAATTTGTTAAAAATGATTCTTCAATGGTAGAAAGTTTTATTAAAGAAGACAAATCTACATTCTCTATATTTTCACATCCTTCTAAAAAATAACCTTTGATTGTTTCGACATTTTCCAAACATCGAAAATCAACACTTTTCAGATTATAACAATAAGGCATAAAAAATTTACCAATATTAGTAATTGTTGGATTTGGATTAAATTTTACAGTGTGCAATGATGTGCATTCATTTAAAAATGAGTTGCCAATGCTAATAAGTGGCGATGAAGACAAATCAACTTCTTCAATTTTTCTGCAATGGTATAAAAAATTAGTGCCAATTTCGGTAAGTTTTGTTAATTTGGAAAAATCTACCATTTCAACACTATTACTGTATTGCAAAAAACTATTACCTATTTTAGTGAGTTTTTGTAAAAATGATAAATCTACTTTTGTGATTCCTGTATTTTCAGATAAAAAATAGTTTCCTATTGTGTGAACATTTTTCAGAGGTATGTCATCGTTTTCCAGAGACGTCAAATTAATTTCTGGAAAAATAATATCACCCATAAAACCTGATAAAAATCCATCTCCAATTTCTTCAATATTTAACAATGGTGTTAAATCTATTTTTTTTACATAATTATTAAATTGATCGCTCAGTGTTGTATTTAAAACTTTTAAAACAGGCAATTTTTTTACAAATTCAAAATCATTGAATAATTTAAATGTATAATTATTTATTTTTTCATTGTTGCCAAATTTGCTAATTTTTTCAAATAATGCACCTTCGGTGTCAATTATCATTCGACGGCGTGCATCATTGTCATATTTATCTGTCAATGATAATTCAAATAACCCAAATTTCACATTGGGATTTTTGTCATTTAAAAACACATCAACTATTTTGTCAGATGAAAAATTAATTTCTATGTAATTTTTTTCTGTAATATTTTTTTTTAACAAAACATCCAAAATGTCTTTCTGTGGTTGAGACAAATGGTCATATTTGATTTCATCTTTTTTTTTTGGCAATTCAATAGAATAATGTGATGGATATAGACGCACTGTAAATGTCAATTTCGAATTATTTGTTATAGTCATATAACCGGTTCCATATTTCATATTAATATTTCTCGCATTAATATCAGTAATATTTCCACCACTTGCCAAGTCTGTCCATTCTTCAATGCCTTTGAATAAATTATTGAACATTTGCAACAGATTTGATTTTTGTTTTGTTGGATTTGTGTTTTCTATTTTTGTTAATCCGCCATCCATATCATAACCATATTTGCCGTGGCAATTTTCTCGAAAATTTATGTTGTCCTGCGATTTATCAATGACCAATTTGCTCCACGCGTCGCGTGCATTTAATTTCATATTAAATATTTCTGTTGGTTCTGTTGTGCTCTGTGAATTAAAAGTATTAAATACAGTGTAATATTCAATTACTTCTTGTATAGCACCTTTTTTTTCTAATATTTTTGTGTCAAATTTGTTACCATTTAAACACAATATGTTAATTATATTTCGCGCAACTGTTTCTCCACAGTCCGGATATACAGAATTGTGTGCTCCTTCACAAAAGTTCTTAGATATGTGTTGTTCATACAGTTTAAAATCAATGCGAGTGATATCCATTGCAAGTTCTTCAAACGATTTATTTGTGCTGGCACTGGCACTTGTTGCACTGGCACTAGCATTTGCAAGATGAGGAATTTTAACATCTGGACTATTTGCATTGAAAAAATCAAAAACCTCTTCAATGCCTTTATAGTAATGTTCAAATCCTTCATTTGTGTCTACTTTCCACCACAAACAAAATAATAAAATGTGAAAAGCAAAAACATCATCTTTGTCAATATTGATAAATTTGTTAAAGCGCGCCACACATTTTATTATTTTTTCTTTTTCTTCTGTGTTTTTATTTACATACATTGGATTAATCTTATATGTATTAGCAGTTTTCACTACAAATTTTTTTTCTTTTGGCAATATAATTTTGTTTAAATATTTTACAGCAATGTATCTACCAAGGTCCAACAGTGACTCTTGTGGGTCCATATTCATCATATCATTTGTGGGTTTCAATATATTGAGACCGCGTATGTGTGTGCACGATTTATGAATAATTGTTGTGTATTCTAATATGTCATCTTTAACTTTTTTCTGCATCTCTTCGTCATATAATTTGCTATAATTTTCACTAAAACTCTCAATCAATCCACTTTTTTTTAAAAAATAAAGATTTTGCAAATAACCAGATTCACACAATACCAATCCATAAATAGGATTCAAGTGTTTTTCCATTTGGGGATCAGTAAATCGATTCAATGTTTTTGGATTTGCGTCAAAAGGTTTATCTCCGCCTTTTTGAAAAATATCGTTGTGGCGCATCTATATATTATTACTATACATTATGGTAATCACGAGGGCACCGATTAGCGTCCTCCCTTCGGGACCTTCCTGACGCAATTCAAAAAACATTTTAGTGTTTTTATTGGTGTCTTCGCGTTTCGCGTCTATGTTTTTTTTTTATTTTCCGCGTGGTTCTGCGTTGTTTTTTGCCTCCCTTGGTGCTCATTGTCTTAGCATTTTGCCGTTTTACATAATCCACTGCAATTCCCAAATTTATCAGGTCTTCTGTTTCAAGATTCAATTCTGTTGGCAATTTGATTTCTCTCAATCTACTGCAATTGTGCATAAAATAATCTCCAACCTCGACTATTGAAGTCAAAGACGATAAATCAATTGTTTTTAATCCAGAGCAATCGAGCATAAAGTCGCCTCCAATTTTTTCCAACTTTGAAAAATCAATCGAAACCTCTTCAATTCCACTTCCTGCCAAAAAGTGATTTCCTATTTGTTTAACATTTGAAAAACAAGACAAATCAATTTGTTTTAATTTGCCTGTGCTTCCCATAAAATACATTCCAATAGTTGTCACATTTACAAATGAGTCTGGAAATTGCACAGTTTTAATCCCTATGCAATCCATCATAAAAAAACTTTTAATTTCAGTAATGTTTTTAAAACACCGCAAATCAATATGTTCGATTCCTCTGCATTCTTTCAAAAAATGGTATCCAACAGAGACGATTGGGGCATCTTCATTGAATTTTATACTATTAAAGTTAGATTCAGACAAAAAATCATCGCCAATTGTGGAAAGATGTTTAAAACAAGAAAAATCAAGATGTTTCAAATTTTTGCAATCACTCATAAAATAATTTTCTATTTGTGTGACATTTCGAAATTCTTCTGGAAATATGATTTCTGTGAGAGATGCGCAACTGTTTAAAAAAAATTTATCAACAAAATTAATATTTTCTAAAAACCGCAAATCCACACTTTTTAAATTGATGTTTTTAGATAAAAAAGCGTGTCCAACAGATTTGATAGTGGCAGCAGGATTGAATTTTATTGTGTGCAAGTTTTTACATTCTGCAAAAAATCGATCGCCAATTACAGAAAGGTTTTTCAAAGAAGATAAATTGACTTCTGTTAATTCATCGCACTTCCCGAAAAAAAAGTCACCTACTTTTTTTAGATTTTCCAGATGCGCAAAATTGACTGTGTTCAATTTTTTATAATTGCAACAAAAATAATTTCCAATTTCTTGAATTTGTTTTAATGGAGACAAATCGATGGTTGTTATTGATTCGTCAAAGGTTCCATCTCTTATTTTTAACACTTTTAATGCTGGAAGTGCTTTCACAAACTCAAAATTCGTTGTTGTTAAAAAATCATATTTATTTATTACTTTATTATTGCCATATTTGGCAGCAAATTTATTGAAAAATGATACATCGTCAACATCTATTATCATTCGTCGTCGTGCGTCATTGTCATATTTATCAGTCAAAGATAATTCAAACAGACTGAATTTTAAATCGACATCATATATGTTTGAGAATTTTCGCGTCAACAATTCAGACGAAAAATTAACATGTATGTAATTTTCTAGTGTGATATTTTTTTTGAGCAAAATGTCTAGGTATTCTTTTTGTCTGGGGTTAGTTATATGACTGTACTCTATTTTTTCATTTGTTTTTACCAATTCAATAAAATAATGACCATTCATTAAATGAATTGTGAAATTTTGCATCGAATGATTTGTTATAATTATATCACCGATTCCGTTGCCATTTACATAGTCTGCATTAACATTAATGATAGTTGTTTCATTTTCCAAGTCTTCCCATTTTTTAACATCTGACAATAAATTATTAAGCAATTGCAACAGGTTGGGTTGATTTCCATCTGTTAATCCACTCAACAAATCATATCCATATCTTGGTTCTTTATCGCAAGTCTCTTTGAATTTCAGATTTGTGTGTGCGTGGTCAATAATCAATTTGCTCCACGCGTTGCGGGCATTTAATTTCATACCAAAAATATCAGATGGTTCTGTTTTGCTCTGCAATGCAAAATCACTGAATACAGTGTAATAATCCTTTAGTTCTTTTATGGCACCTTTTTCTTCCAATAGACCTATATCAAAATTGGTTCCATTAAAACACAACATGTTGATTATGTTTCGGGCAACAGTTTCGCCGCAGTCGGGATATGTAGACACATGTGATCCTTCACAAAAGTGCAATGATTGTTCTTGATTATAGATTTTAAAATCCACACTGGCAATCTTTAATACAAGTTGTTCGAATGTTTTATTCGCACTGGCGTTAGCACTAGCGTTAGCACTTGCACTTGGCACACTAGGACTTGCACTAGCGTTAGCACTTGCACTTGGCACACTAGCACTTCCTTTGGCATCAGTTCTCGCACTAAAATCAAACACGAATGGTTCTGGTTCTTTGAAATAACCATTCACAATAGTAAAAATATCTGCAATGCCTCTGTAATAATCATCAAACCCCTTATCGTTGTCTGCTTTCCACCACACACAAAACAATATTATATGAAAAGCAAAAATATCATCATCAACAATAGAAATTTTTTTGTTGAGTTTTGATATGCTTGTTTTTACATTTTCTGATTGTGTTTGTGTTATTTTATTATATCTTTTGCCGAATACATATTTGGTTCCATTATGATATGTAAATGTGTTTGTGGGGTCATTTGTGTTATTGCGGGACACCATATTTACATATTTTATGGCAATATAGCGACCAAGTTCTATCAAAGAAACTTTATTCATAATCTCATTTGTGGGTCTTATTATGGTGGATTTACCTTCTCTTGTGCAAGAACTGCCAACAATATTTGCGCATTTTTCTAAATAAGGATCACTAATAATACCACTTATTTTTAAATGAAAGAGATTTGGCACAAATCCAGATTCACACAATACCAATCCATAAATAGGATTCATGTATTTTTCCATTTGAGGGTCGTCAAACAGATTTATTGTGTTGGCATTAACACTCAATGGTTTGTCTCCGCCTCTTTGAAAAATATTTTGGCGACGCATCTATAGAATGGCAATAGAGAAATATATTGCACCATTTTAATTCTCTGATGGCGCGGTATCGTTAATGATTTAAAATGGGACACCCCTACTGCGTATGCGGGGTGTCCCATTTTAAATATTCAACGGTATAAAACTTTGCACATTGGATATTTAGTTCTTTATGCTAGGTTTATCATATGTGTATGAAGTGAAAAAAACAAATGAATCCACAGTTTATAATCGTCGGCAATAGAGAATGTTGATTGAACAATACATTTTCATTACTGTTTTTTTCACGGCATTTGCATTTTTCATTTACATTCACATAGCATATCCTTTTTGGGCGCATATGCCGGTGAGTCACACATATGACATACATCACAAATTTTACAAGAGTAATAGAGGAATTTGCATTTTGCAGACGCAACCATATAAAAACAAGTGGGTTTCCACAAAACAAGTGAAAACTACGCCTTATTATGAATTGGACGATGATGTGAAAAACGCAGTATTAGACCAATTGAATTGCAATTACATTCCATCGGATTCCATTTTGTTTGCAATAGAGAAAAAACACTTGGATACTATTTTTAGTGGTCATTTTGACACACCCTTTGTGTCAATATTTACTGAAAAGGTGAATGGATGTATTTGTAGTTTTCCTGTGCACATTCTCTATCGCCAAGAGAAAACTTCGGCAAATCACATTGTTTTTTTGGCGTGCAACAAGGGGGAAAAGGATAATGCTGCCCGCAAACTGATTGCCACACACGAATATAATTCGAGAAATAGAGTCACACAGATAAAATCATCCATTATAAAAAAACACACCAGCAAATGCAAAGGAGTAAAACCTCTATTGGAATTCACGACACACCTGTATTATATGGGTCAAGCACCTTTGTCAAAGGTCATTTGTGTCACACAAGTATATAAGGAAAATTGGTCAATTATTTTTGATATTGCGGATTTGATGGGGTCGGCGTTGTTTGAATATTGCGCCTACATTGATGTAGGAGCGCTGAAAGCGCGAATTGACGCGGGGCAAATGTGGATATTTGTGCAAAAGACTGATGCGATATATGCGGTATATTTCATAGAGGATGCGATGATGCTATATGAAAATGTGAATGATTATGGTGGCAGGACATTGAATTTGGTGGGGTCTATTTGCAATATGCAGATGCACAATGAATTTGCGAGAGGATTTATGGACTGTGTGGGATTGATACAAAAACAGAATCGTGATTACACGATGTTATTGATAGATGATGTGGGGCATAATAAATTGTTGGTGAAGAATTTGTCAAACAAGGAAATAATAAAAACCGAAGGTGCATATTATTTTATCAATGGTTTGACTGAAGAACCAATCAACGGCGATAGAGCATTGATGGTGATTTAAGGGGTTGTTGCGCTTCGTGGTGTGCTAGGTGGTGTGCTAGGTATGCTAGATGCTGCGCCAGATGTTTGTATTGCGCCTGTATCTTGTTCAATCATATTTGGATGATATGTATTAGGAGTTGTATCAATGTCAAAATTATCATACTCATTTGGTTTTAACATCCCTGTAATTCCTGTATTTTTTTTTACTTTTAAAGTGCCTGATGTTATAGTTAGTGTGTTGTCTGCGGGGTTAACTGTGACTTCTCCTTCAAATACATTTCCATTTTTCCATATGATAACTCCACTATCATTAGATAACTTTATGAATTTGTAATTATCTGTTTTTACAACTGAAGATTGCAAAGGGGTTTGAATCATATTAAAAAAATTGGTTGATTCCGAACTTCCACTGGGTATAACTTTTTTTTGCACAAAGGAGTCATTAAAATCGGGGTCAATGACATCAAATACTTGTCCAATAACATACAATGCATTTTCTCTATTTTCTTGCTTTTCTAAAATATCCTTTTCTTTTTTGGTCCATTTAAACGGGTCATTTGGGTTAATAGTTTCACTATTTTCAACATAATTTATATCTGGAATTTGGTTAATGCCATTAATAATCCCTGCAATTATTATATCACACCACAGTTCAAGTTTTTTTACATATGTTTCGTCAACATTATTTGCTGATATGTTGTATGTGTCTCCTTTTGCGTATTGTTTAATTTGGTTATCTGGTTTTGTTGAGTCTTTGTCATTAACAAAATTAGTAACAACTTCTTTTTTATCAATAAGCATTTTGCGAAATTTCATAAAAACCGAATTGAAATCAACCACATCTTGGTCTGTGACATCCATTTCAAACACAGATTCTACTGGTTGTTCTTTGGCATTGGAATCCATTTTTGCATTAATTGCATCAACGGCATTTTCAAGATTAAAATCTTTAATTTCATCAATCAAACTTTTATCTGGTGGTGAAACAGGTAAAATTTCTGCTGTTTTATAGTATTTATTGCCGGAATCGCTGGAAACAATATCATAATCAACCCTGTATTGAACTTTGTCTTTTTTGTAATAATTTCTGCGAGTGGTTTTGACGCCTTTTGGTAATTTTTTAGGTGTAGTAGAACTCATATTCTATATAAAATATGTTACATAATATAATGAGAATAATTAGCACACAACAAGTTCTAATTATTCATTTTTGCGCCTCTTATGGACTATTAAAGATATTAAATCTTTCATCATTCATATCTCTATCCAAGATTCTGCCATTAATGAATCGCGACAAATTGCGATGGTCTTTCAGCATTTCTTTAATAAAATAGATAGCATAGACCCCGCATTCGGCATCACCGCGTTGATGACTACTTTTCGCAGTTTTCAAGTCAAACACGATTTTGGGTTTTAATTCCAATCCTTGTTTCATAAGTTTTTTGATGAATTTGCGTATTTCTTTTGGCATACGACCACGTGCACTATCAAAAAACACAACAGTGGCAAATTCCGTATCAAAATACAGCGTAACCCAATGAGAACCGCCTTTGGTGTGTTTGTCTAAATTAAATACAGAGGCAAATCGGCGTTTTCCAGCAGCAATTTCTTTTGCCAAGTCAAAATTGCACAAACGATTTTCAATACAGGTGCCATCGCTATACTTGTAATTATAATCAATCGGTGTTGTTCCTAAATATTTGAAATTGGTATATTTTTCTTCATATTGAGGCATAACACTGTCAATGTCGTGATTACTCAACCATTCTTTTTTGTTTTTCAACCATTCGGGCGGATGTGTGGGGGCAAACAGTTTATGTATCCATTGTTTTCTTGCAAAAGCATCATCTATTTCAGACAGCAGACATTTATCATCATTGCAATTAGCAAGTCTTGTTTTGAGTTCGTGCCAAATCATAATGGGTTTTGTTTCAATAATGGGTTCGGATGTGTGGTCCTTATTATATTCATCTTTCAAAATGAGTAGCAACGGTTTTGTCAAACAGGAATCAGATGAAACTGCATCACTGACTGCCGGACTGCATATTAATTTTTTGTATGGATTGCCGCCTTTCATTTTGCGTGTGCGATGAATAATTTTTTTTGTATTTGTGCGCGTCTTCATATGGCACTATATTATACCATATGAAAAAAAACATATACCACTTGTATTTGTGCCAATATAACTTATTTATGGTTTGGCAGCAACCTTCTTGACAACCTTCTTAACTGCGGGTTTAGGTGCTTCCTCAGCAGGAGTAACAACCTTAGGAGTGGGCGCAGGAGCAACGACCTTAGGAGCAGGAGTAGGAGCAGGCGCGTCTTCCTCATCACTATCTTCAACATTAGTGTTGATTACAGCAGGAGCAGAGGCAGTAGCAGCAGACACATCCTCGTGCTCATTATCATCCATACTCTTTTCAATAGCAACTTGGTCCTCTTCGGACAACTGAATATGGCACTTGCCAAACACAGTATCTACAATCTTGGGTTTAACAACTGCTTGGACTAACTTCCAAGTAACACCCCAACCCTTACCACCAATCCAAATGCCACCGCACTGCAATACGCCGGCAGCACTACTCAACTTAGGCACAAAGTGAGCAGGAGTGAGTTCCTCATTAGCACTGGGAAATAGGAGTTCACCCTTGGTATCATAAATCTCTACATTCCACTTATTCTCATTCTCATAGAAAGGAACCTTAGCATTGATGTTGGGTTTCTTGCTAGTGTCAATCTTCTTGGTTCCCTTAATCTTGGGATACTTGAGAATAGGGAAGAAGGTGTGCTTGAGAATACCCATTTCGAGTGACTCGCCCCACCACGCCTCACTATTCTTAACTGCCTCTTCTAAAATAGTTTGTTCAAACTGTTGCATCTTTGACAAGAATAACTCGGTATTCTTAGTGGCATAACTCTCATTGGGGAAGGTGAATGAAATATTATACTTACCATCGGACTCACCAGTGGTGGGGTCTACAAAATCACTAATACCCCAAGTAGTTAATAAAGGAGTGCTAACATGAAGACTACGACCACTTTGAGTGCTGATTAAACTGATAGACTTGCCACCCTTATCATTAACCTTAGGGGGCATAAAACGAATATTCGAAGGGTTCCACGAATTGGTATCGAGAACAATAGGAGCAGACTTGGATTGAGATGACATCTTGTATGTGTTATAATGTGTGTTTTCTTTATGTCAGTTTCCAAACATCTTTTTGTTCGGATCAATTTTTTTGGTCTGCTCTTATGCAGTGTGTCCGGAGATGGAATTAGTGTGAATATGAAAGGGGTTAAAAAAATATGAATACATATTAATAATACGAATACATAAATATGTTATCAAAAATGAAGAAACCCGAAATAGGCAAATTAGACGCGGGCGATTTAGACAGATGCAAAGTGAAGGATTTAAAGGAAATTGCAAAAAGTCGCGGATTATGCGTTACAGGAAAAAAGGCAGAAATCAAACAGCGAATAGAGGAAAATATAAAACAACATAATTCTGTTAGAAAAATCCAAAGCAGATTTCGCGGACTTATGACGCGGCGTTGGTTTTCATTAAAGAGAACTACGACAGCAAGTCCTGTAAATGAAAGTGATTTTTACACATTGGAACCATTAAATGAGATGGAATTCATTTATTACATTGATTATGTGGATGAGAAAAACAACACAACCTATGTATTTAATATGAATTCTCTATTGAACTTGGTTCTTAAAACAGGTGCATTGGTGAATCCATACACTCGCGACAAAATGGATGTGCGATTGTTGTATAGACTGATAGAGGTGATTCATTACACCTATATTTTGTTTCCAAACAATGATATTGTGAATCATTTAAAATTGGCAGCAGCAATGACACCTCTGCAGGTGCAGCAACAACAAGACCATTATAATTTGGCAGCATTGCCGCTGCGCGAAACCACAAATTATGCAACACTTGCCAACGAACTCTTTATGAAAATAGATGAACTAGGCAATTACACAAATATAGGGTGGTTTAACAACTTATCAAACAGGCAACTGTCTCTATTTTTGGTGCGAATGTATCATTTTTGGAGCAAGATTGATGAAAATTTGCGCAGACAAATATGTCCGCGACGCATTTTGTTTTCCACAGCAAATCTGGGAATAGAGCAAATCAATAATAGTCACCGAACTTTAGAAGAAAGTCGTGCATTGGTGATAAGAATAGGTGAAACATTGGTGTATGATGGTGTGGAAAGAGAGCATAGAGTGATGGGGGCGATGTATTTTCTAACAGGATTGACTGTGGTGTCGATGGAAGCAAGACAAGAGATGCCGTGGTTATATGATAATTATTTTGTGATTACACAGATGCAACCACAACCATATTGAGTTGCTTTAGGAAAAAGTGCTTGCGCGATGAGACCCGCGAAAACAGAATTGCTTTTTGCAAATAAACAAATATTTCATTTATTTGTTTATTTTTGACAATTGTGTGAATCCAAAAACCCAATTCCATTTTATTAAAAGACCCAAAATCCACAATCCAAAATCCATTTTATTAAAAGACCCAAAATCCACAGTCCAAAATCCATTTTATTAAAAGACCCAAATCCATTTTATTAAAAGACCCAAATCCATTTTATTAAAACATAAAACATAAAACATAAAATCCCAAATCCATTTTATTTAGGAGGGGTTCACGGGGTAGAGCACTCAATTGTCATATGATATTGCAATTTTCTATAATTTGCAATATTCAAATCTATTTTATTTAGGAGTGTTACATAAATTTGCATTTTGTTTAGGAGGGGTTCACGGGGAACCTAGGTTCCCCGTAAATAATAAATGCGTTAAACTACTTAAAAAAGTGACATACATAATAGTATAATACAATGGTCCGCCAATCTAAATCCACTGCTGCTTCTGCTACTCCTGTTTCTGCTCCTGCCCCTTCCGTAACTGTTGTCGTTGAGACTGCTCCTGTTGCTGAGAAGAAGGTCAAGAAGACCAAGGCTGCTGCCCCTGCTGCCGTCGAGGTCCCTGCCCCTGCCCCTGCTCCCGTTACTGCTCCCGCTGCTTCCTCTGATGCTGCTGCTTCGGATGCTGCTCCCGTTATTGATGCTGCCTCTCTTGCTTCCAAGTTGGGCGATTTCTCGTCTAAGATTCAGCAGGTTGCTGCCCTCCTCACTTCTATGAAGTCTGATTACAAGACTCTTGAGAAGACTGTTGCCCGCGAGTTGAAGCAGGCGTCCAAGAGCAAGGGAAGAAACAGAAAGACTTCTGCCAACAAGAATCCTTCTGGTTTCGTCAAGCCCACCAAGATCAGTGATGAGCTCATCAAGTTCTTAGGCAAGGAGGCGGGCACTGAGATGTCTCGCGTTGAGGTTAGTAAGGAGATTAACAACTACATCAACGAGCACAAGTTAAAGGACGAGAAGTGCGGAAGACAGATTAACCCTGATGCCAAGTTGACTAAGTTGCTTAGAATCAACAAGGATGAGGTTCTTACCTTCTTCAACCTCCAGAGATACCTTAAGGTGCATTTCATCAAGACTGTTGTTTAAAAGGAAAACCGTAGGTTTTCCTTGGACCTTTCCCTTTTAAGAGAAATGGTTTGGCATTTAATTACATAGAAAAATAAAATAAACATTTGTTATTTTATTTTTTGCACAATTCAGATTACTTTCTGTCCTTTCTATCGGTTCTTTCGGTTCTTTCGGTTCTATCCTTATTGCCACCCATCATAAATCGTCCTTTGGGGGTCTTTGATTTCTTGCCTTGTTTTTTGGCAGTAACTTTGGCAGGCATTTTGCCAGTTGACATCACCTTTCCGGTTTTTCTATAAGCAGACGCGCGTTTCAAAATAATTCCTAAATTTTCGCCATCCTTTTTGTTATTTTTGAAATAATTGACAAGTTCAGGCCAAGGAGCATTTTTATCAGGTAAAGACATTTGTTATATATTTACAATACAGTATTATTTATGAAGCAAACAATATAGAAAAAAACCGCACAATAAATCTATAATGTCTGCACCAATGAGAT
>JACCEC012322760.1_pt1 | contig 27186 bp, 28 predicted proteins | sample 7450121 | NCBI WGS metagenome assembly JACCEC01 (sample SAMN15323455, study PRJNA562643) | freshwater metagenome | isolation source: river surface water | place: USA:Blue River Watershed | collected 2017-08-18 | reverse complement strand
AACGATGCCGTCAAAAGTTACATCACCCGACACGAACCCGAAATCCTCGAGCATTTCGAACTGGTGGTGAACACCGTCAGCATGGAGGAAGCCGTGCAGCAGCAACTGGAGGCCGATGGCGAATTCGAGGAGGATCCGGACGCCGACAGCGATGCCCCACGTACCACTGACAACACCCACCCTGATTCCAAGAATGGCAACGAAACCCCAGTGCCAGGAGAGAACGCTGCCACCGAATAGAAAACCCAAACCATGTGAGCGATGGGAATCCCATTGCCGCGCCGCAATCCCGAAGGGTAAAATGCCGACAATAAAGATAACCTTCGGAGGTGGCGATGCACTGGTATCTCGTTCATACCAAGCCCAGGCAGGAAAAGTGCGCCCTCGAAAACCTCGATCGGCAGGGTTATCAGTGCTACCTCCCGACGATTCCCTCTGAGAGGCTCCGCCAAGGATTGCTAACCGTTGCGGATGAGCCGCTGTTCCCGCGTTACTTGTTCATCCGTCTGGGGCAGGGGGATTCGGCCAAGAGCTGGGCGCCGATCCGTTCGACCAAGGGCGTCAGTCGTCTGGTCAGCTTCGGGGTAGAACCGGCGCGGGTCGATGATGGTCTGATCGAACTGTTGCGAACACAAGAGGCATCGGTTCAGATCGAACCGGAGCGACTGTTCAAGACGGGGGAGCGCGTTCGTCTGACCGAAGTGCCGTTTGCCGGTATCGAAGGCATCTACCAAATGGCCGATGGCGAGCGCCGGGTCATGGTGCTGATCGAGATTCTTTGCAAGCCTGTCGCAGTGCGCTTAGCGCCGGCCAGTCTGCGCAAGGCCAGCTGACAAGTCTGCCTCGTATTGCCTTTTTGGCAAAAAACCTTTCTCAAAGTCATGACGGTGTGGCACAATTGCGTTCGTCCGTCGAACTTTCGGCAGTACCTTTTGCTGCACTTTATCGCTCCGGACTCCTGTTAAATCCCGCTGACCGCGCTTGCTGATCGTGAAACGGCATAGCGGTAGCGTGCCAAAATCACCTTGAGTCTCGTATCCCCACTACAGAAATTGGCTGGATTCCAAGAGGAAATCCAGTTTGAAGTCCTGCGTCGTTTGCATCAGACACCTCAGGTCAGTCAGCGTGCGCTGGCCAAGGATCTGGGGGTGGGGCTTGGCACGATCAATTTCTGCTTCCAGGCTCTGGTTGAAAAAGGCTTGGTCAAGATGCAAAACTTCAGCCAGAGCAAGAATAAGCTGCGCTACGCCTATTTGCTCACCCCTGCAGGCGTGACCGAAAAGTCGAAGCTGACGGCGGAGTTTCTGAAGCGGAAAGTGACCGAGTATGAAAGGCTTCAAGCCGAAATCGAGGCGTTGAGGTCTGAGCTTATTGATGTACGCAAAGCAGAAGGGCGTCGGAGTCGATGAGCGTCCTCATCACTGGCGGGACTGGGTACATCGGTAGCCATACTGCGGTCGTGCTCTCGCAGTTAGGCCATCAAGTCGTTCTATATGACAACCTGTCTAATAGCAGCGACACCGTACACGAAAAACTTGAGCAGCTCACAGGCCAGCGAATTCCTTTTGTCAAAGGTGATGTGCGCGATACCGAATTGCTCAAGTCTACGTTGACGGCTCACCGCATCGATGCGGTCATTCACTTTGCCGGGTTCAAGGCCGTGGGCGAATCAGTGGAGAAGCCGGTCGAGTACTACGCCAACAACGTACAAGGCACCATCAGTCTGCTGCAGGCCATGCAGTCGGCGCAGGTCAAGACGCTTGTGTTCAGCAGTAGCGCCACGGTGTACGGTGAACCCCAGTACCTCCCTCTGGATGAAAACCATCCCACCAGCGCCACCAACCCTTATGGGCGTAGCAAACTGCACATCGAAGAGATCTTGAACGACGTGGCGGCGTCTGACGCTGACTGGCGCATCGCCTGCCTGCGCTATTTCAACCCGGTGGGTGCCCACGAAAGTGGTCTTATTGGCGAAAACCCGAGTGGCGTGCCCAACAACCTCATGCCCTACATCGCTCAGGTGGCCACGGGCCAGCGGCCATGTTTAAGTGTCTTCGGTGGCGATTACTCCACGGAAGACGGCACCGGCGTGAGGGATTACATTCATGTGCTGGATCTGGCCGAGGGGCACGCGGCCGCATTGAGCTTCCTGTGTGAAACCCCTGGTTGGCACGCGATCAATCTGGGCACCGGGCATGGCTACAGCGTACTTGACATGGTTCAGGCCTTTGAAAAGGCATCGGGCTGCCAAGTGCCGTACCAGATCGTGGCCCGCCGTGCGGGTGATGTGGCCGCCTGTTATGCCAATCCAAACAAGGCCAGTGAATGCTTGAACTGGCGTGCCACGCGCAGTTTGGGCGACATGTGTGCCAGCACATGGCGCTTCCAGCAATCTGATCGTTCAGGCTTGACTTTATGACTCAAAAAACCCAGGTGCAGCCAGTCATTCTGTGTGGTGGCTCGGGCACACGCCTCTGGCCGTTGTCACGTACAGGTTTCCCCAAACAGTTCCTGTGTCTGACCGGCGCGGAAAGCCTGTTTCAGCAAGCGGCCAAACGTCTGATGAGCCTCAGCCATGAACATATTCAGGTGGCCAATCCCCTTGTGGTGACGGGTGAGGACCACCGTTTTCTGGCCATCGAACAATTGCGTGAAATCGGCATCGTGCCGGGTGCCGCCCTGCTAGAGCCGGTGGCCAGAAACACCGCACCCGCTCTCACCCTGGCCGCCCTGGCTGCGGTGGAAAAAGGTGAAGACCCGGTGCTGGTGGTCACTCCGGCAGACCAGACCATTGCCCATGCCGCGGCTTTCAATAGCGCCATGCATGACGCCATCCGCCAGGCGGCGGAAGACACAGTCGTCATTCTGGGTGTCACGCCCGACCGCCCTGAGACCGGCTACGGCTACATCCAGGCCGTTGTGGCACCCACGCCTACTATGGTGGTCGAACGTTTTGTTGAAAAGCCCGATGCCCTTACGGCCCAGCAGTACCTGGAAGAGGGCTGTTACTACTGGAACGCCGGCATGTTCGTGCTCAAGGCCTCGGTGTGGCTGAAGGCCATCGAAAGCTTCCGCCCCGACATCGCGGCCGCCACCCGCACCGCCTGGGCTCAGCGCAGCAGCGATGCGGCCTTTGTGCGTCCGGGTGAGGCCAAATTCGCCGCCATCCCCAGTGAGTCCATCGACTACGCCGTTATGGAGCGCTGCCCCGGCAGTACTTATCCCATCCAGATGGCCCCGCTCGACGCCGGCTGGAGCGACCTTGGCGCCTGGGACGCCGTGTGGAGTGTTCACCCCAAAGACGATAAAGGCAACGCCCACGTGGGCGATGTGTTGACGACCGACAGTCGCAACACGCTGGTGCATGCCACCAGCCGACTGGTGACCTTGGTGGGCGTGCAGAATCTGGTGGTGGTGGAAACCCCCGACGCGGTGCTGGTGGCCGACCGGTCGCGCAGCCAGGATGTGAAGCACATCGTCAACGCACTGCAGCAGCAAAAGCGAGAAGAGCACACACTCCACCGCAAGGTGCACCGCCCCTGGGGCTGGTACGACAGTATCGATGAAGGCGAGCGCTTTAAGGTCAAGCGCATTCAGGTTAACCCCGGTGCCAGCCTGAGCCTGCAAAAGCACCATCATCGTGCCGAGCACTGGGTGGTCGTGAGCGGTACAGCCGAAATCACTAATGGCGACAAGGTGCTGCTTTTGACGGAAAACCAGTCCACCTACATCCCGCTGGGTGTGGAGCACCGCCTCACCAACCCCGGCACCATCCCGCTGGAAATCATTGAAGTGCAATCCGGCAGTTACCTAGGCGAAGACGACATCGTCCGGCTTGAAGATACCTACGGAAGAACCAGCGCATGAGCGTCTACCCCAAAATTTATGTTGCCGGCCACCGTGGCATGGTGGGTTCGGCCATCGTTCGCCAGCTGCTGGCCCAGGGTCATCCGGCTAAACGTATCGTCACCCGTACCCATGCCGAACTGGACCTGACTGACCAGGCCGCCGTGCGCGCCTTCTTCGCTATCGAGCGGCCCGACCAGGTCTACCTGGCCGCCGCTAAGGTGGGCGGCATCCACGCCAACAACATCTACCCAGCGGAATTCATCTATCAAAACCTGATGATGCAGGCCAACGTCATCGACGCGGCTTTCAGAAATGGTGTACGGAATCTGCTGTTTCTGGGGTCTAGTTGCATCTACCCCAAGCTGGCCCCCCAGCCCATGCGCGAAGACGCCCTGCTCACAGGTACGCTGGAAGCCACCAACGAGCCCTACGCAATCGCCAAAATCGCTGGTATCAAGCTGTGCGAAAGCTACAACCGCCAGTATGGTGAAAGTCACGGGTTGGACTACCGCAGCGTAATGCCCACCAACCTGTACGGCCCTGGCGACAACTACCACTCGGAAAACTCCCACGTCATCCCGGCCCTCATTTTCCGCTTCCACGAAGCGAAGGTTAATCAAGCGCCCAACGTCACCATCTGGGGGACGGGCACGCCGAAAAGGGAATTCCTTTATGTGGACGATATGGCTGCCGCCTGCCTGCACGTCATGAACCTTTCTCAGGCCACCTACCGGCAGCAAACCCAGCCCATGCTTAGCCACATCAACGTGGGTTGTGGGCACGACATCACTATCCGGGCACTGGCCGAAACCATTGCAAGGGTCATCGGTTATATGGGCGATATCACCTTCGATCCTGCCAAGCCCGACGGCACCCCGCGCAAACTCATGGACAGCACCCGGCTTAACACCCTAGGCTGGCAGGTCAAAGTGGGTTTGGAGGAGGGCCTAGAAAAAGCCTACGAAGACTTCTTGAAAAACTACGCCGTGCAGCCTTGAAGGATCAAAAAATGACCGAAAACCCCAAAATCGCCCTCATAACAGGCATTACCGGCCAAGACGGCGCTTATCTGGCTGAATTCCTTCTCCACAAGGGCTACATCGTCCACGGCATCAAGCGCCGCACCAGCCTGTTCAACACCGACCGCATAGACCACCTTTACCGCGACCGGCACGAAAAAGACGTGCGTTTCTTCCTTCACCATGGCGACCTGACGGACTCCTCGAGCCTAATCCGCATCATCCAGCAAACACAGCCGGATGAAATCTACAACCTCGCCGCACAAAGCCACGTGGCCGTGAGCTTTGAAGAGCCGGAATACACCGCCAACTCCGACGCCCTGGGCGCCCTACGCATCCTGGAGGCCATCCGTATCCTGGGCCTGGAAAAGAAAACCCGCTTTTACCAAGCCAGTACCAGCGAACTCTACGGCCTGGTGCAGGAAATTCCCCAGAAGGAAAGCACCCCCTTCTATCCGCGCAGCCCCTACGCAGTGGCCAAGCTCTATGCCTACTGGATCACCGTCAACTACCGCGAGGCTTATGGAATCTACGCCTGCAACGGCATCCTGTTCAACCATGAAAGCCCCATCCGCGGCGAAACCTTCGTTACCCGCAAGATCACCCGCGCGCTAGCGCGCATCAAACTCGGGCTGCAGGACTGCTTGTTCCTGGGCAACATGGATGCCAAGCGCGACTGGGGCCACGCCAAAGACTACGTGGAAATGCAGTGGCTCATGCTGCAGCAACAACAGCCCGAAGACTTCGTCATCGCCACCGGCGTGCAGTACAGCGTGCGCGACTTCGTGAATGCCTCCGCCAAGGAGCTTGGCATACAAATTTACTGGGACGGTCAGGGCGTTGCAGAAAAGGGTTACGATGCCAACGGCAAATGCATCGTCGCTGTCGATCCGCGCTATTTTCGTCCCACCGAAGTCGAAACACTACTGGGCGACCCGTCCAAGGCCAAAGCCAAGCTCGGCTGGACACCAAAAACCACCTTCGATGAACTTGTGGCCGAGATGGTACGTGAAGACCTCAAATCCGCAGAGCGCGATGAGCTCATCAAGCAGCACGGATACAAAGCGATGGACTATCACGAATGACTATAGACAATAGCCAACAACATACTGTAATCATTAAGCCGAATACTGGCTGGCGATCTCTAGGGTTGTCAGAGGTGTGGCGTTTTAGAGAATTAATACTTGTTTTCGCGTGGCGTGAAGTTTCCATTCTGTATAAGCAGGCAGTAATAGGGATTGGCTGGATGCTATTCCAGCCATTGATTACTGTGGCTATATTCTCAGTAATATTCGGCCGTCTTGCAGGTATACCGTCAGATGGCGTGCCTTACCCAGTATTCGCGCTTACAGGTTTATTGCCGTGGATGTATTTCGCTAAGTCCGTCTCTCTTGGCAGCAATAGTTTGATTTCCAACAAGAGCATATTAACGAAAACCTATTTTCCGCGCTTGATACTCCCTTTGAGCAGCATACTGCCGGGATTGGTTGATCTGGCTATCGGCCTATGTCTGCTGTTTGTTCTTTTAATTATCTACGGAAACCCAGTTTCCCTGCAGATATTGCTGTTGCCCGCACTTTTGGGCATGACCGTTCTGCTTGCGTTCAGCATCGCTGTTACATTGGCGGGGCTGAACGCAATTTACCGTGATATCGGCCTTGTACTGCCATTTGTTTTACAGGTTTGGATGTATGCGACTCCGATCATCTATCCGGTTGGATTCATCCCTGAAAAATGGCAATGGATCATTACGCTTAATCCAATGACTGGAATTATTTCAGGAATTCGATGGTCGGTGTTGGGCGTTGGCGTGCTTAATTGGCACGCGCTATTGATCACCCTTGTATGGATCGCTGTATTGGTTGGGTTTGGTAGCCAATTATTCAAACGGCTAGAAGCTGAATTTGTGGATAGGCTATAAGAGTAGATGGAGCAGAATAATTGACACAACATGTAATTGAAGTTTCCGGGGTAGGTAAGCGCTATCGCCGTCAAATCCAGAGAAATCAGCTAACCACGCTACGCGATACCTTGACTCAAAAATGGAAAAGTATTACGACGAGGGTAGGTCAATGCTCTGCATTGACTCAAGAGAATGAAGAGTTTTGGGCGCTTCGGGACATCAATTTTCAGGTCAAAGAAGGGGAAGTCCTTGGCCTTATTGGACGCAACGGTGCTGGCAAGAGTACTCTGTTAAAAATACTATCGCGTATTTGCGAACCAACGTCGGGCAATATAAAAATGCGGGGTAGAGTCGGGTCTCTGCTGGAGGTTGGAACGGGTTTCCATCCTGAGTTGACCGGTCGTGAAAACGTTTACCTCAACGGGGCCATGCTTGGATTACGCAAAGATGAGATATCTCGACGTTTCGATGCTATTGTTGATTTTTCTGGCGTTGAAGCGTTTATTGATACCCCAGTCAAGCATTACTCCAGCGGAATGCAGGCACGATTAGGATTTGCTGTTGCAGCCCATTTGGAGCCAGAAATATTAATTGTAGACGAAGTGCTATCGGTTGGTGATGCTGCATTTCAGGAGAAATGCGTTGCAAAAATGGAAAACGCATCTAGATCTGGTCGCACTGTGATTTATGTTAGCCACAATTTGGGAAGTTTGTCGCGACTTTGTCACAGAGGTATCTGGATTAAGGATGGTTGCATATACAAAGATGATAAAATAGACAAAGTCGTAGATGAGTATCTAGATGATACTTTCGGTAGAAATGCAATAGAGGAAATCAAACAGAGAGGAGTAGATAATTTTAAGTTTACCTTTGCAAACTGGGTTGATGAACACGGCGAAGCTGTGCAGACACTGAAACAAGGCAAATCCTATATTTTGGAGTTAGGCTATCATAATAATTCATCCAGCAATTTTAGTCACTTGCAGCTTGGTTTTTTGGTAACCAATCGGAGTGGGGCCCATGTTGTCAATGTTAATTCTAGGCACACCGGGGCAGAGATAAAACTGGAAAATAGCGGTAGGTTTGAATTTAAATTAAATAAGCTAGCCTTGAATCCTGGTTTTTATCATGTAACAGTAAATCTAAATTCGCCGGCGGGCCGTATTGCGCAGATATATTCAGGACTAACCTTGCACGTAACAGATGGAGATTTTTATGGCAAAGGGGTAATCGCTCTGAATAGTCGTGGAATTTATATGCCGGAATGCGAAATCCTATCCAGATCGCCATGATTATATTCGTCCATATACCCAAGACGGCCGGTACGTCTATAAAAAGATCGCTAGTAGAAAACTTTGGTGAAGGGGGTGTGAAAATGGATAATACTAGGCCATTTTCACTTATTAACGTTGCCCGTAATGTTAAGTGCATCATCAATAGTTATCAAACAAGTGCCGCTAACACCAAGCAAATTGTATTTGGGCATTTCATGCCAGGTAAGTATTGCGACTTTTCTCTATCTGGTTTCAAAAAGAGACCGGGCTACACTTATATAACTTTTTTAAGAGATCCTTTGCAAAGAGCAGTTTCTCATTATCACTACTGGAAAAGAGTGGTTGCCCCAGATAATAGTCGTTGGCTAAAATTTCATAATGAGAATTGGTCGCTCGAGAGATTTCTCTTGGACCCCCATTTCAGTTGCATGTATGAAAAATTTATGTACAAATTCCCTCCGGAGCGATTTGATTTTATAGGAATAACGGAGAGGATGGCCGAGAGCTTTAAATTGCTGGCTAAATTGCATCCAGAATTAGAGGGTTTGCAGGTTAAATACGAGAACATCAATACAGAATCGGGAGTGGCTAAAGAATCTTATAGCATTCCCTCGAATGTTGAGGCTGAATTTATAAAACTGAATGCTCCTGACTACAATATATATTACAGGGCAAGCGAGAATTTGACAAAATTAATAGGATTAAATGTTGAAGCCAATCGGAGCATCGTAGAAGCACATGATAATTTCGCACAAATATAAATTTATCTTCATTAAGACACGAAAAACGGCAGGTACGTCTATTGAAGTTGCGCTTTCTCGGGTATTAGACGACTCTGATGTGGCAACAAAAGTGTACCCGATAGAGGATGGCCATTTTCCTCGAAATTTTGTTCTGAATGGCAACGAGATTTCAAGCCATTGCTCAGCGGAATTTGTTAGAACATGTATTGGCGGCGATGCATTTGATTCATATTATAAATTCTGCGTTGAAAGAGAGCCGGTTGACAAATGTATATCGCATTATTATATGCGCCTTCGTTCGCCAAGTCACAACGAGAACACTAAGTTTAAAAATTGGAGGGAATACATGGAACTAGCCAATTTCCCTGTTGATGCAGATAAATACTTAGATTCTGCCGGCGCATTGCTTGTTGACAAGATAATTAATTATGAGAATCTCGATGCTGAGCTTGGGGATATTATGCGGACATTGGCAGTGCCGTTTCATGGGCTAAACATCAGAGCAAAGGCGGGGTATAGAGTCCAAAATTTGGGTGAGGCAGAATTAGGTATCACAATAGGTGACAAGATAAAAATCTATGATGCCTTTGCAGCATCGAATCGTTTGGCAGGATACAAATTAAATATAGAATAACTGAAATACATGATTATCGACCATTGTGCATCTGCATCATTGACTCGATTAAAATCTTTATTTCGACGCATTGGCATAAGGATCTAGATGTTAAATTCATATTTCAACCGAGCGACTGCATTAATTAAGCGCTTACATTCAGAGTCGTGTTACATACACATCCCAAAGACTGGCGGTACTTACCTGGCGCAGCTCGAGACTGATGGTAATCCAGTAGTACACCCAATGAAATATTTTGGGCATTGCTTAGTTGTAAATAATGAAACTGATTGTAATGATTATGGTCGAATAATTGGATATCTTGATAAGCGATCGATCGAGATGCGTGAATTAAGGAAATTATTCGTTGTTTCTACCGTAAGAAACCCTTACTCATGGCTTGTTAGCTATGCAGGTCATGCAGGCGGATGGAACCCAAAATATAAACATTCCAGTCACTACGACTATGAAAATTCACAAAAGGGATTTGACTATCTTGTCCGCGCGATTGCTGACCGCGATTCAGATATATGGCCAAATAGAAAGTTTATTCATTTCGCTATTTTTTCAAATTCGGGTGACCTGTCTGTTGACTGGTTGAATCGAACAGAGTCTTTGGATGAAGATTTGAAAGCACTTGCACGAACTAGAGGCCTTACATTCAATCAACGGGAACGTCAGAGAGTGGGAGGTGTCAAGGATTATCGATCCTACTATAACGATGCTTTAATAGATCTCGTAAGGTCGACATGGGGGCGCGAAATGTCTTTGTTTGGATTCGATTTTGATGGTGAGGCATCGTTCGCACCAATTTTAGGAAGAGAAATATCACGCGAGACAAAGCAGTGTGTTTCTTACGATTGGTTTTCTGACACTTTGATTGTGAATGGTAACGTTGTAGCAAGCTGATCTCTTAATGACTTTTGCAACCTTGCTTCACCTCCGCTGCGCATGAACGTCGGTCTGTTTCTCTGCTACGCCCGTTCCGGTGGCACACTCCTCAATCAAATGATTGGCTGCCTGCCGAATGTAATTGTCCTTTCGGAGGTCAGTCCTTATGGCGGCGGCTGGGGGCAGCAGGCTGACAAGTCGCCCACGACCCCAGCAGAACAACTGGCGCAATGGTACGGGCTGGAAATTCCTCGCGGGTCATTTGAGTTTGAGTTGGCCCATGCAATCGAGGTTTGCGACAAACTCGGCAAAAGACTGGTTATACGCGACTGGCCCTTTATCGCTTTCACGCCGGCCATACAGAACTCCTTCCAACCGCCGGGGCGACTGGTTACCTTGGATGTTCTAAATAAGCTTGGCGTAGGGGTTGATGCCTTCGCTCTTGTTCGGCATCCCATCTCCATCTGGATATCCAGAGGCGAGCCTAGTAAAGAAACTGACTTTCTCGTTCCCTATATGAAATATACGGAAACACTGGCATCTCTTGATCTCCCATTGTTTCGATATGAAGATCTTTGTATAAATCCGGATCAAGTGATGAAGCGCATCGTTGATGTTATGAAGTTGAAGAGCATTGGAACGGAGTGGCGTGCTTTCAATACTTTTAAACATGTGAATGGTGATGTTCAGGATCCTCGCTCAATTGAAAGACATTTCGGCAATCATGCAACCGTTGCGTTATCGCGATCAAAGCCAAGGAATTACGAAGCCTTCGTAAAGGTCCATTTTTGTCGCGAATTTCAGCACGCGGCTCGTTTGACCGGTTATGCCTTGCCTTCGAGGTTAAGCCTTCTGGGTATGCTCGCAAAAGCTGCACTTATTCGCTCGAAAAGCATGTTTTCTAGTCGAGGCGAACAAAATGAATGAGGACCCGATGGTGATAGCTAGCCTTATTGGCGGTCTCGGCAATCAAATGTTTCAATATGCTGCAGCTAGGGCGCTTGCTGATCGTCATAACGCACCACTGCTGCTTGATACCAGCGGTTTTGAGGATTATCCATTGCGCCGCTTCGAGCTTGGTGAGCTGAAAATCCGTGCCGAGATCGCCACTCCCCATCATTTAGACACCATTCGGCCTCAGCAATTCAAAAACAAGCTAGGTCGGATATTGAGCCACCTTGAATCGAGCCTTCGCCGTCCTGGAAAAATTCGTATCTTCAATGAAAGATCCTTTGCCTATGATGCAAATTTCTTTGAGCAATCCCCCCCAATCTACCTAAACGGATACTGGCAAAGCGAACGATATTTTCTAGATTCTGCGAGGGCGATACGGGAGGATTTCACGTTAAAGTTGCCTCTTGATTCGGCATGCCAAAATGTACTTGGAAACATCAAACAAACCACTTCGGTATCGCTGCATGTCCGCCGTGGTGATTATGTAACCAACACCACGACGGCTCAGTTTCACGGAACATGCTCTCTGGCCTATTATCAGGCGGCGGTTGGTTACATCGCTGCACAGGTCACTGATCCCCATTTTTTTGTTTTCTCGGATGATCTGGACTGGGTTGGCAAGAATCTGCACGTACCATATTTAACGACTTTGGTGGATGTCAATGGTCCAGATCGAGGCGTGGCGGACATGGCGATGATGTCGGCTTGCCAGCACCACATTATCGCCAACAGTTCTTTTAGCTGGTGGGGCGCGTGGCTCAATTCCGCAGAAAATAAGATTGTTGTTGCACCGCAACGCTGGTTCAATCAGGCGAGCCATGACACGCGGGACCTGTTGCCCGAGAGATGGGTAAAGCTGTGACGGTGCCGCTGGTCAGTGTTGTTCTGCCCATCTATAACGGTGCTGCCGATGTTTCCAGGGCGGTGGCATCAATACTCGCCCAGACTTATGATGATTTTGAGTTGATCGCCATCGACGACGGCTCCAAGGACAACTCCTATTCCATCCTGCAAAGCATCTCAGATCCCCGACTCCGGTTTTTCCGACAAGAGAACATGGGGCTGGCAGCCACCCTCAATTGTGGCATCACATTGGCGCGCGGCCGCTACATTGCTCGCCAGGACCAGGACGATCTCTCGCACCCCGAAAGACTGACGAAGCAGGTTGCGTTCATGGAGGCTAACCCGGAATGCGCACTGCTTGGTACTGCTGCAGATATCTGGGTAGGTGACCAGCCAGCCGCACGGTCTCACGACCACCCAACTGAACATGGCTTGCTGTGCTTTGATTTGCTATTCAATAATCCATTCGTGCATAGCTCTGTGATGCTGCGACGCGATGCAGTCTTGAACATTGGTGGTTACACGACCGATCCATCCAGGCAGCCGCCCGAAGACTATGAACTTTGGTCCCGCATGGCGCGCCAGTATCGTGTCGCCAATCTTGCTGATCGGTTGCTGGTTTACCGTGAGGTGCCGCAGAGCATGTCGAGGACGGGGCCCAACCCTTTCCTCGACAAACTGGTTATGCTTTGCGCCGAGAATCTTGCTCATGCCAATGGGATTAAATCGGGTGACAGTACGTGCCTTGATGTTGCGGCATTGACCCATTCAGCTAACCACAGGCTCTCTGCCCGTCCGGACATCGACAGGATGTGCGGCCTTGTCGCTACCGCGGGGGAGCGCATTGCTTGCGCTTGTGATTGTCCAGAGGTGCTCAGTCGATCTGTCGATCGCCAGCGCATACTGCGCTATCAATACCTGCTGTTGCGAGGTCGTGCGCATTGGGCCCGGCCGGCTTTTCGCCTCTTGCGCTCTATAGGCAAAAAGTTGCGCCAATGCGCCGAATGAATCTCTCTTGGGTCGTTTGAAGAATGAGACTCCTATTCTGCTGTGAATTTTACTATCCGAGCGTTGGTGGCGTTCAGGAAGTTATGCGCCAGATCGCAGAACGCATGGTCCAGCGAGGCCACGAGGTTACGGTGGCCACCTCTCGTCAGAAAGAGCGAGATTTCGACTCGCATAACGGCGTTCGCATTGCCGAGTTTGACGTCGCTGGCAATCTGGTTCGGGGTATCAAGGGAGAGGTTGATCGTTACCGCGATTTCATTGCTGGATTTAACGGGGATGCCATTCTTATCAAGGCCGCTCAGCAATGGACCTTTGATGCAGTTTGGTCCGTTCTCGATCAGCTCAAGGCACGTAAGGTATTTATTCCCTGTGGATTTTCTGGGCTATTTGAACCAGCCTATGAGAAATATTTCCAAGACATGCCAGAAATTCTGCGTAAGTTTGATCACCTCATCTTTTATTCCGAGCACTATCGGGATATCGATTTTGCCCGAGCTCACGGGATTGCGCACTTCTCGGTGCTGCCTAACGGCGCCAGTGAGGTTGAGTTCGCGGCAACGCCCGACCCGGATTTTCGTCGCCATCATGGCATCCCAGAGTCAAGTTTTCTTCTCCTCACCGTAGGCAGTCTGACCGGCGTCAAAGGCCATGCCGAACTCGCTGAGGCGATGGCGCTGATGGATACAGATGGCCGTCATGTCACAGCAATTCTTAACGGCAACCGCCCTCCCGTTCCGCCGTCCGTCATTGACGGTCCCAATAATACTGGGGCAAATCTGTGGCGGTTCGGTAGCCGCTTGCGCGCTGTTAATGATCAGATCAATCAGCGCATACGGCGCCTCAGCGGGCTAGCCTACCGGAGCATCGGCGTCCTGCGTAGTGAGGGTTGGACAGGAGTCAGAAACCGGATCATGGCCCTTAAGGGCCAAACGTTGAACTACTGGATTGACAAAGCCAATCAGCAGGCAGCCACCAAAAAGGTGCTTCAACTGGATCTGCCACGGGCAGAACTGATTCAGGCTTACCTGTCTGCCGATCTGTTCGTGTTTGCGTCTAATATCGAGTATTCGCCACTCGTGCTCTACGAGAGTGCTGCGGCCGGTACGCCATTCCTTACGGTTCCTGTGGGCAACGCCGAAGAGATCGCGCGATGGACCGGCGGAGGTCTGATCTGCCCTGCGTCAAAAGACGAAAGGGGGTATACGCGCGTTGCCCCCAAAGTCTTGGCAGCACAGATCCTCGACCTCATAGACCAACCAGACCTGCTGCGCGATTTGGGGTGTGCTGCCCATAATTCATGGAAGGATCGTTTCACATGGGAAACGATCGCTAGAAAATACGAGCAGATACTGTCCGGGTCTGAAGCAAGTTAGGGGATAAATTGCGCTGTTGCATTATTGGTGGGGCTGGATTTATTGGCCATAGGCTGGCGGAAAGGTTGATTGCCACAGGGCGGGATGTTGTGGCAATAGGACGTCGCTTGGTATTAGATACAGCACTTCCGGCCGGCGTTGATTACGTCGCTTGCAATTACACCGATCGACCCCGGTTGCGTGAGATATTGAGCACTTGCGACGAGATTATCGATCTCGCTTATGCAACCGTGCCGCAAACCAGTTTTGCTGATCCGCTGTTCGATTTGCAGGAAAACTTACCACCAAGTATTGCTCTCTTGGAAGTGGCGCGCACACTCAGTCGTTTGCGCCGCTTGCTGATTGTGTCCTCCGGCGGAACTGTATATGGGCCGGTAGATCACCTACCTATTGTTGAAGAAACACCGCTGTCTCCTGTATCCCCTTATGGCATCACCAAGATGACCATAGAGCGCTACGCGATGATGTACCACCGGCTTCATAGCCTACCCGTAATTATTGTTCGGCCGGCTAATGCATATGGGGCTGGGCAGAAGCCTTTTACAGGTCAGGGTTTTATCGCTACGGCGATGGGTCACGTACTGCGCGGCGAAGAGGTGATCATTTTCGGGGAAAATGGCACTATTCGGGACTATGTTCATGTCAAAGATATTGCGAGCGGTATCGTTGCTGCTCTAGAAAAAGGTGAGTGTGGCGTTGCCTACAATATCGGGTCTGGAGTGGGGCACAATAATCGGCAGGTGCTTGATATCCTGGAACCCCTCGCCCTGCAAAACGGCTACACAATTCGTATCCGAACAGAGTCGGCTCGCCGCTTTGATGTTCCCGCTAATGTCCTAAATTTTGGTCGCCTGTTGGCTTGCTCGGGCTGGCTTCCTCATGTCTCCTTTGAGGAAGGAATTGATGAAATGTGGAGCGAATTTCTTTATGCAGCCAAATAGATTACTTCTTCAACATATTGAATTTAAGGACTTGTCATGATTCGTTCCATAATTCGAAAACTCACTACCCCTGCGCAACGCGTGTGGATATTGAATGCGTTGGGGGCTATTAAGTCTACCTTGCCACAGGGTGGAGATAAATTTACCGACTTTCCACCTCCTTACTTGCTACATCTTGGTTGCGGGAATATCAAGCTCAGTGGCTTTTGCAATGTCGATGCCCTGCAGACCATTGCCGCCGACGTAATAGATGACATCCGTAAATTGAGGCGTTTTCCAAATGGGTCAGCAAAAGAGATCTATGCCTGCCATGTGCTAGAGCATTTTGGTCATGATGAGGTGCAACCTATCCTTAGGCGCTGGTTTGAGATCCTTGAGCCGGGCGGTACGTTGCGTATTTCGGTGCCAGACATAGATCGCATCGTCCGTATCTATCATGACAACCCAAAGCATTTTCAAACAAAAGGTAACTCGCCTTGGATTGGCCTTATCTACGGTGGTCAATCCACACCTTATGACTTCCATAAAACTGGCTTTAACGCATGCTGGTTGGCCCACCTGCTCGAGCAATGCGGATACGTAGATTGTCAGGAGTATCCCCATGAGCCTCATTTCGTTCCAGGGACCGTGGACGCTTCGTTAGCCAAGGAGCCTTTTGGCGTATTTTTCTCGCTGAATATGATGGCTCGCAAACCGCTATAGCCTCCAGCGACTTCTTGATGGAAAAGCACCCTCTCGTCTCGGTTCTGCTCCCAGTCAAGGATGGCGCAGCCACGCTACCGGTGGCAGTGCGTTCGATTCTTGCCCAAACAATGGACAACTTCGAGTTGCTAGTTATTGATGACGGCTCCTGCGATGGCTCGGGCGAGCTGGCTAGAGCAATTGGTGACTCACGTGTCCGCGTGCTGGGTGACGCTCAAGGGCGTGGATTGGCTTTCAGGCTAAATCAAGGTGTTGGTGAGGCGCGAGGCAAATACATCGCCCGCATGGATGCGGATGATCTTGCTTTCCCTGAAAGATTCGCTCGGCAAGTTGCTTTCCTAGATGCAAACACCGATGTTGATCTCGTTGGCTGCCGAGCAGTCGTCTTTCACGACCAAGGTGGCATTGTCGGTCTATATCCCTTCGCCCCAACGCATAAGGCAATATGCGCAAGACCTTGGCGTGGATTCCACCTTGCCCATCCAACCTGGATGGGACGAACATCCTGGTTCCGTCGTCACCCCTATAGCATCCCCGAAGTCCGCCGGGCAGAAGATCAGGATCTCCTCTTGCGCACTCATAAGGAAAGCCGTTTTGCCTGCATCCCCGAGGTACTGTTAGCCTATCGTTTACGCGCCTTCAGCCTTCAGCGAACTTGGCTGGCACGCAGTTCCCTATGTGCTGCTCAGTGTGCATATTTCTCCAGCAAGGGTCAATGGTTGGTTGTAGGCCTCGTTCTGGCCGCCACTGGTGCGAAGTTGGTTATTGATATTTTGGCAGCGCTGCCACAGGGGGAATGGTTGTTTAACCACCGCATGGCTGAGCCAGTTCCTTCGGCTATTCTGAAGGAACTAGAAGCCCTCGGTCTCGCTACCGATTCGCGCCAATGAAGCCTCATCTGCTCTACCTGATCACTGAGGATTGGTTCTTTTGCTCTCACTTCATCGAGCGGGCACGAGTGGCTTGTGCCGCAGGCTACCAGGTTACAGTAGTGACTCGTGTCAGTGGTCATGGCAATGTCATCCGGCAAGCGGGACTGAATCTGATCCACCTGGAGATCGAGAGACGAGGCATGAGCCCTCGGCGTGCTTGGTGTACCCTGCGTGAGCTTGGCCGCATCTTCAGCGAACATCGCCCGGACATCGTGCATAACATTGCCCTCAAACCGATACTGCTCGGCACCCTTGCCGCGCGACTGGCAAAGGTGCCTAAGATCATCAACGCGCCGGTAGGGATGGGTTATGTCTTTACTTCTCGGGATACCAAGGCATGGCTGCTAAGGCCATTTCTTCGGCTCGCCTTCAGTTACCTGCTCAATCCTCCAAATAGTCGCGTCGTCTTTGAAAACCGAGATGACCTTCAACATTTGGTAGAAGCGGGCCATGTACGCCGGGATGCGGCGATACTTATCCGAGGTGCCGGCGTCAACCTTGAGCAATTCAGGCCAAGACCGGAGCCCACGGGTGATTTGGTAGTGGTTTTGGTGTCACGCATGCTTTGGGATAAGGGGGTGGGCGAGTTCGTTGAAGCGGCCAGGCAGCTGCAAGCTACTGGTATCACTGCACGTTTTCGTCTAATCGGCGCATCAGATTCCGGCAACCCAGCCTCGATAAGCCGCTCAATCCTAAAGACATGGCAGGACGAGGGATGTATCGAATGGCTTGGCCACCGTAAAGACATTGCTGAGCTATTGGGCGCGTGCCATATTGCCTGCCTCCCCTCTTATAGGGAGGGTTTACCCAAGTCGTTACTGGAGGCCCTGGCCTGCGGTCGGCCAGTGGTGGCAACCGATGTACCAGGATGCCGTGAAGTGGTCGTTGATGGGGAGAACGGTTTTCTAGTTCCCCCTCGTGACGCTGCCTCTCTGGCAACTGCCTTAAAGAAGCTCATTGAGGATCCTGCACTGCGTGCCCGCTTGGGTGCACGCGGCCGCAGGTTTGCCGAAACCGACTTTTCCTCGACGAGGATAACCTCGGCCACTTTGGCACTTTATCAATCGTTTGCATCTATGCATGATCTCGCCGAGTGATCTCAATTAACGCAGACACAGTACTAGTCACCGGTGCCACCGGTTTTATTGGTAAGCGCCTTTTACAGGAGGGAAATCGTGCGCTCGTAAGATCACCTTCAGGCTTGCGGGGTTCTGTCGTCGCTGATCTTCTGATTCCATCAAGCCTTATCAATGTCTGCCAGGGTGTAGATACAGTTTTCCACTGTGCCGGATATGCGCACGCTTTCAACTCTTCTGACGACGAGATGCATTGGCGCATAAATTATGAAGGTACTCTTAACCTGCTTACAGCTGCCGGCGAGGCGGGCGTTAAAAGTTTTGTGTTCCTTTCCAGTGTCAAAGCAATGGCTGACCCTGGAGAGGATTGCATTGATGAAGATTGGCCTGGGGTACCTATCTCGCCTTATGGCAAAGCCAAGCGCGCAGCGGAATCTGCTGTTCTTGAGGCAGGTGCCAAATACGGCATGCATGTTGTAAACCTGCGGTTAACGATGGTTTATGGTCGTGGTGGGAGGGGAAATTTGGAACGTATGGTACAAGGCCTGCGCGCCGGATGGTTTCCGCGATTGCCGGAAACAGGCAACCGACGGTCCTTGGTGCATGTGGACGATGTTGTTAATGTGATACGGCTGGCGGCCGAGCGGCCGGAGGCAAATGGGCGTACCTACATTGTCGCCGATCCGCAACCCTATTCTGGGCGCGACTTGTGCGAAGCTATCCTTGCCATTCCGCCAACCCCGACCTTTTCATGGTCGTTGCCAGCTTGGGTGTTGCAAACGGCAGGGCGCATGCATGGTGAGCTAGAGGAAGTTGTCAAACGGCTGACAGGCTCGGCCTGCTATTATCCCGGCCGCATTGAGCGCGAACTGGGGTGGCGTGCGCGGATTGGTCTGGCAGATGGCTTGAAAGAGATGCTTGCGTTTTCTGGAGGAGCGCTTTGATTCGGCTCTTCGATTTTGTACTTTCAGCCGCTGGATTGCTGTTCTTGTCGCCGTTGATGCTGGTGCTGTACTTGGCCGGCTTTGCTGATACTCGTTCGCCGCTGTTATTTCAGGTGCGCGTTGGGCGCCATCGTTATCCTTTAACCCTAGTGAAATTTCGTACGATGAGGCCAGATACGGCTCACGTTGCCTCACACATGGCTGATGTCGCTGCAATCACGCCGTTTGGAAGGTTCTTGCGTCGCAGCAAGCTGGATGAACTGCCCCAACTGTGGAATGTGCTTAAAGGCGAGATGAGCCTAGTCGGGCCGCGCCCATGTCTTTTTAACCAAGAGGAGTTAATTGCTGAGCGCGAGGCCCGTAGAGTTTTTGATGTTCGCCCGGGTATTACCGGCTTGGCGCAGGTGCAGGGCATAGACATGTCCACCCCGCGTCTGTTGGCCGAGACCGACGCGCAGATGATCAACACCCTGTCGTTATTCAATTACTTCAAGTACATCCTTCTGACCGTTCTGGGCAATGGGGCGGGAGACCGGGTCAAAGGAAGCGGAGCGTAACGCTGATGGAGATTTCGTTGTGATGAGAAAACCCCTTGCCCAATTGGCAATGCCAGTGTTGGGAATGCCCAGAGGGGCCAAGCGAAGTGTCGTAATCTTGTTGGACATCAGCCTGTGTATCCTGACGGTATGGCTGGCCTACTACCTGCGCTTGGGGGAATTCATCGGATTCGCGAGGCATGAACAGTGGGGCATGGGGGCCAGTTGGGCAGCGATGGCTTCCGTAGCGCTGGCGTTACCGCTGTTCATTGTGAGTGGCCTGTACCGAGCTATCTTCCGCTACAGCGGCTGGCCGGCTTTGCTCTCTGTGGCGCGGGCCGTAGGCATTTATGGTCTGCTCTATACCTCTCTCTTCACCGCCATAGGCGTGGTCGGGGTGCCCCGTACAGTGGGCATCATCCAGCCCATGCTGCTGCTGTTCTTCGTGGGCGCATCTCGCGCACTGGCCCGGGTCTGGCTGGGCGATCAGTACCTGAGCATCCTGAAGCACGCCTCACGCCCCAAGGTGCTGATCTACGGCGCAGGCACCACCGGCCGCCAGTTGGCCGCTGCCATGGCAAACAACCACGAAATGCAGGTGGCCGGCTTCCTGGACGACGACGACCGCCTGCACGGCCACGTGCTGAACGGCCAGCCCATCTTCAACCCGGCTGACTTGGACAACCTGGCCACCACGCTCAACGTCAGAGACGTGCTGCTGGCGATGCCCAGCTTAAATCGCAAGCGTCGCAACGAGATTCTGAGCCAGATCCGCAGCGCACACGTGGCCGTTCGCACCCTGCCCAGCGTGACAGACTTGGCACAGGGCAAGGTGAGCATCTCTGACCTTCGGGAACTGGACATCGATGATCTGTTGGGCCGCGAGCCCGTTGCACCAAACTACATCCTGCTGGCCAAGAACATCGTGGGCAAGATCGTGCTGGTAACGGGTGCAGGGGGATCCATTGGTAGCGAACTGTGCCGCCAGATTCTGGCTGTGGCGCCGGCCAAGTTGCTGCTGATCGAGCAGAGTGAATTCGCCCTGTACGCGATTCACCAGGAGCTGGAAGAAAAACTGGCTGGGCTGGACGTTGCCACGCCCGCCGTGTTGGTGCCCCTGCTGGCCTCGGTGCAGGACGACGACCGCATGCGCGAGATCCTATCCACCTGGCACCCCGACACGGTCTACCATGCCGCCGCCTACAAGCACGTGCCGCTGGTGGAGCACAACCCGGCCGCCGGCATCAAGAACAACGTGCTGGGCACGCTGCGCACCGCCCAGGCCGCCGCAGACAACGGTGTGACCGATTTTGTGCTCATCAGCACCGACAAGGCGGTGCGCCCCACCAACGTGATGGGCGCCAGCAAGCGCCTGGCCGAAATGGCCCTCCAGGCCTTGGCCGCCAACCAGGCAGGCACAGCTGGAACGAGCGGTACCAAATTCAGCATGGTGCGGTTTGGCAACGTGCTGGGCTCGTCGGGCTCGGTGGTGCCCAAGTTCCGACAGCAGATCCGTGACGGCGGGCCCATCACGCTCACCCACCCCGAAGTCACGCGCTACTTCATGACCATCCCCGAAGCAGCGCAACTGGTGATCCAGGCCGGGGCCATGGCCAAGGGCGGTGACGTGTTCGTGCTGGACATGGGCCAGCCCGTGAAGATCATGGACCTGGCGCGGCGCATGGTCGAGCTCTCGGGCCTGACAGTGAAAGACGAAGAGCACCCCGAAGGCTACATAGAGATTGCCGTGACCGGCCTGCGCCCTGGCGAAAAGCTCTACGAAGAACTGCTGATCGGCGACAACCCCAAACCCACCGTGCACCCCCGCATCATGAAAGCCCGCGAGGAGTTCATCCCCTGGGCCGAGTTCGAAGCCAAGCTCACCGCCCTGGAAATGGCCCTGAACGTGAATGACGTGGGCGTGATCCGACTCATGATGCAACAACTGGTGGCCGGCTACACCCCCAGCGATGACATCGTCGACTGGGTGTATCTGGAGCAAGAGGCCGAATCAATGGCTATGGCTGCAACAACTTTGTGAGCGTACGAACTGCCCCATCCAGATCCTGGTTTGAGGGAGCCAGCACACATGCTGGGTTCAATGGGGGCTCGTAGGGGCTGTTAATTCCGGTCATGTTGGGCAGCTGTCCGCTGCGGGCTTTCTTGTACAGCCCCTTAGGGTCACGCTGCTCGCACACTTCCAGCGGCGTATCTACAAACACCTCAATAAAGTTTTCGTCGCCGATCAACTCACGCGCCATCTCCCGCTCGGCGCGAAAGGGGCTGATAAATGCAGTCATCACAATCAGCCCCGCATCCATCATCAGCTTGGCGACTTCGGCCACTCGGCGAATGTTTTCTACCCGGTCGGCGTCGGTGAATCCGAGATCTTTGTTCAAACCCTGGCGGATGTTGTCGCCGTCCAGAATGTAGGTGCGCTTGCCCTGGGCGTGCAGTTCCTTTTCGAGGGCGTTCGCTAGGGTGGACTTGCCGGAACCTGAGAGCCCGGTAAACCAGATGACTTTGCCCTGATGACCGTTGAGGCGTTCACGGTCTTCGCGGTTGATGCTCAGTGCCTGCCGGTGCACGTTCTGAGCCCGCCGTAGGTTGTGCCGGATTATGCCTGCTGCGACCGTCGCAAGGGTGAACTTGTCCACCAAAATGAAGCCACCTAGGGTGTGGTTCTCTTCGTAAGGGGCAAACACCAGCGGCTTGCTCAATGCCAAATTGGCCACCGCAATATCGTTCAAGGCCAGTCGTTTGCACGATTCGTGCGCCTGAGTGTTCACGTCCACCCGGTACTTCAAGCTGGTCAAGCTAGCGCTGGCCCACTGGTTGGCCAGTTTCAACTCGTAGGCCCGGCCCATATGTCCAGGCTCGTCTTGCAGCCACACGAGAGTGGCCTCGAATTGGTCGGTCATTTCCAGCGGTTGTTCAGCTAGGGAGATGACATCACCACGCGAGGCATCCACCTCACGATCCAGCACCAAAGTAACCGCGTCGCCGGCTTGAGCGGCATCCAGGTCGCCATCTGCTGTAACGATGCGCGACAGGGTCGCCGTCTGGCCAGAGGCAGTGATTCGGAGCGGGTCGCCAACCGTCAATTGGCCTGCTGCCAGGGTGCCGCTGAAACCCCGAAAGCTGGCATCCGGCCGGCTGACCCATTGCACTGGGAAAACGGCCTTTTTCTGTATGGGCTTGTCGACTTGAACGGTTTCCAGGGAGCCCATCAAGGTTGGACCCTGATACCAAGGCGTAAGCACAGAGCGCTCGGTGATGTTCTCGCCCTTGAGGGCAGAAAGTGGGATCGGCGTAATGCCTTTGAATCCGAGGGGCTGAGCCAAGGCATTGAAGTCGGCCACGATGGCGTCGAACACGTCTTTGCTGTAGCCCACCAGATCCATCTTGTTGACAGCGAGGATGACCTGCTTGATGCCCACCAGCGATACGAGGTAGGCGTGGCGCCTGGTCTGGGTGAGTACGCCCTGGCGGGCATCGATCAACAGTACCGCCACATCTGCTGCTGAAGCTCCCGTCACCATGTTGCGGGTGTATTGCTCATGTCCGGGTGTGTCGGCCACGATAAACTTGCGCCGCGGGGTGGCAAAGAAACGGTAGGCCACGTCGATGGTGATACCTTGCTCGCGCTCAGCGGCCAAGCCGTCGACCAGCAGGGCAAAGTCCATGTCTTGCCCTTGCGTACCGTGGCGTTTGGAGTCGGCTTGAAGAGCAGTGAGCTGGTCGTCAAACACCTGTTGTGATTCCCACAGCAGGCGACCGATGAGGGTACTCTTGCCGTCGTCCACACTGCCGCAGGTGATGAAGCGCAGTAAGTCCTGCTGCGCTTGTTGGGTCATCCAGTCGTGGATGGTGGCTACCTTGGCCATGGGAGCTGTGGACCGTTGCAAAGGCACGGTAGAGGATTTCTTGGGGCGAAGCATCAGAAATAGCCCTCCTGTTTTTTCTTTTCCATGGAGCCGGCGCTGTCGGTGTCTATCTTGCGCCCCTGTCGCTCCGATTGGCGCGCGTTGATGATCTCCAGCAGAATGTCTTCCAGCGTTTCGGCCTTGGACTCCACCGCCCCGGTGAGCGGGTAGCAGCCTAAGGTACGGAAGCGCACTTTCCTCATCTGTACTTCTTCGCCCGGCAGCAGTCGACAACGCTCGTCGTCGACCATCATGATCATCTCGGGCCGGATCACCACCGGGCGTGGCTTGGCGAAATACAGTGGCACCATGGGAATGTTCTCCTGGTAGATGTACTGCCAGATGTCCAGTTCGGTCCAGTTGCTCAGAGGAAAGACCCGAATGCTTTCGCCCGGGCTCTTGCGGGTGTTGTAGAGATTCCAGAGCTCGGGGCGCTGGTTCTTCGGGTCCCAGCGGTGCGTTGAAGTGCGGAAAGAGAAAACGCGCTCTTTGGCGCGGGACTTTTCTTCGTCGCGGCGAGCGCCACCAAACACCACATCAAATTTGTAATGGTCTAGCGCCTGCTTCAGCCCTTCCGTCTTGGTGATGTCGGTGTGCAGTGCTGAGCCATGGTCGAAAGGGTTGATGTTTTTCTCGATTGCCTCTGGGTTGGTGTGCACGAGCAAGTCCATGCCGCTTTCGCGGGCCATGAAGTCGCGAAAGAGGTACATCTCCTGAAACTTCCAGCGCGTATCGATGTGCAGCAGCGGGAATGGGGGTGGCGCCGGGTAGAACGCCCTGCGCGCCAGGTGCAGCATAACGCCACTGTCTTTGCCGATGGAGTACATCATGACCGGGTTCTGCGCTTCGGCCACCGCCTCGCGGATGATGTGGATGCTCTCGGCCTCTAGGCGTTTCAGGTGAGGTGACGCTGCCAGATCGGGTTTGGCGTTGCCATTGAGGCTCAAGCCGGTGGGCAAGACGGGGCGGTAGGCCTCTGAGCAGAGCTGAATGTCTGTAGTGCTGGGCATGTAGCGCAAGTGCCCCACAAGCACACCGTGTGGAAACACGGCGATGGGCTTGCCGATGTGTCTTTGAAGGTCCGTCAGCGCTTGTTGAATGGTCTGGTCGGTCAAATTAGCCATGGGTACCCAGAAACGCGCCCCGCGTGCGTCGTTAGCGTGCAGGCAGGCCTGTCCGGTGGCTAGCGGAGAAACTTGTGCAAACAGCACGCGGTCGCGACGCTTTCGGGCTTGCTCAATGGCCCAGTCCAGCACGAGCCGATTCGGTGAGCGGTCGCGCTCGTCCAGCAGCAACTCAGGCTCCAATTCCTGCGGCAGAAGCTCCAGGGCATTCAATCGGCGCTCGGCGGTGCGCTTGGTATCGGCTTCACCCAGCGCTTGTAAGTGGGCGAAGGCCAGTTCGGTGTCCCATGCTTGAGGCGCGTCTAGGCCGAGCAGGTCAGCTGATGGTTTTGTCGCGAAATGCTTTTTATTCATCTTAATTTCGGAAAATCATTCATGATACGATGTTAAAGTTAATTAAAGCACAAAATTAAACGTAATGCGACAAAGTGACCAAGAAGGCCTGATCCAGCAGTTGCTCCCCATCGCCACACTGGCCGGGGATGCCATCAGGGCCGTTTACTCCCGTGGAACACCAGAAGTCCAACTCAAGGAGGACGACAGTCCGGTAACTGAAGCAGACCTCGCGTCTCATCGCGTGCTTGCCTCACGGCTGAAACCTTTATTGCCCGAATGTCATGTGGTGTCCGAGGAGGATGCCGAGTCCTTGGTTCACCGCCAGTCACATAGCCGGTTCTGGCTCATCGATCCGCTCGACGGCACCAAAGAATTCGTCGCTCGCAATGGCGAGTTCACGGTCAACATCGCATTGATTGAAGATGGCCGATGTGTGCTGGGCGTTGTGTACGCCCCTGCCATTGATGCGCTCTACTGGGGCGGGGCAAGCTTGGGGGCATTTCGGTGCATGGGTGGTCAAACGGCTGCCATCAAAGTGGCTGCTTCCAGCCCAGTAAAAGCCCCCCGAGTGGTGGCCAGTAAAAGTCACCTGAACGAGGCAACGAGATCGTTGATAGATCGCTTAGGCGAAGTCAGCTTGGTCCAGGCCGGCAGCTCGCTCAAGTTCTGCAGGGTGGCTGAGGGCGAGGCCGACATCTACCCACGATTGGCGCCGACTTGCGAATGGGACACTGCGGCAGCCCAGGCGATTCTGGAAGGTGCAGGTGGGGTGGTCGTAGACCTGCAGGGCACGCCCTTGCTCTACGGCAAGCCCGACGTGCTCAATCCCTCATTCATCGCTACTCGCGACACAGCGCTGATTCCGGCATGATCGATACCGCGTATGCCCTGGCCGGGGCGCTCACTGGATTTGTCGTTGGTTTAACTGGCGTCGGCGGCGGCGCATTAATGACGCCGATCCTCCTGATTTTCTTTGGCGTGTCGCCGACCACGGCCATTGCGACCGATTTGTGGTTCGCCGCCATCACCAAACTGGTTGGAGCCAGGGTACATCACACCAACGGCAACGTCGATTGGCAGGTGGCCAAACGTCTGTGGTTGGGCAGCCTCCCCATGGCTCTGCAAATCGTCGTCATCGTCAGCCTAGGAGCACAGGTTGCGAAGGTGGACTGGTTGACCAAGGCCATTGGTATTGTGGTGCTGATCACAGCCATCGGTTTGCTGGTTGCTCCTAAGCTGGTGGCCTATGCGAAAGGGCGGCGCATCCATCAGCCAGAACGTTTTAAGGCCATTCAACCAGCGCTCACGGTGATATCGGGCGGGGTGTTGGGTCTGTGCGTCGCCCTCACTTCGGTAGGTGCCGGTGCGCTGGGTAGTGTGATGTTGCTCTACCTGTATCCGCTGCGGATGACGCCGCATCGGCTGGTGGCGACTGATATCGTGCATGCCATTCCTTTGGCTGTAGTGGCTGGGTTGGGTTATCTGTTTGCAGGTATGGTGGACTGGTGGATGCTGGCCAGTTTGTTGGTAGGCTCTATTCCAACAGTGCTGATGGGAAGCTTGCTTGCCGGGAAGATCCCAGGCCGAGCGGTTCAGCTTGCTTTGGCTTTGGTTTTGGTTGCGGCGGGCGTCAAAGTACTGCTCTGACTTGGGAGGAACACGACCGATGATTCGAGAGTTTCTGTGGACTGAGCAAGCGATTGAGGTGATGCGAGGGGCTGCCGAATTTGAGAATTATGAAAAGTCATGGATTGACTGTCTCCACTACCTTGATCGGGGCTGGAACAAAATTGAAAAATTACTGACAGGCGTAAGTCAGCAAAAGCTGAGTCGCGCCCGGCAGACCCGGAAATCAGATGCGCTTTTGTCGTACCTGATGCACGCGCGTAACGTCGACGAGCACACGATCCGACAGGTGGTGGCAAAGCGCCCTGGCAGCTTGAAGATCACCGGCGGCCCTGAAGGCGGCACCATTCACCGTGGTGTGTTTTCTGGGGATGTTGGTGCACATCACGGCTCTGCCCGATGTGCAGGCGCGCTTCAAAACCGACGCGCTTGACACCGCACCAGCAGGCGCTGCCCACATGGACAAGTTCATCCGCCAAGACTTAGAGGGTTGGAAAAAAGTGGTGCAACAGCAAGGCATCAAGGTCGACCAACTCTGATGCGGGTTACTTCCCAATTGACGTGATTTTGTTT